>ENA-UOTZ01002058-UOTZ01002058.1-compost-metagenome-genome-assembly--contig:-NODE-2058-length-11470-cov-17.958220_pt1 | contig 11470 bp, 7 predicted proteins | sample MGYA00238144_ERZ746983 | MGnify/ENA primary metagenome ERZ746983 (study PRJEB28759, sample SAMN06268863) | compost metagenome | isolation source: single cell | place: USA: California, Emeryville, Joint...
TACTTGTTATCTTCAGTGAAATCTGTGTCGGTAAGAGCCCAACTGGCATAGCTGCAATTGATTGTTTTATTTAATTTAAGGACATTATCCGATGTTACATCAAACGTTGCCGTACCGCTCTAATTTTGAGAAAATGATATGAGCACATTGAAGCATTTCGTGCGAATTTACATGAGAAGTGGCATAAAATTTTTCGCCTTTGGAGTCGAAATTGGTATTGTAAATTCGTGAGCCGATACCCTCGAATGTATATGATATCTATCATTAATTCGCAAATGTTAGTCAAGACATTGATGAAATTTTATATACTTTATTGGGTATAAATGTCTGGTATGTGTTTCCGGTGAGGTTTGGAGGATTGACCAAGAGTTCATTGGGCTGAGACTTTTTTATAGACTTTTTGCAGGCTTTGGAGAAAAAACTGCGAGAAGATATCAATTTGCAAATGCCTTGCTGCTCGTCAAAGAACTGTTTCATGCAATGGAACGTGCATTTGAAGAGATCTGTTGGTTTATGCCCGAAAAGGAGCCATGAATTGTCTGTTTCTGGTATTGGTTCATCAATCATCCGATCGATTTGGTTTGGAGGCTGCTCAACATCCATCTCGTTATTGGATTGGCTTCTGGATAAGTTTTTAGAGGGAGTATAGCTATTTCTCTCGACCATTTGGTGAATTGATGGGGTCTGTGTGTATGGTTTAGCGTGTATTAATTGATGACTAACTATTTTTGATTAATTAATTCGAACAAAATTCTTTCAAGGAATCACGTATAATGCAATCGCTTGACAAGGTAAATCAGAGATAACTGGAACAAGCTGGTTCCATTAATTAATTACAGTTACAGGCAATATATAATGGAAATTAAACGTGTTATGGTGATAAGTAAAAAAATGGAAGCTGGGATTTTACGTCTGGAGAGGTTTTAGTGACAGATTGGTATAAAAGTTAGTAGAGCATGAGTACAATCTTTATATTGGCAGAATGAGTCATTCTATCTATTTTAATTTTGAGTAAGTTGGGATTTTAATAAATTATTTTCCAGTGGTTAAGCTCGCAATGCTTACTGAAAACTCTTAACGAGTTAAGTTCTGAATTTATTAAAGAACACAAGCTTTCATAACGTCTTAAAGCTGTAGGCTCGAACACCGAATTTCGTGAGCAAACAAGTCGCCTTTGGGAAGACAAATGAGAGCTATGAATGCTACCGACAAGGGTTTAAAATTTTCTCGTCTTGCTTAAAAAATTTTTCTCGTGTAACATTAATTGAGGAAAACGAAGTTTCATATCATCGAATATCGCTTGATTCTCTCTTTAGTGGTGTGTATGAGTATCCCTATAGCAAAATTATGGTTTAATAGGTGGAATGATGAAGATCTCGTTCAAAACGTGATTTTCTGTTTTTCTTGAGTACTCGTTGTCTTGGGCGCAATAAATTTGGAGGGGAGGGGGGGGACACATTACTCAGAGAGGATGACTACGATCCAGCAGGATAATACACCTCTCAAGTTCATTGCAAAGTGAATTATTGTAGCCCGTTACGACACCATGCATTTAAATTAAACCAACAATTAAATATAAAAAAGGAATTTGTTTGACTTGGACTTTCTGTATCGGATGAAAGGTCAATTCTTTCCTCTTGAACCCATCATATGAGAGAGAGTTCACTGTCTAAATTTATTTAAAATTATTTTTCGGCAGTAGGTGGGTTCTTTTTGAATTAGAATAAACAAGGTTAAATTAATAAAAACCCTTTTAAAAAAAATTGGAGATGTAACAAATACCGAGCAATAAAAAAATCTTACAAAATTTGTTTCGGAAAGCTCTGCTCTCACGAGGAATAGTGTGATACTTCCTCTTTCTTGTGTTTTGGCTAAGGATCATACTAAATTCCATTCAAAAATGACTCGAGGTCAAAATATTAAGTAAACTTTAAAAAATTTAATTGAGTTTATCTTCGACTGTGCTTCCAATAATAAAAGTCATTTCTTTAGTCATTCAAGTGAATTGGCAATGAAAATCAAATCTCTTTATTGTTTTTGATAATCACTTTAATGTAATTGAATTCATGGAATCGAATGGATACACTGCTTTTGAGCAAGATATCTCAACCATATTTTTATTTTAAATGCTTATTAATTTGCATATCCATAAATTTCTTCTAATTGGAAATCGTTACGTTGAAACATCTAATTTCCAAAGCTCTGAGAACGATGGTGTCGTCTATCACATTATTTAGTGTTAGGCAAATAACCAAATAATAAAATTATTACCTTCGCCTGGGCGATAGACATTGTCAAGGGATGGTTTAACACCGTTCCAAGTCATTTTCCTTTGAAGCATGTCAGATCTAAGTTGGTTAGCTGACAAAGCGAGCTCTTCCAGAGTAATTGGCTTGCTTGGATCCTCTTGAAGGGCAGAGGCTGGAACTGTAACATTGGCTTCATTAAGATTGTGGAGCCACACAACGTAATTCGTTGTGGAGACAGGTCTGAAGTTAAGTTTAACGTTGTCAGGCAGGGTATCTTTTCTGGCTTGAGCTAGCATTCTCTCAGGTCTCTTAACGATGTGATTGAAGCTGAAATGTGGATAGATATGTCCCACAAGCTTCTCAAGTTGGGTTTGTGGGTAAGTTGCAAGGGCAACAATGTTAGGCTGGTCAAGATGATATTGAGCGGTTCTCTGAGCATCGCTTCCGTATGAGAAGATGAGTCTGTCGTTGAACCATTGACGTAATCCCTGGCCATCCCAATCTAAGAAATAGAGAGTTAATTACGCTAGTTTAACAAGATGTACCAGTCTCGTTGAGTGGTTCGGCAACTCCTCTAGCATCGTCGCAGATCAATCTTCTGTGAAGCATAACTTCGATTTGACCGTTCTTAAGTGATGTAGCACCGTGGGTTCGGTCAGTGAGGAACGTGGCTCTGAGACCGGTGGTGTTATCCTGAATGTAAATAGCAGAAGTGACAGGGTAGTAGTTTCCTGAGGCGTGTTGGTCGGTGGTGAAGTTAAAGGTTGGTCTGTAGTCCAAGATTCTCTTCTGCATTTCAAGACCGTTGGCGTCAGTATAGAACACACGGTTGTTGTTAATTTCAGGTGATTCGACAATAACAACAATTTCTTTTCCAATATTGTCTTGGATATTGATTGAATTAACGAAAGTTTCAAGCTCGAAACCAGGAACGCTTGTTTGTTTAACATCGAATCTCATGTTCACGATGACTTCGTCAGAGGAGAGGGAGACTTGGGTGACAACTTTTCCATTGAACACCTGCGCGGATCCAAGAGAAGTATAAGGGAGTGACCCGTTGATAGTGGCATCAGTTGGTCTGAAAATGTAGGCACCGGAGTGCTGTTGGCCGCTCACGCAAGAAGAAGGATAGTAGTTGATTTTAATTTTGTAAGGATGAGTGTCCTCACCGTCTTTGTAGGCGAATGTGGAAAGATCTCTGACAATCTAATATTAATCATAAGGTGAGAAAAGAGTGAAGAGGTGTATACTGTAAGTGATCGGTTTTTAGAAATTTGGATAGTTTTTAATGCCGCAAGGTTATCAACGGCATTAAGACTTCTAACTTGGTTGGATTGGGTGGTAGGTTGAAGCAAGTAATGGTTCAGGGTGAATCCTTCAAAATGATCGAAGAAATAGAGATCGCAATCAGTGAGAGAAGTTTGGTTTGCGCAGATAACATCGGTGTCAAGCTTGGTTTTTTCTTGTTGAGAGTTCAAAGCGTAGACCTGAACTTTTGTTGTTGGGACCTTAATTCTAATGATTTGATCTCTAGCACTTTGCAATGGATTGTAGATGGCAACAAGGACACCTTGTTTCTTGAGGAGGCCTTGAGTCACATCGCAAGCATCGGCGGTTGTGTTAGTAAGGCATCTGGTGAAACTAGTGTCGATGCCGAGTTTGCTTTGGGTCGCTTCTCTGAAAACTGGGTTAACGACGACCTAGATCATTATTAGATTTTCATAGCTTCATCAAAAATGTATTTACATCGTGAAGATCATTCATGGTCTTTTCCATGAGATAAATATAGTCTTCCTTGACGTGTTGTCTGGCTGTTCCGGCAACGGCATCATGATGTTGGAGGAGACCTCTGTTTTCTTCAGCTGCACCAATAGCCTTGACAACTTTATCGATATTAGCCTTAAGGTAGCTGGATTCGCCACTCGCGACCTTGTGAACGACTAATCTTCTGATGTTCTGGAAGAGTCTGCCTGATTCTCTGGTGTATCCCTTTTGTGAGACTCTGCTGGTGTAGTATCCAGTCCAGAATGCTGCTGGACCATCTCTGTAAGGGAAGAAATCATCAGTTTTCATTGGGAATGTGATATTTTGAGCGTTGAGTGCTTTCAGATAAATTGATGGTGTGCTGAACATCATTTTGACACCATATTTTTCGAATCTCTCATTAGTTGCTTTGATTAACTGATCCAAGTTCTTGAAATAGGAAGCTGCAGCTTGGAAGTTGAAATCGTCACCCCAAGTGTGCATAAGGTGATCAGATTGATAACTTAGAGACATAGATCTGAAGTAATTTACAATTTGTTCGACCTTTCTATCTACGTTGTAGTTTTGAAGATCTGGATCGTAGGCAATAGGCTCATCGCTGCAACCGACGATATCAAAGCAGAAACCAGAAGGTGCTGAATAGTGAGCGTAGTTAACAGCTGCGAAAATTCTGCTTTCTTCGTTTTGGCTGGTCTCAGGTTGCCAGATCATTTCCATACCCTTTTCTGTTAATCTGTTGACTTTGTCTTGTGAGTCAACTCGAGCGAACCACATACCATCGAATCCCATTTTGGCAAATAAGTTGGCGGTAGTTGAAGAATGACCAAAAGGATCAATTTGCCAGCCGATTGTTGGGATGTAACCTAAGGTGTCTTTGAGGAATTTATGTCCGACTGCCATATTGTCAATTTTATCTTCGTAGTATGGAGTAGCTTCGTCATGCATGGACCATCCTGCTCCGATGAACTCGAGGCGGCCGTCAGCAACCATGGCCTTGACGAGATCTTTCATATTTTGATCTTGCTCGTTCCACCATCTGCTCCAGAAAGCCATTTCAACGAACATAAATCTTCTGTCATGATAGAGATCAAGTTCGTCGACAACTGCATCCAAAATGTATTGAACTCCTGCCCATTGAATTGAGTTATTTCTACCGAAGTAATATTCATCGACGGTCTTGAGCCATCCTGGGTCACAGTGAGTGTGAGCGACAACGTGTATGGTCAAATTTCTGTCCGTTGTTCTAGTAGCATTGCCTACTTTGTATGTGTAACGGCCTCCCATTACATAACCAACGGAACATAAAAGCACCAGAGAAAGAATTGCAAAGGAATACGACTTAATATTTCTCATAATCGCGATTTTAGATTTAAAATGAATAAATTTTCGAAAAAATCTGAAATCTGAAATCAGAGCTCAAGAGCTATCTGCACTGCCGTGAATTTTGAAAGGTTTTTTTTTTCCCCTTCTCCTATTGTCGCAGTTGAGAAAAAGCGCTATGCTGAGAATCCAACCTGAATACTAACTACCCACGAAGTTACTACCGGATTTATGCGGATCACATAGAATTAATAGAAGAAAAATTCGAAGAACTGACTGCCTCAGAGATGGAACTTGCTCCATTGTTTTTTTTGTGGATTTTACTGAGGGAGTAGGCAATTCAAGAACGAAGAACAATAAGATGACCTTCATTCGTGTCGAGTAGTAGCTAGATATTGAATTCTGGGGTTGTTCTAAACGTGTTCGAAACAGAAGGTTTCGATAGAAGAAGATTTAAGATGAGTTACCTTAGAAAAGACCATAAAATATGCATAATGAGAGAAGATATAATGGTCCCACCGTAGACGCCGGTCTCTTATCGTCAAGAACAATTTTTAACTCACGCTGATAGAAATTTGGATTATGATGATGCTAATGTTCGAATAACAAAAAATATGCATGTTTTTGTTATAGTCTATAATGAGACATCTTATTATTTCATCAATATTGAACGTGCTTTCGAATAGTACATTTTTTCATCGTACTTCTTGAAGAAGCAATGAGAACGTAAATAAATTGAATAAATTTAAGCAAATTAATTAAACAGCGAGAGCGCCTGAGCCAAACTCTGAGTATTGAACTTTGAATAACTCACAAGAATTGAAACCCAGTATAGCTGAACTTTGAATTTCATTATAATTTTGCCAAGTCTACTTGTGTATCATCTCCGCATCGCATAGTTACTCCAAAACTCGAAGACTCAATTTAAAATGTAACTAATAATTGGAGAATTTTCTCCTCTCAGAGCTCGAAATATCTGAGAACTTAATTTTCAAAAGTGTTATATCAGATTAGAGAGAGAGACCCATTCATGAATAAAAGTTAGTTTTCCAGTCGAAGCTCGGCTTAGTGGGCTTGATATTTCTTTTCGCAAAATCACCTTTCTTTTGAATGGCACGATTAGTGGATATTATTTTAATATCTTTGTATTTGATTTTATTTTTATTTTTTTTTGAGCAAGAAACGTCGATGGCTACCATAGATTGCAGAGCATTCCTTAGAAGAAGTTCTTTCAGTCTTTTCAAAATTTAAACCTTTTTTGTTGTTAATTTTCAAATCATCGGTGTCTAGCAGGGTTCGGCTCCTAAGCTAAATTTACAACGAAGAATCCATCCAGTCATTCTGAAATCTTCGTTGTAATGATTATTTCACAAGACCTACTGCCTATCAACAAATCACTATCTTATCCAAAATCGATACCACAGACTTAGAGATTCCGAATAAATATTGGGGCTGTTGATGATCGGTGCGCTAGAACGTTTCAACTTTTTTTTACTAAATATTTAGATTTCTCATTTATTACGATGTATCACTGTGTATATTTTTACGAATGTTTATAAGAGGATGAGCAATCTAACTGTGGATAAACCGTTAAAATATCACACTTATCATGTGGGGGCTAGGACTCTATTCTTCAATATTATATATATATTTTTTTTTCCTCTAGTTTTTTAGCCTTTGATCAAGTAGGCTGTGCTAAATCCAATCGAGAATTCGTTGAGTGTTTTCTTCAACTTGATTTCTTTTGATTGGCCTGGACCAATCACGAACTTGACGTTAGAAGCGTTTGGATCTCCTTCAATTTTCAAGCCTTGAAGCTTGAATTTAACCTCTTCATCGAGAGTGTACTGTTTAGTGTTGTTCTCATAGTAGAAGTAAACTCCATCAGAGTGTTGGAGGATATGGCACCAGATATCAAGCATTTCGCCTGTTTTTTGATGTTTTCTTTGCTTCTTTTGGCCTCTTTCCTTAGCTATGGTTCTCAATTGAGCCTCACTGCGTTCGAAAGTTGGGATTTCGGAGTAGACTTGCTTGACCTCGAAGTAGGGATTCACTTTGGTGAGGACAATCGCCTTTTGTCCAGCTGGCACAGTTACAGCGAACTTCTTTCCGATGTTAGGCTTTCTGAGTTTAATACCGCTCATGATCTTGAAGTAGACTTCCGATTTCAAGGTAGATTCACTCTTGTTCCAGAAGAAGAAATAGCCGAAACCGTCGTCTGTGACCTCAGCGCATCTGAATGCGTTTGGTTCACCCTCTTCTTGATAACTTTTAAGAGCTGGTGAGTTCATAGCCTTGTTCATGTACACCTTCTCAAGGAAGTTCTCTCCAAAGGACTCCTTAGGAATTTCCTCGAAGGTGGCTTTGCTGTATCCATAAATACTGAGGGAAACGTCATGTGGTTGCCCATCGTGCCATGGGATTTTGACATAAGCGACGTAGTTTCCTGGATACATCTCACCGTCAGTCCAGACTTCTCTGTCAGCTCTTTGAATACCTTGGACGTATTCAAATTCGCCATTCTCAAGCTCTCTACCAACAATCAGGAAGACATCTGAATATTCGTAGTTTTCAGGGTTCTTAAAGAATCTTTTGCTCTTCTGGTTAATGGTGATGTAATGATGTCCTTTCTTTTCGATGGTGAATCGAATGTACACTGCATGTCTTGGGTCAGCAGTGAATTTATGGGCACTGTATTCGTAGTCGTCGTGAATTCTGCAGATCTGGATATCGGTAAAGTACTTGCAGAAATCTTCATAACCCATATAGAAAGTACCATCGTTCTTATTTTCCCAGCCGGCTTTCTTTTTCAATTCTTCAGTCCAGACGCTCGACTCATCTGACCATTCTCCCTTCCATTCTGCTTCTCCCCAAGGGTTTCTTAGCCTAACAAGTCTTCTTGGTCCAGATGAGGTATGAAGAATAATGGCAGAAAGGAGAGTGTAGGCATGTGAGCCAACCAAACCTGACGAAGTGAGAAGATCAGCTCCGTCAGCTAAATCTCCGGAACCACAGGTCATTGCGAAGCCTGCTTGATCTGCCTTTAGAATTGCGTCCCAGATTTTTTCTGGGTCGTCATCTTGAGTCAAGAAATATTCAGTTGGGCCTCCGGTAAGATCATGAAGCACCTCACGGGTCAGACCGGCTTCAATTTTAGCGTATGAGCCATAGAGCTTGGCCCAGGCCTTTTCAAGGATGAGAACCCAAAGTTCTGAATCGTTTCCTCTGGTGAAGATAGGACCAGACTTAGCGTTTTTGCAAGGGAAGAGGTCATCGACAATGATTTCTTTCCAAATTCCCATGTCGCACATTTTGACCATGTAGCATCCTTGTGCGTTTGCTTCAGTTTCCGGGAATAAGCGAGAAATTCTCTTTGGATACTCTGCAAGAGCACTCAAGGTGGAAAGGAAATAACAATCTCCCAATTGTCCTTGTTTGATATCATTAGGCTCGATACCTCCTTTAAAAACAGCAAAACCAGAACCCCAGAACTCTGCTGGTCTTCTCCAAACGACTTGGGACCACTTGGCAGCTTTTCTTGGGTCTCCACCAGTCAAGCTATTAATGTTTGGTGTGAATTCGAGATCTTGAAAGATTTCGCCTGATTGTTTCAGTCTTGCAACGATTTCTTGATAGCTTGGGCTTGTGGAAGTCTTATTAAAAGCTTGTCTAAAGATATCCTTTCCCATTTTGGCTTTAAACTCTTCTTCTTTGGTATGTTGAGGGAGAGGCTCGAATCTACCTCTGAGGCCCGCTTGCATGCCTCCTTGGATTGGTGGTTGTTGGTTTCTCTGTCCTGTAGGGCCTTGCTGGAATGGCTGAGGTTGAAGCTGCTGTGGCTGGAATTGTGGCTGTGGTTGGAACCCTAGCTGTGGCTTACCATAGCCACCGTTAGGAGCACCGTAGCCACCTCCAATATTTCCTCTGGAAGGCTGAGCATAAGGATCCACAAACTGGTCACGTGGTTGTTGGTAAGGTGCTGGATTATATCCACCAGGACCTTGGAAGCCAGGTCCTTGAGTTGGTTGGTGTCGTTGGTATGGATCATTGTAAGAAGGCTGTTCTCTTCCATAAGAAGCCTTGAAGGATCCACCGTTGGACCCAAAACCGACGGAAGCTTGATATCTATAAGACATGTCGACTTGCTACACGCACTGTCACGGAGATTTAAATGATTATTAAAATTAAAGTTGCACCTTAGAGTTATCAGCATTTAAAAAAAACGCAAAGTATCTATCATACCGCAAATCCTTAAGGAGCGCTGGGTCTGGGCACTAGTGAAGATTCTAACTTACAAAAACTCGAAAAACCTCCAATTAGTTGTGATTTATCGAGTAATTTTTTCTGTATTTTTAATAGATATCTATCCTGCTTCTATCATTTCGCTGTTTCAATTCGAATGCTGACATAAAAAGACAGCTCAGCATCACTCTTTGCATAACCAGGGTTAATTGGATTTATTAAGAAACCAATCGAAAAAAAATTCTGCGCATTTTTTTTTTTTATTTTGAACTGATACAAATTTACAAACTCTTTAAATTGATTTAATGAATCTGATCAATTTCACTATATCTGCCTATTGGGCGAAGAGAACTTAGAGTACTTCCTCCACCATGTTAACTGGCAAGAGCATTCATGTCAGAATCGAAACAGAGGGTGATAATGGTAATGGTGGTTAAAATGACGTTGCTATAAAGTCAAATTTTTCTTACTCTGATTTTATTGAGTATTGTGAACGTTTGATAAAGAGCAAATTTCTTTGTGCGTTCTCGACAAATGAGCTGGCTTAGGGTACTTGAGGGTTTCTGCAAATTATTTTCTACTCAAGTTAAATTTTTATTTATTTAACGCTTGGTAAATTAAACGGCAGTCCAAGATATCCTTTCCAAACAGGGTTAGCTGAGGTCTGTTTGCAGGAATTCAATGGCAAAAAAAACTGAACAAATTTAAAAATTTGGGTTGCTTTTGTTCATGGTTTAGTCGAGAGATAGATTCAAGATACGATGTATATAGAAATGAGCAGAATTGCATACATTTCAGGAAGATTCTTGACGACTCAGAGACAATCTGAAAGACAAATCTCTTATAAACATAAATTAATTACAAATAAATCTGCCGAAAGCACTCCACTGCGATAGGAATAATTTCCGTAGTATTAGAAAAGAACCTCTAGCTGCTAGTCTGTGGCTTCCTTCATGATATTTCCATATTCTGATCTGACTATGACTAGTCTTTGTTCCTTCATTTTGACGATGAAGCTGGTATCAGAGAGAGCTGTATAGCACGTTTCTGATTTTGGAGGGTCTCCGTCGGGACTATCTCCCATTCTCATTACATTTAGCGTCACGCTGCCTTTAACGGTTGGAAAGCAAGTGGATTCTTTCGAGTCCAACAAGCCCTCTGAATTTCTGCCGTCATTATCAGTTAGAACTACCTTGATTTTAATGTCGGTTGCGTTGTAAACATGAGAATTGTGTTGTGTTCCCATCGACTACAACTTTAAATAAAATTATTCAATAGAATCGACTTTTGAAAAATAGAAATGCAAATGATACCTGTCGACGCTAAAAATCAAAACATCGCATTTCAACACTACTGAGAGCATATATGAAGCTAGAAGTGAAATTATTGCTTTAGCCTCTCTAGGAAACCGTGAAGAGAAATATTGAATCTCCACGCTTGCTCAAATGACGAGATATTAAATGTAAGTATTGAGAGCAAATTATCAGACTTGTGTGCTTGCCTTTCAAAATGAAAAAGAGCACATGAGGAGTCATATTTTATGTGATATGGATTTCATCGCAATCCATAAAAAACAAACTAGATTTTACAAAGCCTCTGACTTCTTGTCCTTCCGACAATAATTGAGAGATCCAAGCTCAAAAAACCGATCTTGCTCCTCAGAAAATATTCATTTGAGTTTATTTCATCTAATATGCAAGGACCTAGAAGATTTTGAGACATTCTGTAAAGGGTCATGCTGCAGGAACTAATATTCCATTTTTTCGCTTCCATCAAAAGAACTTTTTGATGAAGCTGTAGTTGCGAATTACGCATGTAGGAAGCTAGATTTTCCATTGATTTGTATAATGATTAAAAAGAAGACAACTAAAAGGACTGGAAGCTAGATTCATATC
>ENA-UOTZ01002059-UOTZ01002059.1-compost-metagenome-genome-assembly--contig:-NODE-2059-length-11469-cov-9.977177_pt1 | contig 11469 bp, 4 predicted proteins | sample MGYA00238144_ERZ746983 | MGnify/ENA primary metagenome ERZ746983 (study PRJEB28759, sample SAMN06268863) | compost metagenome | isolation source: single cell | place: USA: California, Emeryville, Joint...
AAGACTCCATTGGAAGACCTCAAAAGAGGTACCCGTTACAATTTTGAGATCCAATAAGCTTTGCTCTTCAAAGTCAGACGACCTGCAATGAGAGAGCCTCAAGTCCATTGAGATTTATTTGAGGAATTGATCTAAAGAGTCGAAAATTCTATTCCCAAAAAGAAAATCGAAATAGACAATTGACCTTTGCCCCTGCAAATTCATATCTTCAGACAAAAAAGAGCATTTAATTTCCTTTGCTGTTTTCTCACTTGTGAATCGATTGTTAGCATATTCGAGAACACCACCTCTTGCAGAATCGGATTCCTTGACTCAAAATGGACTTGAATAATTTTTTGACCGGTTTTTAGCAGATTGAATCGTTTCAGTTTTGATCAGTGAATTTTTTCCGAGTTGAATGATATTTCGTTATTAGGATCACTTTTCTAATCCAACAGTGTTTTCTGCTCGATTGTTAATGTCTCCTGGCATTGTAAGTTACGAGAGAAATAAAAGCAAAATTCAAACTAATTGGACGACAGCTGGTATGAATGATCATTGCAGAATCCTACTTTATTTATTTTTTCGATACAATAATTAAACTCTCACTCATTTAGTCAATTGAGATTAATTTTGATAATTAATAGTTTTATTTCATGGTGCTATCAAAAAAGTAAAATAATAATGCTCCCAAAAAGCGAGTCTAATGTCGGTCAGAAATCGACTCCTACCGTCCTTGAAGAGCCAGAAGTCAACAGAGATGCCGCAAGCGAAGATTTGGCTGAAATACGATGAAAACTAGTATTAATATTAGTGCTTTTTTAATTCACTTTTATGAAATTCTCTCATTCCTCATTCCTTTGATCTCCTATCATGGTCAACTTGAATAGAAGAGTTATACACCACCAACCCTGCTTACCTGGTCATCAATCCATAATAATGAGATTAGCATTATCGAACTTGGAACAATGCAGGAGTTTTTGAATTTCGATAGAGTTCAACTAGACAAGAACAATCGTATTTTTAATTTTTTCCTAATTGCTATATGTTTGATAATCGCCTAAAAAGCTCCATTGCCAGTTTCACCCATGTGAAGGAGATTGCAAACACAGGACTTCTTGTCTCTGTTCATCAAGACTCTTTAAGATCTGCTAACCTAGAAGTAGTTGATGTTTCGCGAAAGGGACAATTGAAGAAAATATTTTCATTTGAGGAAGTTTATGGCAGTAGAATCATCTTCAATATCTATCTCATGTTTCTTCCTTCTTCTTAGTGACTGGTTTTGGATATGTGGCCTATAACCCACGAAGAGGCATGCTGGGTGCAATATCTGTCACAGGAAAGATAGCTTACCACCTCTACAATATCACCCCAAAAGCTGGTAATATTGTACACCTCATCCGACACTCCAACTTTAGTACTAACATGGTATTTAATATTTTTTCCCCCATTCCAGGCTGAATTATCTTATTTGCATCTAGAAAAACTTCATAACCGGCCTTGATTTCAATCCTAGTGGAGAGATTATAGCAACTATAGAGCGCTAAGGAACATCCTTAATATCAGATATGAGCACTAGCAATTATAGCTTTCATTTGAAACCAAAGACGGAAATCGGGAACGGTAAGCTAAATTTTTAAATGTCTGTCTGTAATTGTTAACCTTATTCTACCTTGTTGCAAAGCTTGCTATTCTTAACTAGATTAAAATTTCTCTTATTCTTTGAATTACTCTTTAGATGATTATTTGGGTCGCTACAGATGGAGTTCTCATGCTGACGAGCCCCTAGTATTTGTCAAATATGCAACAAAACTCATTATCTTAGATGTTGAGAAGAATGTTCTCAATGTGAAGAGTACAATTCAGTTGGATAAAGGTAAGTCAGGGAGCAATTGTGTTGGAATTTCTTCGTTTATACTAGTTGTGTCTTATTTCAATTGAGATTCTTTATGCATTATTTCTTTCAGGAAAGACAACCTGGTTTGATGTATGCGAAAGTGATGGAAACTTATTGGCTTTAGTTGGTGAAGGGATTAACGTGAAGATATTTGACAAACGAGCGTCCATTTTTGTCAAAACTTTTGATAACGTTCAAAATAGTAATGTTTTGTTGATTTGTTTAATAAGTCGCTCCTAACTTCTATTATGTGATTTTCTAAACTCAATTAATTGTGTGCGATGGAGTCCAAGTGGCGATATGCTCGCAACTGCTTCTATTGATGCGAAAGTAGCAATATTGGACTTCAAGACTGGGAAAAGGTTTTATAATGGAGATACTTCAAATGGAAGTAAATTTTCACTGTTTCATTAAGAATAACTGTTCTCATTTTATAATAATAGAATCCGTGATGTCTGTCTGCTTCATTTGAGAAAGTAGTAAAGCCAATATTCTCTTGAAGAGAAAGAGGGCATAAGAAATCATTAGAGAATAACTCTTCGTCACAATTTAGTGCTTAAGACCACCCATGAAAAAGCTTTCTCCTTCCTTATATATTAGGATTCATCATCATCCCTTTGATCTGAAAACAAAATAATTGGAAGTTGGGAAAATCTCAAACTCATACCAGAAAGCATACAGTTGAACCTTGAATAAATAATTTCATCGAGTCAGCTTAAATTTATTGTAATAACGTAGATACATTTATTAAAATTAGATAACTCCAATTTACAAAAACTCATTTGAAATAATTAAGCAATCCCTGAAGTTTTCGCAAAACATCACCATATCGTTCTTATCAATAAATGTCTAAATGAGGGTATGAGTACGGGTTGCTTTCTTGGCTCTTGTTTTAACTTAGTAGTTACTATCAGAACAGGCTCAATTAAGTTTGTTTTTACTATTTAAAATTTGGGTCCTTCCTATCATGCAATCTTACAAATACAATTTATCTCAACTGAGGCAGCACGAGAATCCTAAGACGATTTAACACACATTGCTAGAACCTTTATGTAAACTCAATTATTATTATTCTCTTTCAAATTTCAAATTTTAAATTTTGTCTATACAATCAACATTATAATAAAAAATATTATAGTTAGAGCTCCATTTCTTGACACAGCATTGCAACAAAAGCAACTATCTGGAGAGCATCATTTATTGCACGATTAAATCGAAATAACAATAATGCGGCAACCGAAAATTGTAGCTGAGCTGATCAATCAAAATGGAATGGGAATAAAAACTAATCTTGTAATGGATTCTCACAATTGAGGTCTCCATCCAAACTTGGCCAGTCGTCAGATGAAAAGCTTGAATTGATGTCATCCAGCTCATGTGCTAGTAGTTGATGATGGTGCTCTGAACCGTTTTTTTCTTTTTCACCACTCATTACTAATTTTTCATCTTTATTGTTCACAATGAAGTCATTTTACTTCTGTACGATAAGAGAGTTATCTTTTAACTCTTCTTGTTGTAATTGCGCTCTTTTCTCCTGGCAAGATTTGCCTTTTTCTTCTAAGCTCGCTTTTTCATTATCCTCCAAATCATGCTCATCATTTGAATCGAATGCGCAATCATTCGCGTGTAAAAGTTGAATTACAGCTCGCTGCTCAGTTTGAATTTCTAGTTGGTTTCTGGATTCATGATCATTTTTATGAATTTTCTTTTGCCCACTGTTTTCTGCCCCGTTTTTAGATACTGCGGATTTTGTAGAAATGTTTTGGCGGTTTTTAATTTGAGTTGAATTTAATTTGTTAATCGCAGAAGATTCCAGATTCTGATTTAATGGCGTTGTTGTGATATCAAAACTCTTATTACTTTTTTTCCAAGTTCCTAAATCAGGTGTAAAATGTTGGTTAGAAACACCACTCGACAGTTCTTTGGATTTTGCAGCTGCTGCTTGTGCAACCAAGTTTTGCCAAAATTGACCCGACAAGCACGCTTGGCTTTGACTTTGAGTGATGAGAAGCTGTTCTAATAGTAGCAATTCCGGATTCTGAAGTAAGAGATTGTTATAATATGCTTCAATGATGTTTTGTTGATATATATTCGGGGAAAGGTGGTTGGTTAGGCTTTGGACCAAAGCCTCCAAGCAATGAGCCGTACTTTGAATTTAGAGCCGAGTTGTTGGTCATTGAAACACTTTTTGAAGGAAAAGGGATCATTTGCAGAATTTTGAGTCTAATAGGAGATTCAAAAATTAAGAGGATTATAGAATATTTCTTCACTTGGTTCGTAATTCAATTTTAGTTCTTTGCAACTGGAATTAATTTAAAAACCCAGAATTAATTTTGGAGACCTTGAGAACCTATTCAAACTTGAACTGAGGAATTTTTGTGTTATTAAGCTCGTGTTTTTGTTTCTTCACAGGATCGCTGATGTTTCGGGTTTTCTCCTTATCACTTTGAGCGATTGCGTTTTATTTGCCATTCGGTGGTTCTCCAGCGAATTGAAACTAATTTAGAATTAAATTATCCTCTTGCCACGCCCTTGTATTTTTTACTATGTAGTCGATAGGATCTGCGCTTAGAGTAGTATCGTGTACCGAATTTGGTTTTGATAAAAGAAGTATTTTGTTTCGTTCACAATATTATAATCTACACTTTGCTAGCTTGCTAAAGAAAATTCCTTTGTTTTGGAACTATCATAGATGATTCTACTTTACTTGATGTGTATTCTCATGATTTTGTCATATCGTGAGTAATAGAGTCCTCAAATGGTTTGTTTTTATCGCAGTTTCAATTTTGCAATACAATTTTGGTGCTGAATTAATTCTTTAAGAATTATATCAAAAATGCACTTTTTCGATCTTTGAGATAAGATACATTAGGTACTCCTCATGCTCGAGATGGAATCACCTTTTTTTGTTGTATCAATGGCTGAGAGTTGTCAATTTCGTTTACGAGATATTTCAGAGGATAGAAGCTCTATTTCTGAGTGAATCAAATTGCCCCAAAATCATTTAATTTTTATTTTGAAGATAACTACATGATATTTATTGAATCATATGGCAACCAATATTAACGCTCAGGCATTAGCTATAGTAAATGGAAAAGATGGTGTGTAGAAACCAATGTGTCCATGAGTGCTTCTTTTATGAACTACATTAAAATAAAAATTCTATTTGTGAGGTCATTATAAAAGAATGCGAAGAGATAATAACATTATTATTCTATTTTGCGAGCCCAACTTGAGGTTAAATCGAAAATTGTGGACCAATTATATATATCAAGTAGAATTCAAGAAAAACTAGAATTTTAGCATATTTTTTCCGAAGTTACATATCAAATAATCCTGTTATAACTGTAGTTGAGGTAGGCCCATTATGTAGCACAAGATTGTGTAGCCCTGCTGGTATTACATCAAAAAAAAGCTTGTTGCTCTCAATATTAATTTGCTTTTCCCTCTAACGCACCACTTTTCCCTCAATAACATCACTCTCAAAATAGTGTCAGAGTGAGAGGTTAGAAATAACAAAGTTATCCATTACGATGAGTTATGTTGGATAGTTATTCCTACAGGTTTGGCTTCAGTTTTATCGGTTCCTGCATATTTCATTCAATCTAATGGTGGATCTCACATTAAAAATCAATAAAATTTACGAAGAAATCCATAATTTAAGGGCACAATACAGTAGGAATTTGAGAGGAATCCACTATAAAAAGAAGCTCTATATTTTAATATAGATATCATTACTGGAAGTAATTTAAGTCCGATTCTCGTTTTTCGAATGAAAATTCAAATGTCGCTTGAGGCTACATTTATCATTTTTTGAAACGTTATCTTTCAGTATAGCAAACATCGATTTTTCAGAATAAATCAGCAAGATAGGGACACTGTATTCCCGCACGAAAGAAACTCATTCAAAGGTGATGTGAATATTGCGAAGTTTGCGCGAGGTCTTTCTCAGACCACGAAAGATTGCTAGCAATTTCTCATACCATTAACGTCGATTCGCATGAAGAAAGCGATTATGGTGCTTTGAGGTGCATAAGTGCTGATTAAGAATTCATCTCTCACAGATTCAATTGATACACATTTTTTATTCATTTGATTCGGATCTCTTTAAACAATCATTACTTCATGAGTGTTTTTAGCTCAACCTTAACCACCGATCACAAATTTCAATTTTCAGATTTCTTAATTTCTGATATGAATATGTTTTAGATGTCAATTTCTAGCAGGATATGAAATAGTTCAACGGGAATCCTTACTCTTTTATTCTTATTAATATATAATGAATACTCAGTTAATAACTCAGAATATTTGGATTGATTTAGACGTTGCAAACTGGTTGCAGGACTGAAGAAGCCAGCGCAACGAAGCCGGTTGGATCAACAATCGCTACCTTATCCAGAACACTCTTGGCACAGTTGATCTCATTATTCGAGGTGCTTGTGTCTTTGCAAGGACCAGCGAGCTTATCAAGTGTGTTGCCGAAAGATTTGTTAAGGTCGAAGTCTTGGAAGTTGAGGATTGGTTCAGAGGATTTTTCAACCTTATCGAACAGCTTGCTTCCAATCTCGTCGCACACTTTGGATACAACTTCTTTTGCAATCTTCTTCACGACGAATTTACCGATGTTTTTGAAGGCATATTCGCCCACCTGCTTCAGGAACGCTGATTTTCCTTGCTTGGAAATGACTGTTTTGAACGCATTTAATGACTGCTTGAGAGATAAGCTACCGAGCTTCTTGAAACCTTGCTCGACTCCGGTTTTGGCCGTAGTTGTCGCTGCTGAACTTGAACCGAAAGAGGCAACGAGGAGAGCGGTTTGGCCGATAGCGAGTAAAGCATCAACAGCCATACTGGCAATGGTAGTACCGCAGGCTTGTGAGGTGGCAGAGCAAGCACCAATGCCGCAGTTGAGGAGACCGATCTTGTTGCAGTCTCTGTAGCAAAGGGCACCTGATTTGTACATTCCGGAATCACAACTAGCCCTTGAGTCGAAGTTGGTGTATGAAGAAGGAACGTAACTCTTCTTGAAGTGCCATTTGAAAAGGTTCTTGTAGCATGTGAGACCGTGATCACTGTAGCCAGATCCGCATTTCTGCCAGCAGACACCAAGAACGAATTTGTAGCCACTATCGCAGTTTTTATAGCAAAGCGCGAGGTATCTGAAGTAGCCAGAAGAGCATGCGGTTGGGATCTTGCCGAAGTCACCGCCCTTTTTATAGCAGAAGGATGGCGGGATGTTGCTAATAAATGCGTTATAGCAGGATTTAGCCAAGCCAATCGCTGTGTTTGCGTTATCAATTGTGGCTTTGTCTACCAACATTCTTCTCTGAGTCGCAATATTGAATTCTTCAGCTGTCACGCTGAGGATGCTTTGTAAGAAAGCAACAAGAAAGCCAAATAAGGCAAAGCGTTTCAATGTCATAGCGATTTAATATTCTCTCTTCGAATTCAATATTTATATAATTTCTGATTCAAGTTGAGAGTTTAAATATCAGCGCTCTGTCTAATCTGATCTCGAGTCCCTTTTTTCGTTAAATTTAATAAAGAATTGCAGTTGGAATCCCAAAAATAACTATAGGACTCATCGACTCGTTTTTGATTCAATTTCCGGAAATGGTATTCGCTACTTATTAATGCCACTCTCTTCAGACAAAGCAAAAAGCTGTCAAACCAATGCCTTCCCTTAAAGCCCTATCAAGCGAAGAAATTCCAAAAGGGAAATTTTTTTCCTTTCCATAATAAAAAGGCTTTATATAAAGACAGTAGTTAGCAATCATTGTAGCAGAGCATTAGGAAACGAAAACAAGCACCGGAGAGAAGATATATATTAGGATAGAGAATAAATTTGCTCCAATCCGATTAAAGCGGGTGCGAGTTTCTTGAAATTAATCCTCGCTATTTGGAGAGGTTGCGCATCGAATCTCTTTTCTATGGCTGCTCAGAATCGTAAACGACTCTCTATTGGTTTTTTTTTGGTTAGACATTTGTTCTTTCTCTTTTCAAATTTAAATCGATAGGATCAACTCGCGACTCGGTATTTTAGAATTGAAAATCCCGAATCGGATTTAGTAGCTTGAATTCAATGATGCCAAATTTATTAGAGCTAAGCAAAATTATCTAATTCGGACAATTCGAGATTGCCTTAGCGCATTCTATCAGCAAGCTTCGCTTTCCTCTGGCACAGAGATGATTATCACTATTCAATGGTTAAAGATTGAATACACAAAAATTCGTTCTTTCTACTCGATGCTAATAAAAGGCAGATAATTCTGAATTGCAAGCAAAAGGATTCTTAAAGAAGCTTTTTGCCGACCTCAAAGATGATATCCTTGCGGGTACATGGCATATGGATTGAAAAAGTGATTTGTTAGAATGAATCCGAAAATGATACCTGATTTAAAATTTTTAATTCGTGGACTCTTGCGATCTCATCTGGTTTAACAGATGACCTGCAGGAGGTCTAAAATGAAATTGAAAAGAACCATTACTTCAAATTTTATGAAATGTAGCAAATGCACTCAAAAGCTCAGCGATTCTTTTGTTGAGTTGGTAATAGTGAAATATTAGCTTTCGTTCCAAAATTTTCTGTAGTACGACTGAATCTGAATGCAAAGATAGTTCTTCTGATCGTAAGCTCTGTCAAGAAGAAAAATTATCTTTGGTGGTAGTGAACTACGACGCCAGTTGAGTCTCGTACAGCATTCATAGCAATTAGCGCTAACTGAGGTAAAATGATACTATTTGGCACTTTAATGAAGTTAAGATACAATTAGAGAGGTTGCGAGCCGTTTATCCCAGCTCTACTGCGAATGGAGGACAGATTTGCTAAAAGAGAGATTCTCCTATTGGAATAAACTTATCCTTCAATAACTATTCCAGCAATGTTTCAACCAATATACTTTTTCGATTAAAGAATATCATCAATTGATAAATTTCCGCCAAGCCATGTACGAAAGAGAACAGAAATTAGTTATTTTCAATCATTACCACATATATATCGATCGAATCTGTTTGTATGTTTAGAATGTTTCGATCATCAAGATTAAACTATTTTTTTCTTTTCGTGAGTATCAAATAAAGTTAGCTCAAATCTCTCAAATGGAGTCATATCCTCTTCAAAAATTTGTTTTCAATGCTCAAAGATGATGAGTTTCATGTCGAAGACACTCCGCTCATATCAGTTCGACAATACTCTACAATTTTTCAAAACAAGTAATCCCTTACAACTCCATATTGATGATGCCGATGGACGACTCGGGCATTGCTATAAACTCGATTTTCATCTCTCGAATGTAGTATTCTTTTCCTTCCATTAGTAAACGAGATATAAAGAGCGAATCCAATAAATTGAATAAATTTTCCAAAATTCCAATTCGAACACACACTAAATAACTAGGTCAAGTATGCATGAAACTTGAGTTTCCCAAGAAAATTAGCAGACAGGTATGGAAAAATATAGAAAGGCATTAGGTAGACAAAATAGAATGCTGTTAGAACGCAATTACCTTAATTCCTTCCTCAAAAATAGTAAGTAGAAGTATCGATTATATCTCACTTCTTCAACATGTAGCGTGGATCACAATTCACAAGTTAGGAACCTTAATCGTAAGATAGACACCAACTCTGGGAGGTAAGCTAATCTCATAGATTTTATTGATTAGAATAATGAGAATAGTTAGTGATGCTTAATCAACGTATTTTTCCATTGATAATGAATATAGAAAATTCTGTTATTAGTTAGGCAACTTTGCTATATCATTATGAATTATTCCGCTACTGCAAACATCTCTAATTGCCTAGAGCATAAATACATCCGAATTTCCTCTCAAGTTGGATTTTTTCCTGTGTCTTTGCATTTTTTCAATAAATTTATTCGAGCAAGTCTACCCAACCAAATAAAACTCAGGCGTGTTGCCGATCTCTCCTTCAAAAAGCAAGAATCTAGTGAAATATTGAGTAATTTGGCTTCTCTTCTCAGTCAAACTTTGTTGATTGGTCGCTCTTCCTTAAATATTATATATAACTATCGTCAATCTCGATTTTCGAAACATTCGGAATTGTTTCCAGTAGCGATAGAGATTCAGAAACAATCAAGCTGATTTTTCATTTACAAATAATTCTCATCAGTAAAGCTGAATTGAATCACGACATAGAGATCAAATTTATTTTTCATTCAGAGAAGCCAAAAAAGTCTTGATATCTTTTGAAAAGTGGCAATTCCCCTTCAAATCATTGGAAATGAAATAGAAAATGAGGTTTTCTCTCTTTCTGAGCTATAACTGAACTGTTGATTATCTAAATTTGTTCGTCTTATGAAAAAAGTTAGGGGTTTCATTGAGATCTAAAATCAAGGATTATGAACATAATTTGGTTTTATTTCGTGTCTCAGAGCCTCAGCAAGGCTGATTAAATAGATGCCAATGCCGAGTATGCTTCTGCTACAGCAAGGAATTTTTTTTCGAAAAAAATTTTATTGTTAAAAATTATTGCTAATTTTGAGAAAATCGCAATTCCTTGCATTCCAAGCAGTCAGGATAAATCACAATGACGCTGAATGGGTTCTTGACGGCCTTTTGCTTTTTGTGGGCCTTCCCATGCTTTCTTCAAAAACCGAATGCAATTGAGATCCAAAGAGTATCTAGCTAAAGCTATTATAAATGGGTAAAGGGAGAGCTTGGCAAAGGCAAAAATTTTCGAGCTAAATTACTGAACAAGACGTCCATCCCAGAACATTTTTCGAAAATTCGATTTTGTAACACATTCAGTTTTGTTGGCTGTGTGAGATTCGAGATCATTTCGATCATTTGAGAAAAAATCTTCAGAGCTGATCGGAAATTGGAGAATTTCTAATATTTTTAATAGTATAAAATAAAATATCTCGTAACCGTTTAACGGTATTTTATGTAATAAGATACCTTACACGAATCAGCAAAGAAGCTAGCCTCAGTGAATAAGTAATTCCGAGGAACTCGAAGAACGAAAACATAACTGATTGTTCAAGAACAAGGGGAGGCTATAAATACTGCGATTAATATTATAATCTATCCAGTGTTTTCTTCTTGTTTGATAATACAGAGATGAAGAGCCTTATCTCTCTATTTCTCCTGAGCGCTTTGATTCTCAGTAAACTTTCAGTCTTTGTTATATAAACGAACTAATTATTTATCCCACTTAGGTTTTTCGACTACTCTTGCTGTAAAAAGCAGGGTAGTAAATCTCGGTTCGACAGTTTTAAGCGCTGGTGACAATAACCAGCGTAGTACCTGCGGCTGCAACTCCCGAATGAAAACTAATGGTTTGAGTAGCCTTCAAGGCAGCTTGCCAATTAGTTCTCTTTCCAATCGAAACGGAGGTATCACTATTGTCGAACTGGGCAAAAGACAAGTTGGTATTCCGAATTGGTCGGTTTCAGGAACCGAGATCAAGAGTTCACAATTTCCATTGGGACTGTTCACTGGAAATACGTGTGTCTCAAGAAAGATCACCTTGGGAGCGACGACTGCCCATATCAAAACCGTTGCTGTTAGGTACAGGCTTCACCTTCAAGGTGTCTGGACTGGACAGCAATGCCACGTAAGCGCAGGCAACCAGAA
>ENA-UOTZ01002060-UOTZ01002060.1-compost-metagenome-genome-assembly--contig:-NODE-2060-length-11465-cov-46.375834_pt1 | contig 11465 bp, 7 predicted proteins | sample MGYA00238144_ERZ746983 | MGnify/ENA primary metagenome ERZ746983 (study PRJEB28759, sample SAMN06268863) | compost metagenome | isolation source: single cell | place: USA: California, Emeryville, Joint...
TAATAATAACATATTATCTATTCAAAAGACAACAACAACCACCATATACTAAAGTGCAAATAATTAATCCATAAATTTTCTGTATTAATGTGTAATTTTTCGATGATTACTTCAAGCTGACTCTTCCATGCATGCATTTTTGCTAAGAAAATATTAATAATTAATAATCGAAAATCCATGTCTCTTCTTTCAAGTTTGAGTTAAGTTTTGCTTGGCTTGACTACGGATTGATTTTACTTTCCTTTTGACTGATATAGAAAAATTTGATCTTTATTTGCTCTCTAAAACCAGAACCTATTCAAGCCAAAGCTAAAATATTATCTCCGTCAAGATGAACTTCTCGGAAAGTACATTTATTAAGCATATTTATTTTAATTCTATTCGTCTGAAAGTGAAAGCTTGACTGCGTGTCTTTTACAATGATCATTGCCATCAATTCATCACGTTTTTCTACAAGTCCGGCAGCGAGTTCATTACCAACAATATATTCGACATTGAACCCTTTCACTCGTAACAAATAGTTTGCTTTTGTCATTACTATTGGTTTTTATTTAAGAGCTTAGTCAAATAATCAAATCTTGATGCTACAATGGATTAAGTTTTGGTTGGATTATTACGATTTTTCTTAGCATGTGCACGTATGATAGTTGATGTCATAAACACATTAACACAAAGAAAGTTTCTTATGAAAGACAGCAGTTATGAAGACATCAAACATAATATTGCTGTTCTTAACAAATTATTATGAGTTTGGTAAATATTATTTAATTGTCTTCAGCTTTTTAAGCAAAAGTGACTCCTGGCATTCCTCCCATGGTAGCTGGATATCCTGCAGGCATGGTGTTATATCCTGCCGGCATGGTGTTATATCCTGCTGGCATGGTGTTATATCCTGTCGGCATGGTGTTATATCCTGCCGGCATGGTGTTAGGGTATCCCATGGTGCTTGGATATTGAGTGCTTGGCATTTGTGTAGTTGGCATCTGATTCGTTGGCATTTGTGTAGTTGGCATCTGATTCGTTGGCATTTGAGTGCTTGGCATTTGCATGTTTGGCATTTGTAAGTTGCTTGGGAGACCGTTGGTGGTCGTTCCAGTGTTGGATGGAGTGCCAGTACCACCGTTCATGTTAGGGAACATATTCTGAATCATGGAATTAATATCAAGTGGTTGTTGTTGCTGCTGTGGTTGCTGTTGTGTGGTTGGTTGAGTTGTGGTGGCTGGTGCAGTGCTTGTTGTGGCTGGAGTAGTGGTCTGAGCTCCAGTGCCTGTAGTATTTGTAGCGTTTGTGGTGCCATTAGTGGCATTGCTTGTCGTACCAGTTGTAGGGGTAGTAGTGCCATCAACAACAACACCATCTGTTGGAGCAACACCTCCAGTAACTGGGACACCACCATCAACAACGCCTGGTGATCCGACGAGAGGGCCTCCGTATGGGTATGCTCCTCCGTATGGGTATCCTCCTCCACCATAGATTCCACCTACACCTGGGAAACCGCCAACTATTCCACCTGGGAAACCGCCAACTATTCCACCTGGGAAACCGCCAACTCCACCTACAATTCCAGGGGCGAATCCAAAACCACCGCCTGTTCCGAAGTTGAGTGCAATGTTGCTGCCAAAGCCGGTGCCAACTCCAGTATTAAAGCCGAAAGTAATAGGTGATGCAAATCCAATTCCTCCTCCAAAGAATCTTGCGGAGGCGCTAACGAAAAGGAGACCAAAGCAAATGATCGCAATTCTTTTCATTGGTTTGTTACTTGGAATTTGTATTGATTTATTTTTTTGTTGTTTTACAATTCGCGGTTCCGTCTTTAAATAACCAATTCGTCATATTTTCCTTTTTCTCTGGATATTTCGGTAACGGAATTATTTAAGAATCTTTTTTATTACTCGAGCAAATCAGAGATCGCTTTACTTTAAAATAATTGCAAACGCCTCCACTATTAAAATCAAATTTCTGATAGTTGTTATTGTTGTTCGAAAAAAGAGAGAAAATTGCAATTTGACCGTTTTGGTTTTACGGTCACTGGAACCAGGGGTCTAATTCTCAATTTGCTATCTTCGTATCGCAAATCCCAACAAATCCCAACAGCGAGCTAATCGGATGTTAATGTATTATGGTTGAACCAAAAAGGCTGTTCATACCCGCACATCATTGCCGATATCAAAAATAATGTCGTCTTTGCTACAATTTTCTTCAAAAAAAAGTAAAATAAGCGACATCTGAAATTATGTATACTCAATTCTGGGATAGTCTTTCGTTGAGATCAACATGTATATGAAAATTTGAGGATGTGATGGTTAAAGTCGTGTACTCAAAATTTAAATGATATGATTTTTCTTTTTTCATCAAATAGATGAAGGTTCAAAGGAAATGACTATATAGATATATTTGGGAGGAAAACAAGAGTTTCTTAGACCATAATTGGCTTCGCCAATTTAGAATAGAGAAGAAATTTTCAATTTTGAAACAAGGAATCAAACCCATTTAAAATTTATTTGTCGCCTGATTATTTTTAAGGGTTGCTGCTAAGAAAATTTGGAGATACGACGTTGTTTCTTGATGGGTAATTCGCTCTTTAAATTAGAGTTAATGCTTAAAGTTTCTATGAAATAGCTTGAATACCAATAGTATTTCGCTGTTATAGCTTTTTTGTTACATATATGTTACCGTTGACATTCATAGATCCCCTATTATTGAAGGAATGTTAAGAAGAAGATCTTCAGTTGGTTTTAGTGTCTGAAATTGTTGTTGTTGGCTAAGGCGAAAAAAGACCGATAACTAATTAATTTACAGAGAATTAGCTAGTTTTTCAAATAGTATTGCTCGTCATAAAAGTGGGCTTTAATTAAAAAGAAGTTAGTAAAGTAAGCTTAAATACATTGTGACATCAGTTAATTCATGAAGAGGTCTATAGTTCAATAGTTAGTTATAAGCTTCGCAGAGGAACTAAAACTGCGTTTCCATCATTACAGAGAAATAATTGTTAGCCTCAAGCCAACTTTGTTCCGAGGTAGCCCCTAATTGGTTTAAACTCAAGCTCAATATATCAAATGGTTCTGAATTTAATTTCAATGGAAGGCCTTTACCACGGTTGCGAAGAACCATTATTTCATAAAACCTATTCCTATCCTATCCCATAGCCATAAAACAGTGAAATTTTATTTAACCATATTTTCTGAATTTGTTCGAATTTCTAAATTTTTTTTTCTAAATTCTCTCATTGTTCCATAATTAAAACCGTTTTTTTTGATTATGTGTAACATTTTCGTTAGATTGCATTCCTATGTGTACTTCACGTGAGAAAGGTTCTTCATGGATTGTTTCATAAGACCTTAAGAAAAGAAAGATTACACCAATTCGCTGCAAAAAGCCCAAATTTGCCTTCTGAAAGCTTTTTTTGACCAGCTCTCAAAATAAAACTTTCTTAATTATACTTCTGCTATTTTATATACATTTTACTCTGCGAACGTTCCGACTCCAGGCTTTAATAGCTTTTTGCCCATCACTGATGATCAAATTTGGACCTGAGGAACAATGTTTCTCAAAAAATCAAAAGCAGAACTACGATAATTAGTTTAATAAATTCATTAAAGAGGTGAATACAGGATGAGCCGCATTCACCTGATGGGAACCAGACAATTCTTTGGAGAGAAAGTTGGCAGAAGTAATTTATTGGTATGAGGGAGCGGCAAAACACGCTGGTTGAATTGGGAATCAAATAATATCTATTTTCGAGTATAAAGTAGCTTTATTTCAATCGAATCGCCTTGATGAATATTCATCTTATGCAAAGATGCTCTTCACCGTCACATTCACAGATTTTTATTGGGATTTAAATTACGACTTATCATACTGAGTGAGTCTAACTCGTCCTCAACATCAAATTCCATCCCATCATTTCCTCCAATAGCACCACAATCTTAGTCTAGAGGATTTTTTTTCAGAATCAGTGCTCGTATTCAAAGTGTATATAAGATAATGGAATTCGTAATAGAAACTTATAGGCACACATATATATTATTCATGCTTAAATCCTTTATCCTGGGATATAACCTAAAACCCTATAAAAATAAAATCACTGAAATCTGGTTCGACAACTCCCAGGGAGGAAGAATCTAATATGATCTCCCGCAGTTTCCATGGCCGAAAATACATTCAAAGATTGAAGATCCAATAACTGCCCAAGATATCCTTCAGTTTTGCGTAAGTGCCGATCTCACTAGTTTAAATTTATTTGATTTTAATGGAATCAACACGAATGAATCCTAAGCAAGTGGGTCGATATATCATCGATTCTGTCATCGGTAAGAGTAACTCTGGGAGAGTCTATCGTGCTTTTCAAAAGGACACTCAAAAAATCGTTGCCATCAAAGAAGTTCGACTTGATCGCGTTGATCCAAATCTAAAGAGCAAAACCTCAGAGATGGCTCAGAAGGAAGCACGCTTATTGTTGAAACTCAATCATCCAAACATCGTCCGTTTACTTAATTTCTACGAAGATGAGTCCCACTATTATCTCGTGCTCGAGTTCTGTCCACATGGCAACTTAGAAGACTTTATCTCAAACAATTTCCCAGAAAATAAGGTACCAGAGCACGAAGCACGGAGATTTGCGCAACAGATTTTCGCGGGCGTTCGAATAATGTATGAGAATAAAATCGTCCATAGAGACATCAGACTCGAAAATATCCTCTTGGGAGAAGATTATACCGCAAAGCTTTCGGATTTTGGATTTGGCCGATTCCTTGAAGCGGGGATTATGTCTACAATTACGGGATCCGTTTCCACGATGGCTCCGGAAATAAGACGAGGAGTCAATTATGATGAAAAATGTGATATCTGGTCTCTGGGACTCGTGCTCTATAGAATGTTATTTGGTGGGCTACCTTTTGCTGATAGTGTTCAGTCCAGAGGAGATATTCTGAAGTTAGTATCGAATCCGAATTGGCTAGATTTTCCATGGAGGCCGCCAACTTCCGATGCGATTAAATCTTTGATTTCGAATATGTTGAAAAGTGATCCCAAAGAGCGGATTAGTTATAAAGAGCTTTTTGAACATCCATGGATTACTGGAGTAGCTGAAATTCCCCGGAATTTTGATCTTGGTAACAGAAGTTTCGAAATCTCGGGTTTAAAGAAAATTTTCACAAATGCTGGTTTTTAGAGGAATCAAAGCAATCGGAGGCAGGTTCAAAGATGGAGAGCAGCAATTATTCTTGCGCAGTGAGCTCTAAAATAAAAAATGTAAGTATATCTTTCAATTGGTCAAGCGCTGAATGACTTTTAATTGAATATACAAATGAAGCTATCTGAAGACCAAAAGCTCAGATTGTTTGAAGAGTTTTTTATAATTGGCGTTGATAAAAGCCAGCTAGAGCAAGCAGAGAAGCTAAATCGCCTGTAACTTCACTTTTGAAAGCGTTTCTGAGGTTCTTTAGAGCAAAAAGCTTTCGTCTTCCTTCCAAGATCCTTTATAATTTTCCATCCGATCCAAAATCACTCAAGTAACTAGCTTTTTCCTGTCGCATTTGTTTTAACAATTTACACCTTTCCAAAGGCCACCAAAATCAAACGTCTTCGATTATTGCACTCAGAATGGCATCCTCATTGAATTGGACGAAGTTCAAGATCCAAACGATTTGTTCTTGTAAGTAAACTTTTCTAATAGCACTCACTGCTTCTTCATCCAAATATAAGGAAATGCAATACCACCCTACCCGAGTTTTTCATGATAAAACTACTTTCAGGAGCTATGGATAATCATAATATTGAGTTGAAAAGTGAAGTTCTAAAGCACTCAAACCCAGAAAAGGACTTATATCTCGTCTGCCTACAAACGAACGAATACCTTGATTTCGTATCAGATATGACACATGACATTCGGTGAGTTTATTCCTCCTTAGGGCAAGCCTTACAAGAGAAGCAAAGAAATAAAAGATGTGTTCATAAGACAATGGAAATATAGGAAAATCTACTGCTTTATGACGTACTTTCCTCTGAGCCAATTTTTCCTCGATCTTTGCTATGAAATTGCTTGTAATATCGATTGTTTTCCTTTTTAAAGATTTGTAATTGTTAATACCACGATAGCCGCGCATTTTGCCGAATACGCTAGGATCTCTCAACATTTGACCGAAGCTCTCGAGAAAGGCAAGAACATTGTTGATCTCTATAGCAGTATCGCAGGCCCTTTCCATCAAGAGGTAGCATACTCTGCCATTATGCTCAATTCACTAAAGTTCTCATAGTTATTACTCAAGACCAAGTTGATTCCTTTTTTAGAGGAGGTTTACAAACCAAGACAGCCAGCTGTCGATACCCACCTTGAGGTCCAAGTGGAACGATTCAATAAAGTGTCTTTTCAGATTCCTCCGCAAGAGAACCTGCAATTTCTTCAAGCTCATGTTGCCGCCCCACTCGTGTTTTCTTATTATCCTTTGGACGACTTGATTCATTTGCTTTCCCTCGCGTTGACGGATAAAAAAATTGCGATTGTCACTAAAAACACGAGCATCCTCTCAGCAACTTTGTATTCAATGGCTAATAACCTATCCCTTAATAAATGAATAAAAATAGGTTGACCTTGAACGCCGTCCTAAGTCCCTTGGGATACAATTGGAGAATCTTATATATGCCGAAAGGGATTAATCTTTTAGAGTCTTTTCATCCAACAGTCATAGGTGCTTACTTCTTTCTATGAGATGGTAATTAGATCATATGGTTAGGAATCGAGCGCAGCATGGATTATCTAATCAAAGAGGACCTGATCAACACCTATAGTGAATTCGTGTTTGTAGTACCTGAAAAGGATAGAATACTGATTTTTGGTGATACAGCAGAACAACCTGAACTGGATCTGGGAGAGCAAAGACTCAGTCTCGATGAAGCCTACAAAAGTTTCAATGACCGATCTGAAACGATCATGGAGTACTCAAATACAATAAAAATAAACATGGAAAATCAAAAACATGTTGGATTACAGCCGATAACCTCAATGAATTGGCGAATACAGACTGATTTGAGCAAACTAAGCACGAAAATTCTCAAATCGATCCAAAATGCTATTGAGAACACCATAAAGCGATACCTTCCAGAGAAACCGTTCAGAACTGACCTACAGAATGTATTCCTCATTATAGTATTCCCTGAGACTAATCTACGAAATAGGAAATAGAATATAGCATACTAAAAGAGTATTTTTGCGTTCGAAGTGACGATGATGAGTTCTGGAGCGAGTTCGCCAATAGTCAAACTTTTATTCAATATGTTGAGATGTTTTACGATAATGTGGAATCTACGGAGAAGCTGTCACGTCCAGAGAAGCTTGTGCTCTCAGAAAAAGAGATAATTTCTCGTTTAGAAGCTAAGGTTCGGCTATCTAAGATACAGTTCAAAAGGATTCGGAACCTTATCAAACCGCCAACTAAAAACGTCAAAGGCGAATACAAAGAGCTTGTATTGAAAGCCAAAGCGAAGAGCTCAATTAATCCATGAAGAATAAATTATGAAGGTTCCGCTTAGTTTTGAGAAAAAATAATGCTCATCGAACCTAATATTCTATATGAATGAAAAAAATACAATTTCTGTATTTGCATGCCTTTGTTGAATATCTCACGATTTTCTCTTTTTTTTTGTTGAACACTATGAATTTAAGTTTAAAGACTTTTGCAGCGAAAACACCAAAGTTTTGCCTCATTTCTCGTCAATCGTATTATTGTGAGGAACCTCATGAGACTCGTACAGCTAAAATTAAATGGGAAATTGTCATCGTTTTCAAGACTATTATTTTTTAGAAAGAAGCAGACGGGTGTTGAATTAAATGAGCCAAGCAAATTCAAATTTTGGCATAATAGATCAAAGTATTAAATATCTTCAAATTTTGATTTACCTCGCAAAAAAATTTAAATCTCACCAGCTAGGCTTTACAACCAGATAATTTAGACCTACAATGGCGAAAAAGAAGACTTCAACCCAGGCTCAGAGTAAAGCAAAGCCAGCAGCCAAATCCAGAGAAACTTCTCAAACACGATCAAAGTCTCAAACAGGAGCAAAGAGCAAGGAATCCGGCAAAGCCAAGGAAAATATGGAAATCGAAACTCGCAGAACTAGGGCGAACGCTTCTCAACCTCCAGCCAGAGCAGCACAGAAAAATTCTAAGCAGGTCGTCAATGCAAAATCCGCGGCAATTGCGAAAAATTCTAAGAGCACTGCGCCAGCGCGTGGCACTAAGTCAAAACAATCGAATGTTCGGAAACCTGCTACGAAAGCGAAGGGAAAAAATGCAAAAGCAAGCGGTTCGGATGAAGAAGACGACGAAGACGAAGAGGAGGAAGAGGGTGATGAGGAAAACGAAGAGGACGAGGGAGACGAAGAAGATGAAGATGAAGGTGAAGAAGACGAGGATGATGATGAGGAAGGAGAAGATGAAGATGAAGAAGATGAAGAGGAGGAAGAGGAGGAAGAAGAAACAACTAACCAGAAAACTAGAGGAAAAACTCGTGGATCTCAGAAACCAGATACAAAACGTACATCTGCGCGAGGAAAAGGGCAAGATAAAGAGAGTGCAAAACCTAAACCCCAGCAGAATGCAAAGACAAAACCAGCCACTAACCTAAAAAAGCGTACTCGTGCAGATGTGAAAGCAGAACCTGAGGAATCGGAAGAGGAAGTGCCACAAAAAGGTGGAAGGACAGTAAGAACTAGAGGTGGAGCTGTAAATGTGAAGAGTGAACCTAAGGAAACTGCAACTAGAACATCGGCTCGATCAACGCGTGGTACGGCACCAGCAACTGGCAAAAATGCTCAAAAAGCTACTGCAGTGCAAACAAAAGCGAAAGCTACTCAAAAAGCGCAGCCGAAAGGAAAAACGCAGGCAAAGGGACAGAGTGTCAAAGACCGTAAAAAGGCGAAAACTGATCGGAAAGCTAAAGAAGCTGAAGAAGAGGAGGACGACGAAGAGGAAGAGGAAGAAGGTGAAGAGGAAGAGGAGGAAAACGAAGAGGGCAATGAAGAAGATGAAGAAGAGGATGAAGAAGGAGAAGAAGAAAGCTCTTTCCTCCAAGATGCTGATCTTGAAAAGGCGATAATGGATGCTGTAAAAACTTTAAAAAAGCGTTCACTCGAGGATAAAGTCATTGATTATCTCCGCAAAAACCACAGCAAGATCGGAGAAATTGTTGTAAAAGCCACAGTGCAAGAATTAATGCATGCTGGGAAAATTTCTGAAGAGAAGGGCGTTCTCAAACTCGAGAAGGAAGGTGACAAGAAGGGTGAAAAGAAGGAAGCCACTCAGAAAACACGAGGCAGACAACCTAAAGGCAAGCAACCATCAAAGGATGAATTTGTTATTAATATAATCTCAGATGATGAAGAGGGCAAAACTGATGATAAAAACAAACCACAAGCCAAAGCATCTGAGGTGATCCCTATCGAATCTGAATCGTCCGTCCCCAAGGACAACGAGAAAGACCAAAAAGGCAAAAAAGTCCCTCAATCCAAACGTAAGAGCAAAGAGACGAAAGCAAAGCAAGAAAAATCTGGAGAAGAAGAGGATGAAGAAGTCGATGATCAAGCAGCGACTGCCCAGAAATCTCAGAAGGGTAAGGGAAGAGCACAAGCTGCAACCTCAGAGAAAAAGAACCAAAAAGGCGCCGAGAAGACCGATACAGCCACCAAAGAGAAAGGAAAGGCATCTAAGAGCGGAAAGAAGAAAATCGAGGACAGCGCGCCGAAAAATATCTCCAAAGAGATCGAAATAATCGAGAAGGAATTAGAGGACCTAGCAAAAACAGTTGAGGAAACAATCAACAAAGAGGCCGCTGAAGCCGAAGAGGAGGCTAAGAAGGAAGAGGTGATGAGGACGCCAGAGAGAAAAATAATGCTCGCAAAAAGCGACACAATAACTTCATTGCCTCTATCAGACAAAGATAAAGGTGAGCAAGGCGCACAGCCAGAGTCAGTCTCTAAGAAAGGCTCAATGGAAAAGCAAAAGAGCGGTTCTTCGAGTAAAAAAGACCAACTTGCATCAAAATCAAAAGAAAAAATCACAATGGAATCTGAAGAAGCCGAAGGCTCACAAACAATAGAGAAAGGTGAACAGACTGACAAGAAGAAAAAGGCACTGTCAACTGGCAAGAGTGGATCAAAAGAGAAAATGCAAATTGAATCTGAAGCAGAGCCTCCTCAGGGTACCGCGGAAAAACCGAAAGAAACGCCTTCAGAATCAAAAGGACAATCTAAAGAGGATGAGAAGGATAAAAACTTAGAAAAGGAGAAGACACCAGAGAAACCTAAGGCAGAGAGCGCAAAAGCGTCTGAGAATAAAAAGAATCAGATGGAAGAAGAGAAGTTCCCCTTGGATAAATTGTCTTCTCCGCCGGAGCTCGTCATCGAAGGAAAAATCGATCTGGCGACAGGCCAAGTCCAAACAGAGAACGTCGCGTTAACCCATAAGGAGGTATTGAAAAGCTCAGAAAGTAAAGAGGTGATCACCGGATTGCCGGGAGTTGCAGCAGATCAAGAACTTCCGAAAAAACCCTCGTCAGAAAGGCTTTCTCATGAAAGCGATATAGATGATCGTTCTCAGATTGCTAGGCAAGGGACAACGCTTTCCCAGGCGAGTGATCGATATTTCACTCGTCCCACTGGCTTGGTAAGTTCGACGGACATGATGATAGACGAGAGCAGCCGTACAGCTAACCCTGATGAAAGCATGCAAGTTGAGGAGAATCATAAAAAGGACGTTAATGGCAGTGAAAATCGAGAAGCGACTCATGACACGGAGGACAATAAGCTGCTTTCAGATGAGTATGAGCCCGATAAAATTAAAAAAGTGAAGGGAAGCCAGGAGTCTAAATCGAGTCAGATTAAGGATGCAGGAGATCAGTTTCTGAGTGAAGGTCAGGACGATTCAAACAATCCAAACAGTTATTCGAAATTTTTCAATTAAGGTAGCGGGACAATAAATATAAGAGTAGTTTTGCAAGGCGGACGCTAACCGATAGTAAAGCTTTAATCTTTTGTGTTGTTGTTTTATTGAGTTTTGTCTGAGGTTTATGCAAGTTTTTGTGATTGTGTGCTACTGAAATTGTAAATTAAGAGTTAAGGGTTAATGATGAAGATCATTTATATTCGGAAAATGAATGAATCAAGGAATGTCTTCTTGTGATTAACTTAATTGGGAATAGCTTTGTATTTTTCAAAATTTATAGCATGAAGTCTATCATATATATCGAGTAAGAAAGTAGTATTCTCATTGAATTATATAATACACATTGATAATATCTGTACGTCGCGAACTTGGCAATTTTATTAAATATCTTTGGGATCACGACTAGAATAATTTCAAAATAAAATTCGATGAATGAAGAAACCACATGGAGCAGTGGTCCGATCTTAACGACCGATCGACCTGTTAACCAACCTGTGTTCAATGTAATCCAACGTCATGACGAGCATGG
>ENA-UOTZ01002061-UOTZ01002061.1-compost-metagenome-genome-assembly--contig:-NODE-2061-length-11460-cov-14.147413_pt1 | contig 11460 bp, 5 predicted proteins | sample MGYA00238144_ERZ746983 | MGnify/ENA primary metagenome ERZ746983 (study PRJEB28759, sample SAMN06268863) | compost metagenome | isolation source: single cell | place: USA: California, Emeryville, Joint...
GACTATTATACTCAACAAGAAAATAGTACAAGGGCCGCAATTGATCTCTTAACGGAGAAATCAAACCACGAAATGACTCATCATTACTCTGGAGACATCATAAACACAGAGAGCAATCTGCAATCGCCATCGAAGAGACCGGACCTGTCTTCAAGGGGAGATGAGAGTCTTCTTTCGCAGAGACAAAATAGATTCGACTATGAATACCAGACTCAGCTAACCTCAAAGATCAAGGAAAGTCCGTCTTAGTTAAGGAATCAGCTCCTCGAGAAATATGAAAGAGAATTTGCGAAAGCAGGATCTTATTTGGAGTCAAAAACATATAGAATTCAACAATCATATAATAGCAATCAGAGTGCTCCTCTAGAAGGAATAAATACCGTCCAGATTGAAAATAAGAATGCATAAATATGGTATGAGATATTTCTCTAGACATTGCTCTAATTTTACGGATAAATAGGAAATCGAAAAATATGGAAGACGAATCACGGAGACTATTTTCATCTCTCGTATTCTCGTATTGGAGTTCAACATCATTAATGAATAAAACTTTACTTTCCTAAGCTAATTCTGTTACACTGTTATCTTTGCTTTTGTTTTGTGTTTTTTTGTTTTTTTGGACGAATGAAGCTATTAGTTATTAATATCAATGAAAAAGAAATAATATGAATGTAGATGAATTTGACTTAGATGTTGTCGCAGCGAAAAATAAGAAAAAGATCTTTGTGAAATGACATTAGTGTTTATCCATTTGTAACGAAAGTTTATGTGAATTCATATAAATTGGTGAGATTTTAGTAGCTGTGCTAGAAAATTTCAAAACTTTTTGTTGTCTTAACTTCCATTTCTCTTTCTGTAATGAATTACCTATTATTGCTTTTATTTTGAATTGAGAATCCGAAACTTGCAGCAACTGTTTTACATCAATATATCGTTTTCAAAAATAAAAGTTTCTACTTCAAATCAAAACGATTATAGGTTTTATAACATCATTGAAGCTAATGATCACATCATATTGCAGTATATGCATGCATTTATTGACTTACAGGATCTCAATGCTTATCGTCTCTTTTTATCTTGCGAGCTTGGTCTTCCTTGACTTCCCGATCTTCCCTTATCTGAAGAGGTTCTGACAGGAGTCAACCCACCAGACTTGTCACCTTTTTCAGCTCTCTCAACCTTTTCTTTCTTAAACCAACCCTTAATCGCATCCATGCTGAAGACAGAGAAGAAGATGATCAAGACGATGATTGGCGCAGCAAAGTTATGTCTAATGGATTGTGTTAGGAGAGACTCACATCACAAGCTATTACCCATGAAGATATTGGACTTTAGCACGAGCAGAAGTTTTCTGGACTGTGAGGTTCTTCTTAACGACGTTGCTTGCGTCAAATTCTGACTTGTCGACGTTCACTTCGAATTCGTTTCCAGTGCTGGCGGCTTTCTTCTTGCGGTAAGAGACCTTGAGCTTGTAGTCGGAATTTGGAATGCCAGAGAATTCATAGTAGCGGAAGCGTTGGAGGGTCTTTCTAGCGATGGTTTCATCGTCCTTTTGGAGAAGGATTTCAACGAGATCCAGTTCATTGAGGTCGCTAATATAAGAAATGCATGAGACACGAAAAACAGCGTTGGGTTACTTTTCTGTGAAGTCTTCAGAGAATTGCACATTGCCTTGGATTGAATAAGTGCTGGGCTTATCGAAGTGGATAAAATCGACCTACAGAGAGAGTTATCAATTTAATAACAGTATACAAAGGAAAGTTACATTATAGATATCTTGCTTTTGCATTTTAACTTGAATGCTTTGAGGCTTGACAGTTCCTGTTCTCTCATCAGATTTAACAGAAATGCTGTAGGTTGTTCCTGGAACGAGACCTCTGATTCTGAATTTGCCTTGAGTTCAGTAAGTTTCAAAAGATAGTGTCTTATCAATAAGCTTACCGTCTTTATCAGTGGTACCGGTCTCTGTAGGATGAATGCTGCCGTCTTGTGGAACAGCAACGACGTCGAGTTTTTCAATGCCGTCTTGGTTCAGGTTAATAACTAATAAATCGCAATTGAAGAGTTTATATCAGCTTCATAAGGACAAGGTTACCTCTGCCGTACACAGAGAAAGCTGTTCTGACTGCCTTGATATTGACAGTAGCACTGCCGCCATCAACGATCTAATTGATACAACGATTAGCTTGATTTAACTCTAAAAGATGTTCATTACGCTGACGGTAGTTTGAGCAGGCTCGAAGGTATACTCCTTCAAAACAGGTCTCACGAAGTATTCTCCTTTAACCACCTCGTGGGTGATGAATTTACCCTTGATAGCAATTCGTAATTAGTTTTGTTATGAGAGAAAGGCAGTTTTACTGTGTCGTTGGTGTAGTTATTGAATTTCAAGAAATTCTTCTTTGAGGTAGATGAAATGAAAACCAAAGCTCCAGAGACTGGACTTCCTTGGTTATCAACGACGGTGATCTCCAAAGATGAGAGCTTTTGAGCAGCGACGGTCACCTTGATTTTGTTCTGGCCGGTGTGCTCAATTGTTTGGAAGAACTTGTAGCCAACTTTAGAAATGTCAAGCACGTACTATTCGAAAATACAATGTTTAGATACAGCCACCTTTCAATGAAAAAATACCTTGGTTGAGTCCACAAAAGGTCCGAGCTTGAATTTAGCTCCTGACAGATGTACAGGACCATGGACCTTCTCTCCGGTGTTCTCATCGACGACGGTGACGTCGTAATGAGAGACGGCAGGTTCAACAGTACCTTCGAAAACAACTCCAGGTCGGATCTCGAATTCGACGGCTGGTTGATCCTTGTTGCATTCGGAAGGAACGACAGTGGTGAAATGTGTTGGGTAGAAGAGCAAGTTCTCGATGAAGCTCACAACCTTGGAGTTATTCACCTTTGAAACATCAGGCTTTGGAGTGAATTCGACATCGGATCCAGGGGCGAGGTACTCTTGGAAGGCAAAGTACAAAAATTCACCTTGGGTTTTCTCGTATTTGATTGGGAGGACTGTGTCTCCGGATTTCTTAGAAGAAACCAATTTGAGGGATAACACCTTAGGAAGGACCTGAGGCAAGTCCTTGCTGAGTGCAGCGTCCTGCTTAACGATCGTGGAGTTGAATTTAATGTAGCCCTTCACGAGATTCTTGAGAGGCTTGAACTGGAATGGAGTGCCTGAGGCGGAATCGTAAGTGAATTCTTTCTTTTCGTATTGGTAGCATTCGTCAGGGATAACTCTGTAAACTCCGCCTGATTTCAAGCACTTCTGATTGTCGCTAGGGGAGAGAGTGTAGCTTTCAGATCGGTTTTGCTTGTCGATCAATTGCACGGTGATTGGCTTCTCAGTCTGGTAGAGGAAAGAGTAGCCGGTTTGCTTAATCTCGATGTTTGAGACGTTTTCGTTCTTGTTGAGTGGAAGGTTGATGACCTTCTTGTCCCAGCAAAGAGCATCGTTGTCGACGTGGAGTTCGTAGGTGCCTGGGATAATTCCCGAGAATTTGAATGTCAAATCTTTTCCAAGAGAGATCTTCTGGAGCACTTTCTGAGTGGAAATGGTCTTAAGGCTGATCGTGGTTTTGCTTCTCAAGGCTTCGGATGCATCAGCCAAGAAGGAGACTTTACCGGCAACAGAAAGGCGAGGTCTGGTGAAGTTGAGGTTGAAGAGCGGGGTGTTGGTCACGGAAATATCTCTCATGGTAGGGTCAAGGATGATGTCTCTTCCAGCTCCAGAAATGGTTGGGCGAACGACGTAAGTGCCAGGCTTGACTTCGAAGCAGAAAGTTCCATCAGCGTCGAGTTTAGCCATACGCTTCTCAGACTTGCTTTCCAAGTAAACGTTGATTTTAAGGGTTTCACCTTGATCTGTTGAAGGCGAAAAAGGTTAGAGAAATGACCAAAAAAATGGTTTTTACCAGAGTCTCCAGCAACGTTAACGGAACCGCAGACGTGAAGGTAAGACAAGACGATGTTTGGAAGAGTCTCAAGTCCAGGGTAGATCTTCAAGTTGTGGATTGGCTCGAAGAACAAGTGTTCGTTGTTTCCTTCCAAGGTGTATGTGCCGAATTTGATCTATAAAAGGAAGTATCAAACGATCAGATTAAAGCCAAATGAAGGAGGGACATTACCTTTTCAAGGACATAGTTTCCTTTGGCATCTGTGGTAGCTTTGTACTCTCCATCCAAAGTCACCTTGACGTTAGCAAGACCGTTTCCTTTGGTATCAACAACCTTTCCTGAGATCGAGAATCTTTCAACCTATCGCGATAGTTATGAGCCGTCATGATCAACAAACAAGCTTGATTACTCTGAAGATATTGTTGAGCTCAACCTTTTGGTTGTTCACAGTGAAAGTGTGGCTGCTTGGCTCAATTTCGATTTTGTTGTTTGGACTTGAAGACTTCAACTTGAGCTCGTAATCACCGTTTGCGACGTTAGTGAAGGCGAAATTTCCCTAATAAGTTTATTAGAGAGGTATTCCAAGGAAATTTTTACTTCCTTATCAAGCTTTGATTGGGCGATTGGCTGAGTTTTTCTAACAAGCAGAGTTTAGACAAATAGTTTTACTCAATGAGATTACCCTGCACCATAAAGGGAAATGGTATATGAGGTGACATCTTGGTTCTCGCTATTAACCTTTCCTTTAACACTGAATCCAGTGACGACGAGACTGCCTTGGCAAACGTGATCTGACTTCCATTTGAGGTCGCAAGTCAACGAAGAGGAAGGATCGATGACGTAGTCATCTCCATCAGCTAACAACGTGACCTTGTATTTGCCAGCCATCAGTCCTTTGAATTCGAAATTTCCGTTGGCATCGGTCGTCGCCTCATTTAGTTTTTTGCCAGTAGAGTCGGCGAGGCTGACTTTAACGCCGGCAGGGCCAGTGGTGGATTGTTTCGATTGCACCTAAGAGCGATTTAGAAAGGTTAGATGCGAGACGGCCCACCGTTATTACCTTGTTCGCCAACGTGAATCCAACAAATTTGAAATTGTGGACCTTTTCGGTGATTTTCTTAATCTCGTCGTATGACTTATCGATCAGATTGATGGCGATTCTTTCAGGTTCTACAGTGCGATTATTTACGGCGCTAAAGGGACTAAACATACCAAATTTGCTCTCTTTGATTGGCTTAACTCTGATGACATAGGACTTTCTATCGTAGATAGGGAGAAGGTAGAACCCGTTCTGGGAGCAGAGGGTTTTCTCGACAAATTTGCCGTCTTCGGTCTCTAGAATAACCTCGATTTGCGAGAAATCGGAGCTCTCATCATGCTGACTAAAATCCAAAATGAGAATATTTAAAATCGGAGAGAAGTCGGGTCTTACTCTGAGGACAGTTCCACGAAGCCGCTGAACACCATATCGTTGAAATCTTGTGCCCACGCTGTTGTGAGCAGGAATAAACAGGTTATGAAACCTATAGCTAATTTCGTTCTCATCGAAAGGATAAAGATTTATATCGAATTTCTAATCAAGATATTAATTTTTTTCGATTTAACACGCATTAGAAATTGCTGGCTCTGCTTCAAAAGAATTCAGTTAAGCTGCTGTTTCCAAGAAAAAATTTACGTTGATAGTGAGATCGAGAAAAAAATAATTAGTCTTGACCTCCTTGATGCATACAGCCTGAAACTCACGAATCTGAAAGTCTAATCCGTTTCGGATCTGACCACTAGTATGAGCAAATTCACTTTTTTGCTTTGTTTTGAATTTCACTTGAGTTGGTACCTCGAACGCATTAATTAATCTTGGCAACTCTCGAAGTAGCCTTAGAGAGGTTAGTTAGCATTTATAACGCGTCATCAAAACGACATTTAGATTAAGTCAAAGAAGAAAACTACCAAAAATGGCTCATCAGTTCTAAAAAAGAGATAGTAATGCATTAGCTCAAGAGAACGAAAATGTTGCGACGAGGCTGATCTCCTTACAAAGTGCGGAATATGCCAAAGATGGACCTTAACAGGACATAAATTGTCAGAGAAGCAATTCTCTCAGGCGAATGGGGTCGTCTTAAGAAGGAACTGAGATGAAGGCGACATTAATGTCCTTCTTAGCCATTTTCATAAGGTTAGATTTTCTGAGCAAGCTCTTATATTAAGTAGAGTGAAACTTTGCTAAAAATAAAAAATTACTGGAAATAAGCATTAGCAATGTCTGTAGATCGCAGCGGGTCTTTCAAACTGGATGCTTCATTCTTCAACAGAAGCAAAAGCCAATTATCAAAAACAGCCACTCGTTTTGCTAATATCACAAAACTCGGTTCTGCCAGCACTCCAATGTACTCCGTTGCTAAACTCAATTCGATCAAAAGCAACCCTTCGAACCTCAACTTGGACTTTTCGGAGATCGTGACCACCTTGCACCCCACCACCACACCTCAATATTTCTTACCGAGGCCAAGGATCTCAATAGGCAGTGTTAGTTCAAGTAAAAGAGGAACTGACCGCAGTTTGGGAAGCGTGTCAAGTCCTGCTAAAATAAGACGAGAGAAAAGTCTTACCGATGGCAAAAGACAAATAATCGTCGAGAAATATTTGAAATCCGCAATGAATCCATCTCCAACGAAGAAGAATTTAGATCTTATCTGGCATCAAACTCTCAAAGAGCCCAAGTACGAGGACTACGTAGATTCTCCTCCCCCTCGGAAAATGACTCTGAGTGTCGAAAAAAACTCGAGAACATCAGGCACAATGACCCCGTCTCACCGACGAAATCGCAGCTTGGAGAGATCGTGTTCTCATAGGATAATGGATTTCTCCAGCTTCCATACGAAGGCTCCATTGGATACAGCAGCCAATTCGAATCAAGTCTCACTGATCAGGGAGTTGCCTGAAAGAGGAAATTTCAAGCATATTGATAGGTTCTGCGATGCAATTCGTGATTTTCAAAAAATGCTGGAACACATGCAAAAAACAAAAGTCAATTTTCTGCGCGAGCAAGAACATCTTCACGAGTTTGTGCTAACCTTTGTCAAAGAGTTTGATATAATCGCAAAAACTCCCACGAAAGGGGCGAATCGAGCCCGTTTAACCTCTTTTCAGCAGGCTATAGAAGGCAAGGTCGCTTCTTTGAAGTCAGTGCAAGATTTGCTATATGACCAAACAAAAAAGATCCAAAGGCTCTGTCAAAAGCGGGGCTCAGTCGTTTTGAGGAGCAGAATGCTTAGTTTAGTCAGCGCGCTTGATGAAACAACGGCCGAGATCCCTCTGCTCAGTGCGCTTGAGAAAAAGAGAGAAAAGGTAAAGGAAGAAGTCCAGATGCTTCAATTAGAGCGAAGAGAATCCGAAATAAAATCAAGAAGGAGTCACCCTGGCAGTCCGCTGCTTCATTCGCCGGCAGCGAGTCCTTCGAGAAGACAGACTTCCAAAGGTCCCATAAAAGCGAAGGACATGTTCGTCCAGATCTCAAAAAGAAGTCACCCTGGCAGTCCGCTGCTTCGTTCGCCGGCAGCGAGTCCTTCAAGAAGACTGACTTCGAAAGGAACTACTAAAGTAAAAGAAGCTTCGGACCAGCAATTGACGTTTACAGAGCTCGCCGGCGAGGCGAGCAAAAGCAGGCACGAAAGCAAACGGAACGCTGATCCAAAGCCTGAAATTGAAGGGTCTCTTGCTAATCTAGATAAACCACGTGAACCATCATTGCGAAGCCTGCTAGAGTTAAACCAAATTGTGAGAGAAGAATCTGATAATGAGAAAAGCCGTGATTCTATTAAAACTGCTGTGAAGAAGGTGGATCATAAAGAAATGCAGATGTTCTTTACCTCAGCCATCAAAAAACTCGAAGAAAAACTCAAGAGTGTGCTGAGCGAGGTGAAAGTGTTTCAGGCGAAGAGTTTGCTCAGTGGAAAAGAAAGCAGCGAAGCTGGGAGTAATAGAGTGCTTTCAGCTTATATCCAAAACCGGATTGACACCATTAACGAGCTTTGTGATCATTTGTTGAGAGTGCAGGAAAACAAAAGAGGAACTTTCCTGACCAGTCTTAATGGATACTTTGCAGAGATCGAAGAGATAATCGCTTCTAATTTACTAAAAATCTCCTCTCTTTGCCATTTGCTCTCAGCACTAATCGAGAAGTTATTTGATGCCTTTGAGTTCAAGAATAACTTCAGTCAGTTCGAAATGGGAGACAAAGAGATCAGAAAAACATACACCTCTGGGTTTCTTCAACGAAAGAATGAGCTGGATCAATTGCGAGAATCAGTACTCTTCATCGCACAGCAAATTGCGCAGACACTGCCTCAAATTGAGCAAGGAGCAGAGCTGCACGAAAATTACCTTGCGAACCTCAGCGATCGGGTCAAGCAGTTGTCGAGAGGGGTGAGGTATTTAGCACGGTTCCCAGAATTAGACAGCGAATTTGAGAATAATCTTCTCGCTGCAACAACTATCAGCAAGAAGCTCGCCACAGCAACGGAGAACTTGGAAGGCGCTTTTGAATCTGATGAATTTGCGAATGCGCAGGCCTTTGAATCATTGATTCAGTGTCTGAAAGAAGCCGCTTCGATATCAAAGAAACTCGACGAAACAATGAAAGAATTCGAGTATTATTCAAATTTTCATGCGTTTACCTCGGTATTAGAGGGTCCTATTCGAATTCTCACGGAAGTACGCGACGAATTTAGAGCTCAAGAAAAGCGTTCGAAACAGGTACTTGAGAAATCGAGGGAAAGAGTTACTATTCAATACAATGGGCTTGTAGCTGAGACTGAAGCTATCGAAGCGAAGTTTAATCACTTTACAGCTGAGATACTGGTCAATAACAAGAAATATCTTGACTTTGACTCTTCTCAGGATTTTCAGCATAAACTGACAGAATTTCGAGAGTTAATGGACGATCCAAAAACAAAAATTGAGTATTTGTTAACTCAGTCGTATCCATCATCAATCGTTTTCTTGCCGAGACCCATCGAAAAAATGAAGTTCATTGCAACTTTTGAAGAGAAGGTCAGTGCGATACATGAGCTCTTAGGCGTTGGAGAACTATTAAGCAGTACTCCGCTCGCCACCCTTTTCCATGAAGCGACATCCAAGAACCTATTAGACAAAGTAACAGCACTCAGAGATAGCATTAAGACTGAAACGAGGAGAATCGAGTTAATTGCAGGGTCTCCAATCATTAGCACAGAGTCTGGCTATCAGACTGCAGCTCATAAGATCCTAACGATCCTCATGAAGCTGAAGACCATGCTTACTAAATTAGTTGATTACGTCGGAAAGGTCAATAAGGCATATTCGAAACTGCGTTCACCCACTGACACCTCATCTACTACTGGTCCATCTGAGTTGCAGAAGCTGTTATCCACACTCGAGCAGCTGCATGGAGAGCTTTATGCTTCGATTGAAGAGTTTTTTAATGTGCATAAAGTGTTTGCACGGTTAGGTGAGAGTGTGAGGGATATCCATAGGACTGAGTCGAAAATCCTCAAGAACATTTCCGAAAACATGGAAAAGGTGAACCAAAACATAGAGCTGTTCGTTTTGGATATCGTTCCTGTGACCAAGCTCGACAGATTTTTAGACTTGCTAACTGAGTGGCCAGAAGTCGCGCATTACTGCAAAACCGAATATGACCAAGCCCAGCCGATCGTTGAATATTTATCACAAATCAAAGAGAATATCTTCTTTCGTCCTGAACTCCGTCGCTCTGTTGACGATTTTGAGCTGAAGCAAAGACGCATTCTCTCCTCTCTCGATGTATGCGTGGCGTTCTTTGAGCTAGGAAAGGTTTTCAACTCTGATACGCTGGCTAGAGTACTTACTCCTCAGATTAAGGAGGATAATTCACTGCTTGTGTCGTTTATCTTCGATCTCGAGGAAGCCACAGAAAAAATGGACATCAAAACCGGGATATCGAGGAAGCAGGTAGGTAACGAGTTCGAGGAGTTCATGCTAGCGAGTATAGGTTTCCTAAAACAGATGCATCGATACCTGCTCGATGTCCGAGAGAAATACTGCAATCTGTCAAAGAACTTAGAAGCGACGGCCGAGAAAAACAAAATGAATATTGTTGAGGCCTTAAGAGATTGCTGTCTTATGATCAAAGGCATGCATTCCGATTCCATAGCAAAATTGAATGAATTCCCCAAAGATTTTCCTGAAAAGCCCAAGGTGTTGGTGGTAATAGAACAATTTCTGAAAGATGTGGTTGAAAAGGACTTGAATGTCTTTGAGAAGCTCTTTAACGAGACAAAGAAGATGTCAGATTTCATCAAGGCGGTAAAAACCGATTTTTTGATGGAAGAACTCCAGTCGCTTCACTATCGGAAACTGAGTATGCTGGAGCATGAAACCTTACAATTGAGGCGAGATAAAGCAGATGAATACTTCCAACATCTAAACGTTTATCTAAACACGCCTGAAATTTCCAAGAAGAACACCATCCGAGGGCTTATCGTTGATCTCAGAAACATTTTTAGAGAGTTAAGGCAGATTTTCGAGGTTTTTCGAATTTACTATAAGGACGGCAGAGAGATTTACAATATGCTTGATGAATTTCTTTCCATGGAAAGAAGCAACGAAGATATAACCAAGCGCTTAGCTATTCTTAACCAGAAGGTTGAGGAAATGATGCTTCTGATAAGGAATTCAGAGAAAACTGAGAAGAGTGAATCCGCTCTTGATGACGATTTCGGGAAAGTCAATGCACAGGCGATTCTAGACAAGGATATCCTCGGGTATTTCCAAGGCCTACAGGGATGGATCAAGCATCTTCTTGGAAGGGCCAGCATTATGGTTGAATTCGAAAAGGAATTAGAGAAATACTACAGTAGGGAGGTTGTTTGGCTGAAAGATGAGTACCCGGAATTCCTGAGGAAATGGAGGTTGGATGATATCGCTGTCTTCCCAAGAGAGCGCGGAAGAGCGAGCGAAAACGACTTTGAGGGATTATGGGGAAGGATATATGCCTTTGAAGAAGTGCTATACCATAAGCGGATTAGCGTGCGAGATGAGTTGCTTGCGAAAATTGCCGATGATGTTGAATATATGAACCAAGCGTTTCTAAACGAGTGGTTTTTCAAAGGAGACAGTCCAGAATACGCAGATAAGGTCTATCCTAAAATTATTCGGTTGGCGGATAAGATGCGAGAGAAAAGGATAAAGAAACTTAGCATGATCGGAAGAATGAGTAAATATTACGAGGTGATTGATAAGGTTTTGCAAATAGTGGCTGATTTGGATGGCAAGGAGATGCTTTCAGCTTTTGGCTTTAAAGCGGTTAATGAGTTAGAAACTATTGAGTCGCATCTCACAATTCTCGATTTTGAGCACTGGCGAGCTCTAATGAGTTTGCTCCTAACAGAAGGAGAGCAGCTAGTGAATGGGACTGATGCAGAAACTTCGTTTTTGAAGGAGGTTGAGTCAAGAATTGGATTCAAGCTGTTTGGGAAAATGATTCCAATGACGATAGGATTTCGAAATGTTTTGCTTGATCTTTAAAGAGTGAATTTTTCCTCACT
>ENA-UOTZ01002062-UOTZ01002062.1-compost-metagenome-genome-assembly--contig:-NODE-2062-length-11459-cov-13.082850_pt1 | contig 11459 bp, 3 predicted proteins | sample MGYA00238144_ERZ746983 | MGnify/ENA primary metagenome ERZ746983 (study PRJEB28759, sample SAMN06268863) | compost metagenome | isolation source: single cell | place: USA: California, Emeryville, Joint...
ACATGTAATGGAACAGCGTCAACCAATTGTATTACCTGCGAGGCTTCAAAGTACCTTGTCCCTTCGAATAATTCTTGCGTTGACTGCAATGTGGACGGGTACTTCGTTTCGGGTTCTGAGTGTCTCCAATGTGATTCTACATGCAAAACATGTTCTGGAACAACCCCAACAAATTGCTTGACCTGCGTTGCTTCAAAATACTTCGTTCCTTCGAATAATTCTTGCGTTGACTGCAACGTGGATGGACACTTCGTCTCGGGTTCTCAATGTTTAGAGTGCGACCCTAATTGTCTCACCTGCAGTGAATCATCGACAACTTGTGTTAACTGCGAGGCTTTAAAATACCTTGTCCCTTCGAATAATTCTTGTGTTGACTGCGATGTGGACGGTTACTTCATCTCAGGTTCTGAGTGTCTCCAATGCGACTCTACTTGCAAAACATGTTCTGGAACGGCGCCAACAAATTGTATTACTTGCGAGACCTCAAAATACCTCCTCCCCTCGAACAATACTTGCGTTGACTGCAATGTGGACGGGTACTTCGTTTCGGGTTCTGAGTGTCTTCAATGTGATTCTACATGCAAAACATGTTCTGGAACAACCCCAACAAATTGTATCACTTGTGTAGCTTCGAACTATTTTGCACCCTCAAATAGCTCTTGTGTTCGCTGTGAGGCGGATGGCTACTTTATCTCGGAGACTCAGTGTCTCCAATGTGACTCGACTTGCAAATCATGCAATGAGGTAACTGCAACAAGCTGCATCAGCTGCTACGAGGGATTCTACTTACTAACCACAAACAACTCCTGCACTTCATGCAACGATATTCCAGGGTACTACGCCAATGATATTGATCAGACTTGCAGCACAAGAACTACCGTCAAAATCCTCAAGTTTGAGTTGCAGTATCCACCTCAGCTCTATCTTCTTAGCTTTGAAACCCCCTTGGATCTTGAGAATTCTTTAGAAAAGATCAATCTATATCAAATCACAAACTCTGCTATCACAAACATGTCAAAAATGAGTTTCACTTTGACCAAGATTACTTCCAATTCTTATGAGCTCAACTTTGTCTCGTACACAGAAAGTAATGAAGTTCGTTCCCTGTTATTGTCTTTCGATCAAGTTAATTCGAACCATTCCTACATAATATCCCCTTCAAATTCTACAGCTCCCATTTTTGCAGACTCCACAGTGGCTCAAGCAGCAGCTACAGTTGCAACTACCTCTCAGGCCATAGCTATTAGTGCAGCAGCCTCTACTTTTCTTGTGTACCTTCAAGCGAAAGGAGCGAGTACTCAGTTGATGCGAATTTTACAAATTATGGCTCGAATTAATTTTATGAAGTTGATCAATATCAACTATCTTACACCTTTGGCTGCATTCTACAACTATACCGATTTGGGACAGTTCGGCTTGCCTAATATTTTCAACAAAATACCTGGCTTCAACAACAGCCAAACAGCAACCGATTCAACTTTTAAGACGGATTCCCAAGGCAACGTTATCTTCAATGACTATTTCAGATACTCCTTTAGCCAAGTCTTTCTTGACAACTATGGTGGCATCGTTTTCTCCACTTGCACTAATTTGGCACTCTACCTTCTCGTGAAAGTGGCCGGCAAATGCTTCAAAAATGAAAATTCCAAAATCAAAAAGATTCTGGTTGCAGCGGGTCAATCATTCGAGAAAAGCGTTCCCATGACATTACTCGTTTCTCGGTATTCCTATCTCTGCTCGGCTCTCATCCTTAATTACGCTTTCATTCCTATTAATGGGGCATATCAACAAATTAGCTTTGGCTTTGCTGTTTTATACACAATTATAATTGTCTTTGTTTGGGCTCTCTCACTTTCTGTCAGTTTCTATCATGGAAACCGCAAGGCCAAGCTGAAATCCGTTAGACCGCTATTTAACCTGATCACTCTTCTCTGCCAAGAGTACCAGAGCAAAACCTATTTAGGTCGAATAATGACATTTTGGACTTTACTGTTCAATTTTATCATAATGCTTGTGATAGAACCTCTGAGAAAGTGGGTAGTTGTTCAACTCAACGTTCTGATAGCATTGAATGTGATTACTATCATACTCGCACTTCCTAAAAATATATTCAAGACAGCTGCCAATAAAATAACGGTGATCGGCACAGAAATCGGATTTATCATCATAAACATACTATTTCTTGCAATGTATTTTCTTGAAAATTCTGGTTCATATCAAGTGAGGCTCGGATTGAGTTGGGCTACTGTTGGAGTGAATGTTGCCATTATACTATTCCAAATTGTTATTAAAATTATCGGTTTCTTTCGACTGAGAAGAGAGAAGAAACAAGAGAAACAAAAACAAAAGCGAGCATTACAACAGCCAACCAACGAGGATAGCCAAATTCAGCTTCGAAGACGCAATTATGATATCTCAATTCGGGAGGATCTCAACAAGCCCCGGAATAGATTCCAAAGTGTAAACGATACCGTCAGAAACTTGAAGTAGCCCACAAAATAATTTCGTTCAGTGATGCTAAAGATTTTCTTTATTGTTAGCAGATGTCCAGATCACTAGTTCCAGGTGTAAAATAATGACAAATTGATTGTATATCAATCTTATTTAACACATCTATTTCAGATTTATGAATAGCATTGGCTTTCGTTTTCATCCATTTCGATTGTTTAATCAGATGCAATATCTTTTTGATTTTGGCGTCAAATCGAAGTGTTTCTTAGAAAAGTAAATTCTTGGGATTGTTGCTTGTGCTTTTCTTTGAGGTTGGAAAGATTCAGAAGGATAGGGCGCTAAATAATTTAACGAAAGGGCTGTAGTTCATATAAAGCGGAAAGCTCACTGAGCAAATTGTTTTTAGTTGTAACACTAATAATTTTTCTTTGAATTTGCATTAAAATTTCGCTGAGTTTTATGCTTGAAAGTTAGTTTTTCATTCATTTCATTTTGAAAATCTCGAATTTTGAATCAACAGTCAGGAGCTGGTGGATATTCATTTAACAGCCCATTAAGTACATGAAAATCAATTGATAGAGTTGCAATAGGAAATTCCTTGCTCCTCAAATGCTCTACTAAGACTTAATCTCCTCTACTGGCTCAGATTATCACTATTGTTAACAAAGTAAACCTCAGGATAAGAAGAAAGCTCTTCGTGATTTAATCAGAATCATTAGCCAACTGATGGTAATGCGTTTCTTGTTTCTATCCACATTGATTTTCTCATCTAAATGTGATCTCAATATATCTTCTCAGAACTCTACATTTTCAACTTTTTATCCTAAAAAGAGTGGATACGCAGTTTTAAGGTGAGTTAGTCACTCATAAACACTTCCCCTTGAATGTTAAACTTGGTCCGTACCCGTAGCTAAATTGTTTCACACAGGTTAAAAATACTTATTTGACTTCTTGTGTCTTTCTCGCCATGTCCTTTAGAGTGGAAATTCTGTAATAAGATCATTCCACTTCATACCAGCATAATTGTAGTCTTTTCGAAAATATAATTTGCAAGAGTTCAAAAAAAAAATAAAAATAAGAAGAAATGAATCGAACTAACGATGTTATCTTATTGGTGCTCAAATAGGCTCTATAGCTAATTCAACTCTATCTACTTATAGATGTGGCGTCTTTCATTGCTGGGTATATTAACTATTTATTATCTTCTTTCAAGAAATAAATGGGCAATCTAAGGAATCAATCCATTTGGTTCTAGTAAAATTTTATTTCATTTGCCTGTATTCGAAGAATCGTTTATTAATTGTTCCGTTTTCAACCTTTCAAATTTCCAACACAAATTTTACAATATTGCAAGAACACTCACTCGCAGGATCCTTTGTTTAACTGAACTTTTGCCAATCTACAATCCTGATGGGTTCGATTCTAATCTGGTGAAGCGGCGGCCAAGCAGATTCTGAAGCTTTTTTTTTATATCTTCAGTATAGATAGTGTCAACTTGAATGAAAAATTCTGAGCGCTCTAATGCTCGCAGATATTGGTAGTTTTTATGTCTCATTGTTGTCAGTTTGTTTGACTCAAACAATAATTAATATCAAAATTTCTTTTCCTTCTTATGAAGCACCCTCGAACCTATAGTCAATACGTGCTTTAATGAATTAACAGTCATTATTGTCTTGGCTTATCTAGGTTTTCGGATTTCATGCCATATCAAGAGCTGTAAAATTTTGAATTTGGACTCAAGATCGAAACAATAAGTTCAGGAATAAAATTGGTTTAATTCGACGCACGAATTTATCGATAATTTATTTTAGCTTACGACTCAACCTAAATGACCAGAAAGCTAAGACTTATCCATTTTCGCGAGGTAGCTTTTCTACTGCTAATCTCTCTTAGAGGTAAAAGACTAATTAGTGTCTCATCTAAATAATGTCGTATCTAAAGTTGTTAGTTCTACTGTTCAAATCTTTTATCTTCAAGAAACAGAGATAGTTTCCGACCCTGATGTGTATCCAAGTAAAACAATGACTTCTCTATCATCAACTTTCACAAACACGAATCAATACGCATGGAGTTCCTGGATCTACAAAGATTCTTGGGCAGGTGACTGGGGTATCTATTTTAGGATTTCACTCAATATATCGTACCAACTATTCTTTCAATAAGCTCTAAAAAATTGCAATTTAGCGACAATATGGGACTTGGAAGAATTGCTGGAAGCATCATGCACCCAAACTCCGACTCTATCTTTCTATCTTCAACAACAACAAATACGGATGGGAAGTGGACCTTTGAATCACCTGTAAACTCCCTAAATTATCCTTAATGTATAACGAGAAATTGATTAGCATACTGCCAATGCACTGTTCCCGACAAATACTTGGGTGTTTCTTGCTCTGGGCATTGATGTTTCGGCGAACACTCGATATGGATTCCGATATATGTTGGGAAGCAGCTCTGTTGAAACGCCCACGACCGTTTTCAAGACTCGAAGCCCATCTTCAGGAACCTTCCATGCACTCACTTCAGCAGCTGTGTTACAATGGACCAACGATAATCACCACCCCCATTGTAACTGCAAAATGCGATATTTGAGACTATACACTGACTTTGTTCCCTATAATCAAGACATGATGATCAGTTTGGCATTAATGGATCTCAATAGTAAGAATTAGTTTCATTTAGGAACTCTAACGTTTTCTCATAATCTAATAGGTAAATTGTATGTATTTCATTTTGCAACGAAGACCATTGTCAATGATGGACAGACCTTCCCGGTTGTAATGTATACTCCTTCTAGCGCAGCCTCTACTACTGGAATCGTAGGTATTAGAGTTGCTTGAAACTAAACTAAATTAATTTATTTATGACAACAAGGTTCGAGTGCTGGAGACACCATTTGGGATCCAGCTTTTGTGGAGTGGAATATAGTGCAATGCAGACCCAACACTCAACTGAGATTAGATTTGACAGAACCAAACGCGAATGGTGTGATTGTTGTGGCTGATATCTTGCTTGTGGAAGTGGGCTGGAAGCACACTCTTTTCTCTTTCAGAGATAAGGGAACGCTTGCTAGAGGGTTTACAGTGGAAATACGTCATGACAATTCCGTGCAATTATGGCGAGATCCTGGCAGTGGATCATGGGAGAACCCAGTCGGAACGACGGAAAAGCTCAATCCAAGTAAATATAATCTCTTTTTTACTTGATCACTGACTTTTGCGACAAAATAGATGCTTGGAATCGAGTGATCGTGGAAATCGTTCCTACCCAGCCTTATGCGTTTACATCTGGCTATTATTCTGCCAGGATATGGATAAACGGAGCTGTCACGAATAGAGTGTATTTTGGGAATTTCGGCACGCACCTGTTCTACGTTCCAACTACTAATCAGATCCATCTTTGTTCAACGACAGTTCCTGGCTCTGATTCTATTATGTACGAGGGAAATTATGATATGTTGAATTTTATTTGGTTTAAAGGATCAGAGGGCCTGTATGTCCCGACTGGAGGTAAATTTTTTCTTATCTTACATTTTATATGAATTTGATTGCCATTAGATCCGTCTTGTGCTCTCAAAGGATTCATCAACCCGCTTAAAACGGCTTGCTTACAATGTAACTCTGGATATAAAAGGGTTGAAATGATGTGCGTGATCGACTGTCCACTTGGATACGCCCTCCATTCAGGTACCAACTCCTGTCAAAGTAAATTTAATTATTCGATTCCTTTGTCTTGACATAAATATCTACTTCATTTCTAGAATGCCCATATGAGGGTGATTGGATGGTAAATTTATACATTCTTTTTCCGGATATGCTGATTCTCCTTACTCTATCATAGAAAAATGACGGAACTTGTGGTCTTTGTGATCTTAGTTGCAAGACGTGTTACGGAAATCTGGCAACTAATTGCTTGAGTTGTCCTTCAGGAACTTTCTTACTCTCTTCGAATAATTCTTGCGTTGCCTGCAATGTGGATGGTTATTTCATCTCTGGTGCTGAATGCTCCTCAATGCCTACCATCCGAATCCTCAAGTTTGAATTGCAAGATGCTCCTCAACTCTATCTTCTTAACTTCGACACCAATTTGGATCTTGAGAACTCTTTGGCAGAGATCAAACTCTATCAAATTTCGAACTCTGCAAATCTGCTCAATGCAGACATTTCAGAGATGAGTTTCACTTTGACCAAAATCACTTCCAGTTCTTATCAGCTGAATTTCCTCTCATATATCGAGAGCAATGAAGATCGATCCCTTCTGCTATCCTTCGACCTGTTCAATTCGAATTTGAGCTACTCCCACATGATATCCCCTACAAATTCTACAGCTCCTATCTTCAAAGATTCTTCGATCGCTCAAGCAGCAGCCACAGTTGGCACGACTTCTCAGGTCATAGCTATAGCTACAGCAGCCTCAGCTACCCTTGCTTACCTTAAAACGAAAGGGACGAGTACTCAGTTGATGCGAATTCTACAAATTATGGCTAGAATTAATTTTATGAAGCTGATTAATATTAATTATCTTACACCTCTGGCTACTTTCTACAATTATGCCGATTTAGGGCAGTTCGGCTTGCCCAATATTTTCAACAATATACCGGGCTTTAACAACAGCCAAGCATCAACCGACTCAATTTTTAAGACAGATTCCCTAGGCAACGTTATCTTCAATGATTATTTCAGGTACTCCGCTAGTCAAGTCTTTCTCGACAACTATGGTGGCATCGTTTTCTCCACTTGCATTATGCTGATACTATATTTGCTCGTCAAAGTAGCAGGCAAGTGCTTCAAAAATAAAAATTCCAAAATCAAAAAGGTTCTGATTGCAGCAGGTCAATCAATTGAGAAAAGTGTTCTCACGACATTACTTATTTCCAGGTACAATTATCTCTGCTCGGCTCTGATCTTTAATTACGCTTTCATTCCTACTAATGGGGCATACCAACAAATTAGCTTTGGAATCGCTATTTTATATACAATTATCCTAGTTTTCATTTTGGCTCTAGCGATTTGTGTCAGTTTCTATCATGGCGAAAACCAAGCCAAACTAGAATCTATACGACCACTACTTGGCTTGATCGCTCCTCTCTTTCGAGAATATCGTAGCAGAAGTAATTTCGGACGAATAATGGCATTCTGGACCTTATTGTTCAATTTTATCATAATGCTCGTATTAGAGCTTTTGAAAAGATGGGTCATTCTTCAACTCACTGTGTTGATAGTATTAAATGTGATTACTATCTTAATCGCACGTCCCAAAAACGTATTCAAAGCAACTGCAAATAAAATAATCATGATTGGCACAGAGGCTGGATTTATCATCGTAAACTTACTATTTCTTGTAATGCGTTTTCTTGAACATTCGAAGTCATATCAAGTGAGGCTCGGACTGAGTTGGACTACTGTTGGAGTAAATGTTGCGATTATACTCTTTCAAATTGGTGTCAAAATTGTCGAATTCTTTCGGCTGAGAAGGGAGAAAAAAAGAGAGGAGCGAAAATATAACCGAGGGCCACAACGAAAGCGAACCAGCGAGGATAGTCAAATTCAACTTCGAAGACCCCGTAAATTTAATAATTTTAACATCTGAAAATAAGGGAGTTACAAGAGTTTTGAGTTGGAGAAATTTTCAGATTTTTAATTTGTTGTTAATTTTTGCCTCTGAATCTGTATAATCCAGAACTCTTCTTACTCACTCCAAATTCATTCCGAAGTGCAAGCGATCCCGCTAGAAATCTGAATAATGAACAACAAACTGTCGTGCGAATCTGAGAGTTTCTATCTGAACAACGTAAAAGGTCATTCAAAAAACTGCACTGATGCGCAAAATACATATAGCTCAGCGACTATTTGTGTTTGTATTGTACATCTATTTCAAATTGATGAATGGCAATTTGCTTCTTTTTTATAGCAAACAAGAGACAGATTTAAGCTATACTTTTGAAGTTTGTATTTATTTGCAATTATATAGAATATAGCTCCACTTTTCTACTCCTGTCATATGTTTGAATAATTAATACGTTTTACTCAAGAGGTAAAGTTGCTAATAAAATTGTTTTCTGTTCTCTTTCGTTCAATTTTAAACGAATGTTAATGCACAAAATGAGATCTCCTGTCTTTTTCATTGTTTAAATTCAATAATCATTTTTAATTGAGTGTCTGTCTGTTTTGATCCCGAATGGAATGTTAATGAAAGCATTAGAAACCTTATCGAAAGCGAACTACACCTCACTTGAGGGTAAGATCCTAGTCAGCCACAGCTAGCCCCAATACGTTATGAAAAAGCAATAGGATTAGAGAATAACTTCTAAATTGAGATTTATGGAAAAATGAAAGCCGTTTCGCAACATTACTTAAGAGTCTGTAGCAAAAGAAGAAGCAATCTTTGTTTGAACATTCAGCAAACAAACACCCTGATAGAAAATTTCAAATTTCAATAGTTGTAACTCTGGAATTGGTGAATTGATGGGTTGCATCTGCAATGCTGTTCATTGCAGTTAATTCACAATCGTTCATACGCAAGACCTTACAGCAGCCCATTCGAAGTCGAAAAAGAGCCTCGATTGAAATCTTCTCATCGACTTTTTACTTTCGTATTTCCATAAATAAAAAGTGGTTTGAGCCTCTCCTCTAATAAGAATAAAAAGTCGAAACCCAAGTTAAGCTCTTTGTTGAATTTTCGAAAAACAAGAGAGAAAGATGATCCAATCTGAGCTGTTTACGTGGTTGGTTTTATAAGCGGTTGCTATAAATCGGAGCCTAAAGCATGAATACGCCCTGGATGCCCAAATATTCTCTCTTATGTAAATTATGCCAGTCTCTATCTCAACTCCATGTTCTTCAATACAATAATAAATTTCTTATAGAAAGCGTTTTTATGCTTTCTATGTGTATATGTCTCTATCTCAATGTTGAGAATTTCCACACCTACATCCTCTTCCCAAAAAAAAAAGCGGCGAACGCAGGAACCAATTAATTCAATCCTGATTAAATTTTATTTCCTTTGTTGTCTGTCATCATTTAGAAAATGCTTTTTTTTATGAATAGTCCAGTTTAAACATATCAAACATAGTTTTTAACTAAAACCCACATTATGAAATGACAGGAACTTTAATTCGCCTTTGTTCGGTTGATTAACACGCACTGCTATGAATTCTTGCCATTCTAAAGTCCTATGGGAACAGTTAGGCGCTATTGTTATTTTTAGGAACAGAATGTTGAAGAGTTTTAATAGAAAATACTATGTAGATTTCCATCGCTCAAAGAAATTTGTGCGTAGTTTATGGAACTTCGACAACTTATTTTGTGAGTTTTGCTTTGCTAAAGAACGACTAATTTCGAAATTTCTTCTTTATTATGAAGCATACTTTAACCCGAAGTTAACACATGTATTATGAATTTACTGCTAATTTTGTTATAGCTTCTTCAAAGTTGTCGAATTTCAGGTTTAGAACATAGGATGTAAAATCAGAATTTGAACTAAAGATTAATTCGTGATAACAAAAATAAAAAATTATTATTTTAATTGAACAAGCCATACACCCATAATTGAATTTTCCTCAAAATTGAAACTCAATGAGCGGAAATCGAAAATTTAACTTCTTTTGCAGTGGACTTTTCCCTCTACTAATCGCATTAAGAAGTAACTAACAAATAACTTGGCATCAAAATAATGTCGTATCTAAAGTTGTCAGTTCCACTGTTCAGATCTTTTATCTTCAAGAAACAGAGATCGTTTCCAGCCCTACAGTGTACCCGAGTGCGACAATGAGTGATCTCTCACCAGCTTTCACAAGCACGGATCAATACATATGGAGTACCTGGATCTACAAAACTGGCTGGACTGACTGGGACGTGATTGTTAGAATTACACTCGATACAACGTACCAACCTTTTTTACGAAGAAGCTCTAAAAATTGAAATTAGCCAAGATTTTGGTCTTGGAAGAATATCTGCAAGCATCATGGGTTCAGGCTCCCCGGAAATTTTTCTATCTGCAACAACAACATCGTCAAATCCTTATTGGTATTTTGAAGGATCAGTAATCATGTCCAATTTATCCTTGATGCGTAACGATGAATAATACTTAGGTTAATGCCAATGTACTGTTGCCATTGAACACTTGGGTCTTTTTTGCTTTTGGCACTGATGCTTCGGCGAACATTCAATATGGGTTCCGGTACAAGTTGGGAAGTAACCCTGGTGACACGACCACGATCGTTTTCAATACTCGAACCCCAGAATCAGGAAACTACTATGCACTCAACTCAGCCGGAGTTATACAATGGACAAACGATAATAAACGTTCACCTTGTACTTGCAAGATGCGATATTTGAGATTATACACTGACTTTATTGCTTATAATCAAGATATGATGATCAATTTAGCTCTAATGAATCCAGACAGTAATAACTAATTTATTTGGTAACTCATGATTTTTCAACGAAATAATAGGCAAATTGCACGTATTTCATTTTGCTGCAGACTCCTCTACCAATAGCGGGCAAACAATACCCATTGATGTTTATACTCCTTCGATCACGAGCTCTGCTACAGGAATATTGGGTATTTGAATTAATCACTCAAGCAAATGTTGACTAAATTAATTTTATTGAACTATAAGGTTTGAGTTCTTCTGATACAGACCATGATCCTACTCTCGGACCTTGGAATACGGTGCAATGCAGAAGCAATACTCAGTTTATATTCCCACTGAGCGAGCAACATGCGAATGGAGTGGTTATCGCTTTGGATATCTTTCCGCTCGGCGGTGTAGCATCTGAACAGGGACTCTTCGCCTTTAGAAATAGTGTAAGCAATACTGTAACTATACACGCTCAGGTGAGAGACGGTGGCAAAATTTATGTTTGGTACAATTCGGCTGGAGCTTCACATTTATGGAGTAATATAGTCATATCAGCAGGCGCTGTCACTGATAGTAATTTCTAATTTATTTTCGAAATTAACATGACCTGATGCTCATAAACCAATAGATGTCTGGAATCGAG
>ENA-UOTZ01002063-UOTZ01002063.1-compost-metagenome-genome-assembly--contig:-NODE-2063-length-11454-cov-5.506636_pt1 | contig 11454 bp, 11 predicted proteins | sample MGYA00238144_ERZ746983 | MGnify/ENA primary metagenome ERZ746983 (study PRJEB28759, sample SAMN06268863) | compost metagenome | isolation source: single cell | place: USA: California, Emeryville, Joint...
AGCAATATAGATACCACACAGACAGACCTAACAACAACTTGCAGGTCAAAGGATAAAAAAGAATTTCCAAATATTGATGTGCCTTGCCGAATTTGTTTAGAAACAAACTTCAGACAAGTGAATACGACACTACTTCAACCTTGTGCATGCAGTGGATCAATTGGGACTGTACATGAAGAATGTCTTAAAGAAGCTATTATATTCAGAGCGAAAACATCCTAAGAGCCTTTGGCTTGTGAAATTTGCAAGAATGAATACAAAATGACAATAGAGATCGAGAAGCGGATTGGTCTGGGAGGATTTACCAAGAAAAATTATAAATTAATCATCCTCACGGTATTCCTAACGTTATTGCTACTCACTATTGCTGTTGCCTTCGGATTACTCGTTTCGGAATTGGTTCGATTATTGCGTGGTGAAAATAGGGAACTCGCAATCCACTGTATCTCCAATCCTTTGTTTCCAACATTCTTTGGGGTATTAGCGATCATTTTTGCTGCGATACTCGCTGTTGTGATGTTTCTAAGCTGCCAGTTATTTTCATCGACGGAACTACGGTGGAAAATCCATGATGCTGAAAAGACTCTTCCAGAAGATCCTGAATGGGATGTTAAATTTGATGCACTCTTGGAGCAAAAATCTCAATAAGCGTTTGTAACAATTATGATAGAATTCCTCACATGGATTTTTTGATTTTAATAAATGAAGAGCTTCACACAATATGGGAGAGTTATTTTGTCAATAATAAGCTCAATTTATTATTCAGAAGGTCTTCGTTCCCTAACATGTCGTTAATCAATTCTATTTCGAATACTACAATTCTCTCCTCTATGAGATACTCTAGCAAGCACCTTAATGAATGAATTTGAATATACCGATCTCTGAAATCTCTTTTCATAGCGTGAATGATAATTAGATTTATAAGTGGCGAGGATTGCTCCAGCACTAACAGTCCTCAAATGAATACTTATGAATATAATTTCTTATTCTTCATTTAAAAAGTGGGCAAATATTTCTCGAATGATAAAAAAAAAAATTAATGAAATGCGTATTTTCTAATGGATTTTTTAGAACGGGCATTCTGAGACTTCTTTGAATTTCAAAGTTTTCACTGTTGATTGATAAATGGAGATTCCTGAAAGTCTCCAGTTAATTCGGATTTGAGATATTCTTGTGACTCAGGAAATAATTCCTCACATATGTTTTGCTTGAACATCATAAAGTCAGGACACTTTCGCATCGTTTCATAATGATTTTGATACAGCTGAAGGTAGTTCTATTTTCAGTTTAGAGAAATCAAATCGCTTGACGCTTACGAAAAAGATCGTATCAAGAGATGTGGAATCTGATCTGCACGGATGATGGCAGTACATAGATTCCAATTCGTTAATTGTATTTTTCGGACGTTCTTCTTCATCTTGCAAATAGTATCTTATCAGATTGATTAAGTTAGCTTTCTCGCTTGCGGGAGAATGAGTGCTAAGATAATTTGATCATAAGATTAACGTCGTGACAGAATGTTTTACCTGCAAGAGATGTTAACTCCCTCTACTGGAGTATTCTCTTGAACAACAGGCGAGATATCAGATCTTTGATGCTCTTGCTCATCTATTGAGCTTTTTATTTTCTTGGTCTGCAGATCTAATAATTCTTTTGGAGCACTTGAAAGACCACTCGTTATAGTTTTAAACTGCTCTTGACAATCTTTTGACTGAGATGGTTTCCGGCGAATCTTTTTCATCCATTCACTAAATAAAATCAATTAAAGATATACTCAGACTGTTAACAAAAAAGAGAGTACGTGCTTCCTCGTGTAAAATAAGGATTTCTATAAGCAATTGTCCCTGGCGGACTTTTAATTCTTTTGAATTCATAAAGATTCAGCTTGAATATTAAGTTAGAGAAACTTTGGCGAAGAAACTGCCTACTTGTCGTATAAATGAAGACATTTGCTTTTGATTGTAAACAGTCGGAAGAATAGTTCTGGAAAAACGTTCAACATCGGTCACAATGAAATAGGTCCCATCAGAACTCCATTCGATAATTGAAGGGAATCGCTTTTGCTTTCGAAAAAGACAATTTAGCAATCACGAGAGAATAACTAGTAGATACCTCGACCATCGCATACAGCTCAGTCAGAAACTTACTTTGTGGCTTTGGCCGCTCATCCTTTAAAACCTTTGTATCGACGGACTGAAGATGTAGGTTTTCCATTTAAAATAACAAATTATTATTATCAGGTCCGAATTTCAACTATTTATATAGACGTTTTGCATCGTCGAGAACCTGATTTTTATAGTTCGTAGATCGATACCTTACACTGAAACAAAAAGTTCAATCATTGAAGAGCAATGTTTGATCGATCTATTTTGTGGAGATCATAAAAGTTACATTTTAATGGAATTTTAACTGCAAATTTTTCAATATCTAATCCGCAATGGACTTCTCAAAATTAACTTTTAGAAACTTTTGGAACTCTATTCACTGCAAATTAATGTACATAAAATTCAAAATTAATGGTTCTCATTTATAAAGATTGCTGAAGCTCATAGAACATCAAGATTAAGAAAGGCCGCGAAGAAAGTAAATGAGAAAATTTGTTTCTATCTTAAATTTCTACAAGCAGTATAATTCGCGAGCTTTTTTGCAAAAACCAATTTCTGTTCACATTCAAGAAGCTCATGATATTTCGTCAAAAAGATCATTCACTTCAATAAGTGGACTGTTAGATGATGATGTGATCAAAAATGACTTGATTCACAACTTGAAATAACTCTCATTTTCCAGACTAGGCTTGTAGTTAATCATTAAATATAGGTTGAGAGGTTTGAAAGATATGGCCCTTATCTAGGTGGAAAGTCCTACTAAAGCTACAACGTCCGGATCAATCCTTATCCTATTTCTGAACCTTGAGCTCGACAGCAGGAGGTATTGGATTAGCTGCTCGCTTATTTCGGTTCTCTGAGGGTATATTTTAAGACTTGTTTATACTCTGTGCGTAGTTGCTGTTTGTTCCTATATTAAGAAATCTACTCAAACTGAGCCATGAGAATCTCGAACATTTGCAGTCATTTTAATTTTTTCTCGAACCTTTAATGATCGGAATAAAAATCTCATAGAAAAACGAAGAATAATTAGTATTACCGATTTTGAATATTTCAGAAAGTCAGTTGAAACAACAATACAAAATAAATGCCGTACGATAGGTCCAAAATGGTTGGATCTGGAAATGCCAGCAAGAATGCTATTCCAAGTGATGAAGTTTTGAAAATGATCCATAGTTAGAAAGATGAAAATAAATACCATAAGAGTCAAATTTAGTAGTAGCATGAATACAGCTCAAACTAAAAAAGAGAGAACTCATACAGATAGCAGAGAAGCTTCGAATTGGTAATCACTCAACAGCTTTCAGGCAATGGCATAAATCGAGAAAGACTCGCAATTTCGCCATGATAATAATTAAAGACGAAATACTGAAGTTTGCTACCTCAATCCAAATAGAGTAAGGGCAATTATTTTTATTTGGGCAAAACAGCAACTTATTTATTCGAGCTCAGGTAGGAGTTAGCTTAACTATGTTAATTTCTTTTTTGTTTATTATCTAGGTTTATTAGCCCAAATTTCCAAACGAAAATCATCGCTGTATTTTCTCAGTTTTCAGCTTAAGCCAAGCCAACGCCTTTTCGTTATTTTGCTCAAGGAGCAGCGGAGCCAACTTCTCGTACACCTACATTTTCAGAATCAATACAGAAGCAATGCAGTGTGTATTACTTCTTTGTGGTAATTGTTAATGAATTCAATATCAAGAGTTGACAATAGATCGGTCTTGATAAGTTTCGTCTCGTAAGGCACCATTGTTAAATTCAGAAATCCCCAGAAGCTGCCATCGAATTTATCGACAGTGAGAAGGAGGTTTTCAATTCTAATTCCATAGGCGCCTTCTTTATAGTAACCAGGTTCTAAATCAACACGTAAATAAGCAAGAATAAGATATCTATATTGAGATACCGTTGCTCAACACCATGCCTGACTTGTACTTAAAAGTTTCTCCTTTATCCACACATGCTGGACCTGCGAAAAAGTGGCATAAATCAACTTAGTAAAACTTTGTACCTTCGTGACAGAGACCAAAATGCCCAACACCATGACCAGTGGCATGTCCATAAAAATAGCCAACCTATAATAAATTTAAAGACAGAAAAAATAACTGAATCACTTCAAGTAGGTGCCTCCTTGCCACAATATCCAGTTCAACGCCGGTAGCCTCTCGGCTGTTTGGAATTATCAAGCGTTCCATGTCTAAATTCCCCAGCAGAACCCGAGTATACATTTCTTTTTCTTCTTCAGTTGGAGTTCCGTAATGGACAGTCCTTGTTATATCGGTTGTTCCGTCTCTGAAGAAAGGGAGATATGATTCAAACAATTGCACCAACCACAAAAAACATACAGGTATTGTCCGCCGGAATCTAATAAATACATCTCATGGTTGTTAATCATCTTTGATTGAGTCGGAGAGGGCGCATAATGTACGATTGCTCCATTTGATCCGATGGAAGAGATAGTTTCAAATGATAACCCTTTGTACCATTTTTGTTGCGCTCTAAATTTTTCTAATTCGAGAGCTCCATCGTACTCACTGATGTCCTGTCTTTTTAGAATGTTAAGTTGCTCGTCCAGCCAAGCAAGATAAGAAACCTATTTCCAGATAATTAGCGTGTAGGATTTGTCGGCCATTAAAGAAATACCACAGCCACTCCGTCACGAATATGACAGTCAATGAAACCTTTTGATTCTCTGCTATTTTTAATGGCCTGGCAGATGCGATAATAAAGGAGTGAAAATTTCAAGGATACCTTTAGGTGTTCAACGATAGGATTGGAGTCGTCCACCAACTCATTATCCTTAAGACAACGATAGATAAAACTATTGCAGTAACTTTTATTAATGTATATTTTCTCGTCCTTGAGAGCTTCGAAATCCTTGCCAACTTCATTATAATTTGCGATTTTAATATTGAGTTCCTTTAAATATTCCTCAATTTTCGGCAGTATTCTATCTTTCTTAACATAAAGTGTGCCTGATGATAAAATCGCAGGACCCGTTTCAGGAAAAGAATAGGTCAGCACTAAATATGAGAAGAAGATAGGAGTATAAGGACTATCTTGACCTCGAAGATTGAGAAGCCCTAATTCAAATATTTCATATCACCTCGATTAAGTTGACAAAAAATAATGTCTACATGCGATTTCGTCAAGACGAGTCAGAATAATTTTGTTCGCGAGAGCTTTTAATTCAGCTCCAAGGCGTTGAATTTTGGATGATGCTTCTTCTCCAGCGAATTCAACATCAAGCATGAAAATCTGGAGTTTATGTGGATGATAACAAACAAGAAATGGTTCATGTTATATACTGGGGAAGAGAGATCTGAGGGTTTGTCAGTCCAAAGTTGATCAATAAGATTATCAAGGATAGGAACCAAAGCAACGTTTTTCGCATTACACATTGCCTCAATAGATTCGATGTTACCTAGAGACGTTATTCAATCAAAGTAATTCTAAGAAATACTAATTGGATGAAGGTGAGGATCATATCCAATTCGTGTGCCTTCTGGAAACGCTTGAATAACATGCCACCATTGCTTTTCTCCAGATACCATCTTTCTCATCTCCCAGCCTTCGTATAATTCAAGCTTTGCCTACGTTTAGTTGATAGATATTTTTTTTCTCTCTCTCTGATGATTTACCTGGATATAATATCTTGAATCTGTCCATAAGAGCGCACTGGGAAGCAAATCACTGACCAGAGCGACACCATTAGAACCTTTGAATCCAGAAATAAATGCAAGACGTTCTTCTGAAGGATTGATGTCTTCATCCTGAATCGAAATAGGTTAATTCTAAATAAAATTTTGAAAACTCTACGAAATGAGCGTCATCATGTGGAATAACATAAGCTTGAATGTTATTTTTCTTCATCAACTCCTTTAAGGCTGACAATTTTTCTTTCCCACTAAAAGTTTTCGATTCCATATCCAATTAATTTTGAAGTCAAAATATATATAAGTTGTACTGAAATGAGACATATATTGTTTGAATATTGCTATTTGTTAAGATTAATAGTATTAATTTCAGTGCTCTCCAACAGGAATTTCACCAACTAATCAATCCTGGGGGTCCATACAGATAGTTGATTCAAATACTCTAAAGTAAGCTACTTACTTATGCAACCCTCGAACCAATTTATCAAAACACGAATAAATGGTCCTGCAATGCAGTCGATTTCTGTGACTCCGGTGATCCAATCGAGAAAGTACGAAAAGCCTTCGAGGAAAACTGTTCCTCCTGATGACAAAAACAAAAAGTTAGACAAAGGCCAAGCTACGCTATTACAAACTTTTCCAAAGCAGTTAAATCCACAACAAGTTGCTCGATTTCAAGACTTTGAAATGAGGGAGGAACATATTCTGAAATCATCTGAAATAAAAGCAAATTCATTCGCTTTGAATGAAAATCCACTCAAAATCAAAGACATTTTATCCCCTAAGCCAATCTCTTTGTCATTCCACTCACACTCCAAAGACATATCACACCTCAAAAAAATTTCCAACGAAGCCACATATGAGATAGAAAAGCGGGTGGTCGGAAATACTTCTCTCAACACTGATACCAGTTCAAATAAAAAGATTACCAATACTTCAAATCTGAAGCAGCTTTCTGGAAATGACATTCAAGAAGCAAAATCAAATAAATGCTGTGCCCATTGTAAGTTTTTTGTCCAGGTATTAGCACATTCACACAGACGAAATCGAACCTCGAGATCTCTGGATCAATACGAAATAGAAGCTGAAACTGGAATTGAATCTTTCCTCCACAATCTGTCTACTAGTTTCGTGGCTGAAAAAAGGAAAGTCATAATGAACAAAACGAAACCTATACCAATTCAAGCCACCTCTCCTAGCGAAAAAGCAACAATGGTGGTGAATTCAAGAGAAGAATCAATATTAAAAGCCAAAAAAGTTACATCCCCAAAGTCAAACCTTTCTCCGAATTCGGACACTTTTGCCCATTCGAAGAAGAAAGGTGTTATTGACAAGGTAAATCAGCCTCAATCTCATATGAAGAGAGACACAAACCCTGAACGACTGAACAGCAACACTCTTGAGTTGCAGAAGAAAGATTCTCTGCTAAAAGAGATGGAGAGAAGAATGCAAGAAGTTGTGCTAGAACTCAATCAAGCAAAAGAGCAGTTGGATTTCCTGACTAAGGAAAAACAGAATTGGAGTTTGGGTCTATCTGATCGAAATAAAGCATTGCAAGCTGAAATGAATCATGCAGTAGAATTATTAATTGAAAAACAACATATGATTGCTACCTTAGAATCTGAGATGGGTGCACTGCAGCTGAAGTATGAGCAGGATCTTGCTAACCAAAAAACTGTAGGTGCTCAAATTGTTGCTCATCAACATGAGAGAATAAATGAACTAGAGTCTCAGCTGTTGAACTTGGGTTCTGAAAGGTGCGATCTGATAAAAGAACTGCAAATCTTGTCAAATTCGAAAAGCGAGTTGGAAAGGAGGTTAGCAGAATCTAACTGGCTCTTAGCACAAGAACAACAGCGCGCCAGATCTCTACAAGAAGAGTCAATGTCTTTTGCTGCCCAAAAAGACCAAGCTGAATCTAAGCATTCCAGCTTACTTGAAACGAACGAATCTAACATTCGTAACTTGAAACTTGAGATCCAAAAACTTCGCCAACAACTATCAGACCAAAGCAGCTACCATCAACAAGACCATGCAGAAACGAAAGCGAGACACGAAATTGAGCTAAATAGCTTAAGTCAACAACTGAACGAATTAAAACGCAAGCAAAGTGAGGAAAATGGAAAACTCTCTCAGATGTTAGCCACTTATGAGAAAGAATTCTCAGATCAGCTACAGACTCAAAAAATTCAAGCAGAAGAATACAAGTCAAAGAATGAAATTTTGTCACTTGAGATCAAACACCTTTCAGCTCAAAATAGTAGTCTAATAGAAAGTCTGAGTTCGCTACAAAAACGATGCGAGTCAGCAGAAAATTTCGGAACTCAAGAAAAAAATAACCATATGTTAACACTCTCCCAACTCGAAGCCCAGAACCAGAGGGTTGACGAACTCGGCACATTAAATAAACAAAAAGACTTTGAAATTCACCAATTAGCTCTACGAGTGCAGGTACTCGAAGAGAAGTTACAGAATCATGAGAATACAATGAAAATTATTGAAGACAATCATATATCGTTCAAGAACAGCCTAATGGAAGAATTAAAATTATGTTCTATGCTGTTTAAACTAAAAGGAAATCCAAATCTTGACATCTTTCATGAGAATGAATTGGCAAAAATTTTTCAAACACTCCGAGAAACCTTCCAAAAGGAATTGGATGAAAAAGACAAACTAATTAATAAACAAGCTGGGTTATTAGAGGAGCTGGAGGTTAAAAACAAAGAATTAAGACTGACTATTGAAAATCATAAATCGATTCAAAATAACACTGATATGAAGAGAAAAGAAAATTTCGGTATTTCAACTAAAACAGACGCTCAATTAGGAATAAATTCGTTAGATGATCCATTCCTCCAAAAAGAAGAAGCAAAAACTCTCAACGACAAGAATACTGCTTCACCACAGCAAATAGAAGAAAACAAAACAGAAGACACTATCCAATTTAATTATCAATACAAATTTGTAAACTTAAGCAATGGAGAAACTATCGCATATGTTGAAGATGGCCCTTCGGAGGCTCATAATACCATTATAGCCCTCCATGCCAATTCGACTAATTCGTATGTATACTATGATTTTATGAAACGACTAAAAGAAAATGCCCGGGTCATTGCTCTGGATCTGCGAGGGCATGGAATGTCTTCCTATAAATCGAGTTTCGAGAGCATAGAAGAACTCGCTGATGATGTTGTTGCATTTATCAGGAAACTCCAATTAAAACGTGTTTCTCTTATCGGATGGTCTTTAGGAGGTGGAATTTGCCTCGCTGTGGCCAAGAACGCTCCTGAATTAGTTGATAAAATAGTATTGCACGCAAGTATTGGATTGAGAGGTATTAGAAGCGAAGAGGAAGATTTTGAACTGGAAGAGTATCTTGAAAATCCTGGCGTTGAGGCTTTCATAGAAGGAATTCAAGAAGGAGACCTCGAATTTATTGCAGAAACTTACAAGCCTTTCAAACGAGTACTAGGAGAAGAAAAATTCAGTGAATATTGCGAGCTTATCTTGCAAGAGAAAGCTACTTTGGATTCATTTAAGGCCATCGGAAATACAAATCTGATGGCAGATGCTCATAAAATAAAAGCGAATATATTAATTTTACATGGAAGTAACGATGAAGTTTATCCATTAAACATTCCGAAGGAGACTGCTGCAGCTTTGGGTAGCAGAGCAAAATTGCAGATCCTGGAAAATATGGGTCATATGTTGCTTGCTGAGGATCCACAAAGATTTTCTGAACAAGTCCGGTCATTCATACAAAACAAATTCTGATATGCTCTCTCTCTTCAATTGAACTGAAAGCTCACAACTGATTGAAAATAGCTTTCTTGCTATCTTTTACTTTTTTTTTAATTTTGAGATGGGAAAAATAGGTTTGCTAGAAGCTCCTGCTCATATTCTAAGTTATAATGCTTATATTTCCTCAAATTTTGAGATATTGCACAAATATAAAAAGGAATCTGTATAATGAGCAAGCCACTTGTGGCTTTGTTTTTTTATGAAAGTGCCTGCTTATTTATCTTACAATTCAAATAGAATCAAACACTCCAACAGATTTTAGATAGAAATAAGGAGCAAAAGCTCCTGCTGATGCATAAACCATAGACTGTGGTGAGAATCGTAAGCAGCTCATTAGTATAAAAAGTAGTATAAAATGAGCCATGCATCCTATGCTGACATAGAGCATATTTTTGGTTGTATAGACAGGCTGAGGTTGAGACTTGGTCTTCACGATACCGAAGATTCCGTTCAAGTTTTCACGATTCCGTATTATGAGCAGCAGAGGGAATGCTTGAAGAGCACTTAAACTAAGAGCCAATGAAGTTCCTTTCATTGCTGTGTCTTTGGGAGCTTTTTGAATGGTTTTGAGAAGTCCCAGGTAGCAAATTGCGCAAACCAATTGGAATACAAAGAATTTAATCCCAACACATTTCTGAACGATATTAAAGCAGATTCTCTTAGCTATTGGATTAGGTATCATCTTTCCCATGAAAAGTATCAAATAGAAAACGAATAAATAGGATTCGATCACCAAGGAGAGTCCCAATAGCTGCTCTTCACAATCGACAACGATTTTTTGAACGTGAATGATGTACTTCTGTACAAATGCTTCCATACCTTGACCGTCAGAAGGTTCGTTTCTTATATCCAAAGATAAATTTAGCAATACTTAAATATTTTGTCTCCTATATAAACACGCTTTCTCAATCACTTCAGGTATGCACTGAAGAAATATTTATAGACCTTCAAGCAGAGTTTCGATGTACAATGTGCTCATTCTTTGATAACAGCTAGAGCAAGACTGGCACACCTGAAAAAAAATAAAATAATAACTCTCTCGGAGCAATAGTATCCTGAGTAAAAATTCAGCCGGTTAATGTTTAGATTTTCTTGTATCAAGACTAACTAGTTCATGGAGCGAACAATTCGATTTTCAAAAACTAGGCTTAGGATACATGAGTTTAAGGAACAAGATTTTATTTTGGAAAACAGCAAAAAAATTATGAGCTGGTGATTTTGAGTAAATGGAATTTGAGTTTATTATGCTTGGAAGTTGGTTCCCTCCAACGAACCATGAAAGTCCTTTTTGTAGCTTGCGCTCATAGAGCAAATTTCCGTTAAAAAGCGAGTAAGAAAGCAATTTATTTTGGACATCAAGTACAGTTAAGTATCCGCTGATAGAATTGTAGAATACAAAATCCGGACATTCGGTTACAGCCGATATCTGCTTGATTAGTCGCAGCTCTTGAGATACCAGTTTATACAGAGTAATCGAAAGGTTACCAGCAGCAGTTACATCGTCTTCATCAGAGGACGATTCAGAGTCCACAACTTTCTTTAACGAAGAATGAACAACACCAAGAATATTAAAATCATCAAACATTCGCAATCCTGCCGTATCATAGTCCATTCTCTGAACAAACACACAAGTTCTATCAGATAAATTGTAGAGTCTGACGCTTGATTTGTATAATACGAGAAAAAATTTGGAAGGCTCATTCTGTTTCTCAAGAACGCAAGATTGAATCTGCAAAATTTTGTCAGTGCATTTAGATGGCATTTCAGCCAGGAATGAATTTGATTTGAGACCATAGGTTAAAAATGAACCTCGCGTTGTTGCACAAATAAATAAATCAGTTGAATTCTTGACAAATGAACCCACTTTAATCAAATTGGAGGGCTTGCTGCTTGAG
>ENA-UOTZ01002064-UOTZ01002064.1-compost-metagenome-genome-assembly--contig:-NODE-2064-length-11453-cov-9.295359_pt1 | contig 11453 bp, 9 predicted proteins | sample MGYA00238144_ERZ746983 | MGnify/ENA primary metagenome ERZ746983 (study PRJEB28759, sample SAMN06268863) | compost metagenome | isolation source: single cell | place: USA: California, Emeryville, Joint...
ATGCAATGAATCTTGAGTTTCAGCTTCAAATATTCGATAGGAAGCTGTTTCTGTGCGATGTTTAAAATCCTGATACATAACACCCGTTTTAGGAGGGACAGAAAAGGTTCTCTCATGTTCTAGTGGTAACACCATTTCTTTTTTTGGTTCTTTGCTTTGAGGATTAAACAAGAAATAATTTTATTTGCTTTTGGATTTTATTCATGAGCAATCATCTCAAAAGTTAATTAAATGTGATGAATCAATGCTAGAACTTACGAACTGCTGCTGCTACCAGCATATTTGGGTTAAACTGGTCATCTGTTGATTCATATTTCAGGATGAAACTTTGCGAACCGATTTGAGCTGGTGTATTTCCACACACCGATCCACTTTTTTTAAGACAAATAAAATCTGTTACTACCACTAAATACTTGCAAATTCTTTTATATCGGCTCAGATCCTTGAGAACAAATTGAAACATTTGTTTGTGAAGGCTGCTTGAGTGCATGAGACAACTCATGAGCTTTTGGTCCCAATCTTATTGCTCGTTGAGGTATTAGAAAACTTGGGAGACCGAAACTATAGAATTCAATTGAAATTTTATGACCCTTTGTTTGTCTTAGAAAATACTCGAAAGATTGTATTTCTCTCATCCTCATACTGACAACCTCTTCAACCGATGTTCAAGAGATTTTTCTCAATAACTTTTATCAATCCTCACCATTTTTAGGAACCTGATTATCCCTTTTCAACAGACTTGAAGGGTTAATTACCAGAATCTTTCTGTATATCTACGATCGCAACCAAATAGCATTCCTGTTCATTAATGTCAACAATTCAGCCTTGCCTTCTTATTAGCATCTCTTAACTTCAGTGGATTGCAATCCAATATTAAATTATCTCTCTCTCGAGCAATAACTTTTTTATGAGAACAACAGCAGGTCCGTTCTGACTTCGTAAGCTCATCAAACGCTAATTCATAGCTTTGATCATGGTGCGAAGAAATTTCGATGATAGTAATACAGTTTTTTCTAAGCATTTCAAGAGATGTTAACTGAATCCATAAATTAGTTTTTATGCTTGATCTTGCTCGAAAATCGAAAGAAAATAGCGTCATAGTCACTGTTGAATTATTTTTCACGAAATGAAATACTTATCATGTATACATTGTAAATTAAACCCGAAATATCTGACTAAGCCATCAATACTTGTTAGGTAAACAGACCAAAAAAATATGTTTTCGATAAACTATCTAATCCTCTATTGCAGTATTCTTTCTATTCTGGTTAACTCCTTACGAATTATGCTTCAATTGATGTCTTAATTTGTGAACTTCGTTTGGAGATTTCGAAAATAATTATACATTTACACATTCTATTATGTTCAAACAAATTGATAGTTTGAACCCAAATACTTTGAAACAGTTGAAATGTTTGCACATTGTTGAGTACATATCACAAGATCTGATTTTCTTTTGAAAAATATATATCTTCTCTTCAAAAGTGAAGTCCAATTTCGACAACCCATTAGCTCAACAGCGTTAAATATCTCGTTTATCGAGTGACTTTAGAAGCGGAATCCTGATATGCCCAATGCTTAGGCGATAGGTTGCTTGACCTTATTTTATTACAATCATCGCTTCTCTTGGCAATTGGAGAATGTTTTGGCTGAACAATCTCCGAAAGTATTGTAAGAGCCCTTGTCGCTTTTTGCTTATGTGGGGAAACGCATTCTCTGTCGTTTAAGAAATTCGATCTGATTGATCCCGAATTTTCCCAGTGAGGCACAGCTGTATTGTTCAGAAAACCCATAAGCGCATGTATTCTCATTATATTCTATCAAGATACAGTTTATTTTCAAAATCAGGGCAATTATAACTTACTGGATGCACAGGCTTAACGTAGCTGCCCGCTTTCGTTCTCCAATCTGCATTCGTTTCAGCTGCTACCGGTGTGGGCTTTGGTTTCAACTTTATTTTATCCTGAGTCATGGGCCGAATCTTCTGCTTTTTCTGAACTTCAGAAGCCTGGAAGTCTCGAATAAATGGCTCAACGACTGGTACTCCATTCTGAATTAATAAAGAATTTCTCTTTGAGCTCATTATTAGAAATTCATTAAATCCTTTTAATTCTCCTTGCGGGGTTAATATTGTGGTCATATCAGCCCGATTAGCATTTTCAAAATTTCTTGAATAATCAATGCTTGTATGGCAATAATTGTTTAAAGATTTGGTTCTAGTGCGGCAAGCAGCTGTATTTTGCCTTGAATGAAGTCGAGGCACATTGACATTAGTTGGTAATGGCGAAATTTTTTCTTGCCCTGTATCACCAGAATAAGTAAAATGACGGTTAACTCGATTTCGATGCGTTCCTCGTGAATTGTTTGTTGTAGGGCGAATACGAGTGATTGTTTTAAAGCCATGGGGATTCGTCCCTTTGACCATGAATGAAGTGTTTTCATAGCTTTTTTTCTTAATTTCCTCGAAATTGCTGTGAAAAGTAGAGTTCATCGAAGCATTCAAGGCTTTCGGTGAGCACTGAGTGCCTCTTTCAATTGATGAATTCTGCTCTGTCGAGAAGTCAGCTCGATAAAGCCGATCGTTGGGAGTCTCATCCACCTGGGACATATTGAGGCGCACAGAGTTCCTAATCTCGTCATCTTGGAAGAGATGTTCTGCGTGAATGGGCGACTGTGGCATAATTCTCCTGATTGATAAACGGTAATTTTTCTGAGTTTTTGGAGTAACTGGCACAGATCTTTCAGCAAAAATACGTTCAAATTCTTGATCATGGTTATGATTTTTCTCATGAAATTGGCTGCTTAGCATGTGTAGATGTTGCACTGCCGATTCTTCCTTTCTATTGCTATTTGGGAGGGAGAATACCATTTTTGTATCTGCAACATCATGCTCAAGTGTGTTAGGAGAGATTGAGTTCCTCCAACTGGAGCCTTCATTATTGCGTTCGGATCCTGGGAAATCTGATGTCATTCGCCTTTGGTGAAATCTCTTTCTTTCTATACAAATAATGAAATGATTTAGCATTAAATCGTGATTCATGTGGCACTTCTGGAGCTAGTTTTTATTCTATTGTCATTGCCATTGGCGACTTCTTGCTCTATCGTTGAGTTCAAGGACTGATTTATCGAGTTGAGATTTGTAGCTTCTACCATACTGGCTCCATCAGTGTATAAATAGTTTTATTTAAAATATTAGTTAAATAATGTTAGCCAATTCTCCTGCTGCATATGAAGCTTTGCTCCAATATTTATCCAAGAATAGAAAATATTATCCCTCGATGACGTTTCCCTCCTCTCGATGAAGGGCGCCTCGAAGCCTCACGGCCTAGTCGCTTTCGAGTAGATTTTCCTTATACATAGCAAAACTGAGATTCATTATAAGCTATAATAGTGGGATTTATTGTTTCATTTCTGTGAAACAAAACCAAATATCTTTTGAGTTCATTGTAGTTCTGATTCAAATTTACTTTTTTCTTTAAAATTAGACTTATAAGCTGTTTTTTATGTCTAATACAAAGTTATAAATTCTATAAATTCTACTTAACGAACAACTTAAAGGCTCAAAGCCCATCCTAATAAAACTTCTATACAAACTTACATACATATAATTCTATTAATTGTTACAAAACGGAGTAACTCTTCTCTCTCTCATCGCACTAGTCTAAATGTGCTGCTCTCTTTTCCTCAAGAGCAACTTCTTTTTCCTGAGACTTGTTAGTTCCAATCGCTTCAACAATTTTCCCAGCAAATCTTGTAAACTCCGTCTGCAAATTAAGCATATTCTTTTCAAGCTGCTCCATTCCTTTTTCCATAGCTTTTACCCTCTCAATCATCTGAGCAACCTCTTCTGTCGGCTCCTCATTCGAAGACTGAGCTATCTTTACAACCCTTGTAATTTCTTGAGTGAATTTAAGCTCTATTTCTTGCTGCACCGAACTCATCCTGCTATGAATGTCCGCCGCGTTCTTTTCGTCCCTCTTTGTTACTTTTTCCACAATTTCATCAATCATTGATGCCTTTGCAATTTCATCTTCATCAAGGTCTGTCTTTTTACGCCTCTTAAAGACTAGCAGATATTGCATGGAAGCCTCAGCTCCCTCATTTTGGAAAGGCCTTCTCTTCTTCAATCTGAAATAACGCAAAATACGATGCACTTGCCTCTTCACGCACATTACTTCCAATATCATAGAAAGCCTTTCCTTAGCATCGATTGAAATTCGATCTTCCATTACCTTTTCATGGGTTTTCGCCATGATAGAGATGACGAGATTGAAAAGTACCAAATGAACGAGCAATGTTAATATTATAAGGAATGGGTAGGAAACCCCATGGAACCGCGCTCGATCCCAATCACCAAAAAAAGAGTCGTAAAGTTCCTGAATGTTCTGTCCAAAGGTCAGGCCACTGAACTCTTGCTGCGCAGGATCAACTTTGCGGGTCTGATAGATGGCAACAGTCATGGCAAATAAGATCAGCAAAACGACGGTAAAGAAGCTGACTAAATCTTTGAAAACTTCCATTATCATCCTGACTAAAAACCTCATCCGATCAAACACTCGCATGAGTACGATGAGTCGCACGTAAGTAAAAAGCGTAGCTGCCGAAATGATGAACGTCTGGAAATCCTCATAAGCCGTTCCAACGTTAAAGCTATCCCAGCAAACGACAAAAAGAACGAACTGGAACGCAATATATAAGAAATCCAGCCAATTCCAAGGGTCGCGAAGGTAATCCTTTACGCTAACTGAAACCTGAAGCAACTCTACCACGAAAAGTACGATGGAGGCAATGAGAACTAAAATCAAGATCTGATTGGCAATTTGGATGTCTGTAAGCGCGATTGCATACGCAGTTAACGCACTCAATGGGAAGAAATGCAATACTAGCATTCGAAAAACATGGCTCTTAGCGCCTTCCCAATAGTAGTCTATAAGGTCTTTGATGATACTAGTCTCATAGAACTTTTTATCTTCAATTTCCAAAAAATCCCTCATAATGTCAATCGTAGGTTTCGAATCCATCGCATAGTCGAGAGGCAGCAGGATCAAGTCATATTTCAACGGCAGATTCCCTTTCGGGTCCGTCGCGTCCTGGACATAAGTCGGGTCGATCTTAAGGTTTTGAACCGGTAGGAACACTTTTTGCTTTTGGTGACGAAGACGGCCTTGGAAATTTAGCTTTGGTGGATGAGGAAGATATTTCCTCGCGTCTACTGAAAAAACTGAAATGTACTTCGTGAATCCTGTCGGGCTTGCTACAGCCATTACGTCCTTGAGGTGTCGACAGAGGCTTGCCAGTATTTCAAGTCGATCGTACCGCTCGAGGTCCAAGAAAGCCGAGAAATTTTCAAAGAAATAGGCCCGAAAACTTTGCGCTTCGATGGATTTTTCATCTTGGTAGCTAAGCAGATAGTCAAGTTGAGTCCTTCCGTATCTATCTAAAGTAATCGTCAGATCAGAATCGATTGTCGCCTTCACTAGCGGCAACTGGATCTCATTTATGATGAAAACAAGGAAATTGAGGATATTCCAACCGGTTGGGAAGTAGATAAACGTTTCGAGAGTATGTAGCGCGTCTTTGTACTCTGAACGAGGCAATTGCTTCGTAAATATCCTCGAGAGGGCTGCAAAGAGGTTAATATTAGGAAATTGTCTATCAGGAGCCATGAAATCAGTCGATAGTACGAAAATATTTCCGTCGTTGCTTCCAGCGATGATATGCTTCGAATCCTGGCTAATTGCAACTTCCGTAAGTAGGTCATAATCGGTCAGATCGTATCTGTGAAGGATTTTCTTTTGGTTGATGTCCCAAACCGCGACCGTCAAATCGGCTGCCGCTGAAACTATGAATGTGGAATCATAGGTAGTGGCCAGCGAAGTGATTCGATTTGAATGAGCGTCCTCGAACCTATTGAGCAGCTGCTTCTCACCTAAGCTCCAAACAGCAATAGTTCTGTCGTACGAAGAGGAAATGATGAATTTCGAGTTGTTTGTCACTGCTATCGAAGTGATAATTTGGGAATGCGCGTGCTCGATGCGGTGACAAAGCGCTTTCTCCGACAAATCCCATATTGCGATGCTCTTATCCCATGAGCCGGAGACAATGTATTTCGAGTCTATTGTCACAGCGAGCGATGAAACAGTTAAATTATGCGTGTTTTCGAATTTATAGCATAGAGATCGATCAGAGAAATTCCAAATGCAGATCTGGGCCATTTCGCATCCTGATATGATATAATTTGAATCTTTTGTGACGCAGACCGCTCGGATCCAACCCGAATGCGCATCTGAAATCCTGTCAACGAGAGATTTCTGCTCCAGGCTCCAAATCGCGATGCTTCGGTCCCAAGAGCCAGAAACAATGAATTTATCATCAAAAGTCATTGAAAGCGATGAAATATAATGATCATGAGCGTTTTTGAACCGGTGAATTAGCAATTTCCTTCCCAGATGCCATACAGCGATGCTTTGATCATGCGACGCAGTCGCATATATTTGATAGTCATCTCCCATCGCGATCGCCGTTATCGTACTCTCATGTGCTTTCCTACGTCGATAGAGAAGACTGTTTGAGTTGATATTCCAGAAGGCGATTCTTTTATCCTCAGAAACGGAAATTATCGAATTAGTATCGCTCGTGGTCACCAGCGCGGTTATCGGAGCTGAATGAGCATCCTCAAACCGATGCAGAAGCTTCTTCGAGCTTATGACCCAGACCGCTATCGTCCTATCCGCTGAGCCTGATACTATAAATTTCGAATCTTGAGTAACCGAAATACAAAGGATTTTCTCGGAATGCGCGCTATCAATTCGAAAAAGCAATTTCTTCTCTGGGAGATCCCATAAACCAATGCTTTTATCTTCAGATCCTGACACGAGTAGCCGCGAATCTGGTGACAAAGCGACGGCGCTAATCCACCAGCTATGTGCTGCTTCGAATCTATGCACCATCTGCTTGCAAGCGACATCCCAAACCGCAATTGTATGGTCATTTGAAACTGAGATTAAGGTCGTTGAATCGCTTGCGAATACTAAACTTCTGATCATAAAATAATGCGCGTTCTCAAAGCGGTGCAGCAGGGCTTTATCTGGTAGGTTCCAAACGGCTATTGAATGATCAGCTGACGTTGATGCAAAAAGTTTAGGATTCAAGGCAGCCACGACGCAGGTAATCTGCTGCGAATGCGCATGTTCTATCTTGTGCCACAAAATGAGTTTCTTCAGGTCCCAAATTACAATATTTTGATCATAGGAACCTGAAATCAGGTAATGAGCATCATTTGTCACCGTAATCGAAGTAATCGGTTCGGTATGACCATGAGCGAACCGGTGAACGAGGTCTCGCTCTTCAAAGTTCCACATAGAAATTGTTTTGTCCCAAGAGCCGGTAAAGAAATATTTCGAATCGAGCGTAACAGCTACTGAGGAGATTTTCTCATGATGCGGGTTATCTATTCTCATTTCGATTGATTTCAGCTCGATGTTCCAAACCGCTAATGTTCTACTGTTTCCTAAAGAAACAATGAACTGCGAATCCTCGGTGACTGACACGGAGTTTATCACATTGGTATGCGCATTCTCGAACCGATGATACAGACATTTCTGCTGCAAATCCCAGACAGCGATGCTTCTATCCTCCGAAGCAGAGACCGCAAATCGCGCGTCAAGTCCCACAGTTACTTGAGTTATCTTATCAGAATGCGCGTCCTCGAATCGGTAGAGTAAAGCTCGTTGCGCGAGGTCCCAAACAGCGATACTCTTGTCATAGGAGGCAGAGACAATGCAATTTGTGCGTGGTATATTGGCAATGGAGCTTACGATGTCTTTGTGGGCGTAGTTTAGCTGGAAATGCACACTTTTCAGGTAAATATCCCATACGATAATGCTATTTGAAGAGCCAGATACAAGCAAGGCTGAGTCTAGCGTTACTGAGAGAGCGCTTGCAGGATGTTGGTTAACGTCGTTGAGACGATAGTGGCAGGATTTGCTCCCAATGTCCCAGATCGCGATACTGTTGTCTGCGGAGCCTGATGCGAAGTAGATGCCGTCATTTGTGACGACAATAGAGGAAATCCAAGCGGAGTGAGCGTCGATAAACCGATGATATAGGGATTTTTCAGGGAAATTCCAAAGCGCAAGAGAGCAATCTATTGAGCCGGAAACAACAAGAGACGGACCTGGAGTAGCTGCAAGAGCTGTGATTTTTTTTGGATGAGCGTTTTCGATTCGATGGGACAGCTTTTTTTTATCGATGTCCCAAAATTCGATGTGTTTTTCGTCGCTTGCGGCGATATAGATGTTGGTGCCTTTGTAGTTTTTTGCGAGTCCAGGACCTGTTAAATTTATGCCTGAGCCGATTTTAGACCCCTCAATGAATGTGTTGATGACGGATTGGAGCCTTTCTCGACCCCATTTCCAAAGATTGCCGTCTGTTTCCGCTGAGCTGAATTCACTTTCCATTTCGAAGAATGATTGTAAAACAGCCTAGTCGAACAAGTGATTGTTGATATGATATTACTGGCGGATTCGAGTTGTACTAAAATCTTTTTTGGTTCCATTGGAATATTTCCAAAGAAAATGTGTCTGCTTCGATATCAGCTACCACATTCTATCATAGAGGCAAGTGATATTGTTTCTGCTTGGTTGAATCAGCTTTTAAGAGAATTTTTGACACTGACTGAAGCATTGAGGCGGGCTTTTCCATCAAATGACGAATGCCTGAGTTCTAAGAGCTTCGCTCTGCACACACAAGATCTCTTAGCATGATGAGAATCATTTTGTCTGGTTGAGACAGTTAGAGGCTTGATAGCTATTTGCATTTTAATGATGGGAGTAGGCGAGATCTTTATGTCGCATTTGTTATCTTCAGAGGTACATAGTTTACAGAAAGGAATTTATTCTATTTAATTTTAATATAACTCTTCCAGTTTCAAAATGGAATCAACTCAACCTAACACATCTGCCCGCGAAATTCTAAAAAGCTTCGAAGGAAAGGATCCAGCCACAGATTTCTACCAAGACTCTGAATTTCCAACTGACATTACAAGCATCTGTCCAGATACAAAGCATAGGAATTATAACAAGATATTCTCTAAAGCTCAATGGCTGCGCTATCACGAAATATACAAGCCAGGAACAAGCAATGAACTATTCGATAAAATCGACCCTAGCAACATCGTCCAGGGAATCGCTGGAGCGGCACCTTTTGTGAGCGTGCTAGCAGCACTTTCAGAATTCCCAGATCGAATCAAATCGATCTTCAATATTCAAGAAAAAAATCCATACGGCGTTTACTCAGTAACTTTTTACATCAACGGCGCGCCTCGAGAAGTTATCATCGACGACCACTTCCCTTGCTATGAATGGGGCAAACCACTGTTTTCCCATTCTAAAGCGAACGAACTTTGGGTCCTTTTGATCGAAAAAGCCTGGGCTAAGCTCTTCGGATCTTATACAGCGACTGAAGAAGGAGAAATCCAGGAGATTTTCGAGTGTCTTACTGGTACTCCATGCACATCTATAAAAGCCGCCGATTTAGATCAAATAGTGAAAAACATCCCAGCATGGCTCAAACGAGGCTATATATTGACCGCAACGACAAGCAGCAGCATCAAGAACGCGGCTGGGTTAGCACCTGCACACACGTATCCTTTAATCGGAGTCTTCCAGGCAGGTTCGCACAGAGTTTTCAAATTTAGAAATCCATGGGGTAAAATACATTGGAAAGGAGATTTCTCAGAGGAATGGTCTGGCTGGACGCCTGAATTGGAGAAGGCGGTTGGTTATAGCAAGACTGAGCCTGGAGTATTTTTTATGAGTGCGAAGGATTTCGAAAAACATTTTGTTTCGATTGACTGTTGCTTTTACAACGATAAAGCTCATAGAAAAGCTCTCAACTTAAAGCAGGAGGGCAAGAAGGCCTCTTATTTTGAATTTGAATTAAAGGAGCCATCAGAATTCTGCGCAGCTATTAGCCAATTGAACAAAAAACTCCAAAAGGACACCTACGCATACTCTCCAGTTGATCTGTTTTTAATGAAGCAAGGAGACAATAGCACATTGAAGAAAATTGGTAAGACTCATTCATTATTACTCGTTTTGTTAAAAAAATAAATAGCAACTGGTGATAAATTCACTCAAAAAGGCCGCAGCACAATCTATCTAAGTGATTCCCATGAGTTGAAACTGGAACCAGGAAAGTATTTACTAAAAGCAAAATTAAACGGTAAAGGAGAAGAAGACTCTAATGAATTTTCTCTGGTTACATATTCTGAAAAGCCGATAAAGCTCCAGCCAGTAGAAAAGAAAGAAACAAATACTTCGAAGAATTTTTTCATCGGACTCGCTTCGGCGGTGAAAGAGAAAAAAGACATTGGACATGAATGTACATTTGTGCATGGGTGGGAAAAGAGATTCCTGTTTTTCGTTGTAGAGAACAAAGGAGAAAAAACTTGTATGGTTAAACTGGGATTCGATGACTTAAAGGGAATGAAACTTGCGAAGCCATTTAATATTTCGGAAGATGCGATTGCGATTATAGTACCTCCTAAAACGACGGAGTGCGCGTATGCAGGAAAGGTGAATTTTGATATCAAACCTAATGTGAAATGGAGCCTGACGAATGAACTACAAACTGAGGAACCTGAAGAAACAGAATAGATTTGTCGTTCTTGCATTGGATTATTGTAATTTCGTAATAAGCTTAATTCTGTTGTTGCTGATAATGAAATAGTTTTAGAGGTTTCTTCATCTTTCTGGTAGCAAAAGATGATATTGGATTTACAACAAGTAAATTTAACCTGAAAAAATGAATTCTCTGTTAGGATAACATTTTTGGGTGAGGGGAGGTTTAGTGAAATTTTTTCGTAGTCGGTGTTTGTGCTTATGTATATATAAGGATGCAAGGTAAAGGATAAATGGCAACTCAGCCGAACAACTTGCATATTATCATGACTGAGAAACCAAGCCTGAATTTTCTGCTCGCAAAACCTAATGGCAATAAAAAATTAAAAGAGATTCATCAAACAAGCAGCGTCATCAAACCATTTTTGAATGTCTCTGAGGGAAAAACTTGCAAGGGTCATGCTCTTTTTGTTGTTGTAGCTAACAACATCCTAAGCTGATCCTCCCTTCCATAATATGAATGCAGTTTTCCGAATAGACTTCATTCTTGGATAATTCAAAGTCTTGAAGCATGAGGAAAAGAAAGCAACGTATTCAAAACAATTTTTGTAAGCATAACTTCTTCGTTTTCCCTGACCTGAGTCCTTAGTCTTGAGATCATTGTGTTGAATGCACTTCTCATGCTTGATTTGGGATTGTTGAGTTTCGATCATGATCTCTCTAAACTTCTGACTGAGAGGAGGTCGTTTAAGTGGTAGACTTGACTCCAATGAACTACTGATTTCTGGTCAAGACAAAAATACCATCGCAATCTTTAGCTTTTGAATGAGT
>ENA-UOTZ01002065-UOTZ01002065.1-compost-metagenome-genome-assembly--contig:-NODE-2065-length-11451-cov-22.213381_pt1 | contig 11451 bp, 8 predicted proteins | sample MGYA00238144_ERZ746983 | MGnify/ENA primary metagenome ERZ746983 (study PRJEB28759, sample SAMN06268863) | compost metagenome | isolation source: single cell | place: USA: California, Emeryville, Joint...
GTGTAACTAACCTGGTTATCTTCGTTATTTCCTGACTTGAATCGACTTTCCTTCACTTCTTCTCTGGACCGTCCATCTCTGTTGTTCGGAGATTGAGCTCCTGAATCAACCTTTGAATTTCCTAAAGCGCTCGATCCCCTTGAGTTCGAGTCCTCAGGAGTTTTCTGCGCTGCTGCGAATATGTTAATTTTGGGCTGTTCAATCGGCTTTTCCTGAGCTTTCTGAGCTTGTCCTTCTCTTTCTAGAGCCTGCAACAAAGCTTTCTGTTTCAACGCCCGAGATCTCTCATTCTCTTTGGAGCCTTTTTTCTCGTAAATTTTGCTAAAATCAATAACTCCGGTCGGTGGAGGCGAATCATTTCTTAATTTTCCGTATTGGAACCCTTTCTTAGGATCAACTTTGAAGCCTTCTTTTTTTTCCTCAGCGTTTTGTTGAGCAGGATTGTCTTGTGAGGCGTTTGTTCCTGGGGTTTGGCTAACTTCAATTTTTGGTTCTTCTGGCTTCCCGGCTTTTTCGGCTTCCAATTTTGCTTGGGCTTCTCTTTCTTTTGCTAAAGCCTCTTGCAACGCCTTCTCTTTCAATTCACGAGCTTTCGCGTTTTCCTTAGCGCCTTTCTTTAAATAGATTTTTGAGAAATCGAGCATGCCAGTAGGTGGAGGAGAGTCGCCTCCTTTCATTTTCCCGTAAACAAAACCTCTTTTCGGATCAACCTTGAATTTTTGCACTGGTTGCTGAGCGCCTTCAGCGCCGTTTTGCATGCCTTGTTGTGCGTCAGTTGGCTGAGACCGTTTTTTGAGCAGCTCCTTTACTTTTTCACTAGGCTCTGTGAAATTAACGCCTTTGATCTCCAGCTGTTTCACTACTTTATAGAACGTTTTTGGGTTCTCCTCGACCAATAGCTGGAACTGCTCAAGGATTGCTTCCTCGGATTCTTCCAGCGCGGCCATATTCATCTGCTTGCAGATGTTTCCGAATGCCTCCATGCCCAATTTCCTAAAAAATTTGCAGAATTAGTTTCGATATTAGCACAATTTATTCATTACAGTGCATCGCGTTTGAGGTTTGAGGCCTCTTTCTTCAACTCGCTGTATTTTTTATTCGCTATTAGATCTGCCCATTGCTCCAGCAGAGATCCTGCGAGGTGGTTTGTGGTAAAATCCATCACTTGTCTGATAGCCTGGTGTTCCTCATGGAAATTCTCGAGCGCAGTGTCATAGTTGAATCTAGCAGTACCACTTTCATCATAATCTGGCACTTGAGGGATGTTGTCGAGCTGCGAGTCTTTTTTCGTCTCCACAAATCCTGACAGTGCATCCGTGATCTGAAATACTGGTAAATTAGGCTTATTCAGAATCCTTTTAGCAGCTTTGGACGTAGGAACGGCGAGATGCAACAGCTGTTTGAAGGATTCTCTGAAAGCGTCTTCGTCGATTTCGCTGGCGTTGGATACGTTTAAATTTTGGCGCAATTCGTTAGCGGCTCGGCATAACTCCTCTATCCCTAATGATCTTAAATTGCGGTTTAGAGAGCTTTAATCAAGAAATAAAATACTTCGCGTCAGTTTTTAGAGGGAAGGTCAGTCTCTGCAGAGTTTTGACGTCTTCTTGCTGATAAGCTTTGACGATATTTTCAAAATACGCTGAAGTGAGGATCTCATTCACGAATTTATTGAGTTTCATGATCACCATATCCTCATCTCCAAAGGTTTCAACCGCGGAATTGAAGTCAATCGCCTTTTGGATTTCTTTTTCTTCTTCGTTATATTCCTGTTTCTTTTCTTCTTCAGGCGCTTGTTTTTGCTCTTCATGAGGGTCTTGCTGGCTTTCCACGGATTTACCTCCTTGGTTTTCGTCCTTACTAAACGAATTCATTATCTCCATCAGCTTCGATCCCAATATGAACTCTTTGGACGAGTCACCCGGGAAAATGATCTTAGTTATTCCATTATATAGATCCATTGCGGCCTTTATCGTCTGAGTGAACAGCTCCTTCGCTTGTTCAAAATCATTATCTCGTACAGCCTCCAGGAGATCTGCAATCGCTTCCGTTAATTTTTTCGCTCCAATAAATCTAAATCAAAGCGGTTAACTCTTATTCAAAAACATCACGAAATACCCTGCTTGGCGTCTAAGGCCTCCTATCGCTCTTTCTACTCCTGTTGCGTTTTTATTTTTAATCGCCTCTCCGATTTCCAGCAATTTTGCCTCACTTAGGTCACCTGAGAGAGTCTTCTTAAGCATTGATTTTGCAGAGTCTTCATCGCCGAAGAATTCTACTGCGGTTTCGAAACTAAAAGCCAGTTCTTCTTTCTCAACGACTTCCTGAGGAGCAACCCCGTGCTCGAGATCACGCTTAAACTCTTCCATCAACTCAAGGACTTCGCCTGTTGGTTCCCAAGGTTTTGCAGTCTTGAAGTAATCATCATCAGGGAAGAGCTCAGCCAGCTTTTTCAGAACGGCAACATGGATCTTCTGAGAGTGCTCTAAGACCTTTATATATGATTCTCTTATCGCTGTTTCATTCCTCTCTTTTGCAGAGACTTGCAAATTGTTGCAGATTTCGATAAAACTGTTCGCGTAAATACCTCTAAAGGATTGTTTTGTTAGAAAAAAGGGTTTGAGGTGACAGTGTACCTGGCTCCTCCTTTAAGACTGTGAGCAGCCATGGATAAGTCGTCATAGTTTTTGTTTCTGTAGTTCTTGACGAGATTGGTGAACATGACGGAGCCTTCTTGGAATGTCAGTTTTTCGTAATTGGAAAGTGTCATTCCTGCGAGCTCTTCGTCGCCGTAGGTGTCGATAATCTCATTGAAATCAAATAAAGTTTCTTCGGTTCCTTCCATTGAGGTTTTGTCGAGGTTTGCTGATGTTAAAGTTAGCTTGGAAATAATTAACAGTATAAATTTTATACACAGTATATGTTTAAAATAGCTGGTTAAAAGCAAAATTTTACAAGTAGAATGAATGGAAAATTTCGTGGAAGAATGGGAAATGAGAAAGAATTCCCTCAGATTCCAGGCGATAATGGGAAATTAACCAGTCAAAAACTTCAAATTACTAGGTAGTTGACTGCGAATTTGAAAATTCTGAAAAACTGTTGAATCAGTGATGGTGCGAATTGGCATACTTCTTCTCAAAAGTGAGTATAGAAAATACGTAAAGTAATCTCACAATAAATATCATTTTATTGATAAGCAAGTTGGTTATCATGGTTCAAAGACTAACTCACATCCTGCATATACCTCTCTATACTTGTGTGAATGCGGATTTTTACCCAAGTAATTGCTTAGCACAGAACATTCCATAAGATGTGAACTCTAAAGGTGGAGATTACAATGGAAAGAGCATTCATCTAACACAAAAACGAATGGCTCCTCTTATACTAGTGTTGTTGTGTTTGTTTCTTATGTTTTGTAATTTCATTCCCATCATCGTAAATTATATGAAGTTTGGAGTCAACAAGGAGAAATGCCATGCCATGAAAGATTACTGGCGAACTATTGGCTATTTGAATTAACATCATACAACATTCAAAGTCTATTCACCCCATCACTTTGACTAATTAATGAAGTTCTTAAATCTATTCCCCTTCGAATTTCAAACTATTATAAAATAATAATAACAAAAACGAATAAATGCAAGTCCCAGCAGCAACTCTCTTCAGTCCACACTCACTAAACCAGCAAAACCACCAAATCAACCCTAAATTAGAGGAAGCGAACCCATCTACAACCTCCAACACCAACTCTTTCAAATCATTTGTAAAATTGGAAGACACCAAGCTAACCATCGAATTGCCAACTAAAAACGAGTCAATGGAAAATCCCAATGTCGAAGAAAGCACACTTTCTCATAACGAATTTTTTGCTTTCTGCACAAAGCTCTCAAAGCTCGTTTGCGAAAGGTTTCCTCTTCAGCGCGGCCTCATACAAGAAATGATCAAATTCAATTCAAAAATCATACTAACTCTCACTTATCCTCTCAAACTAAAACAAATCGAACCCAGAAAGCTTGATGGTTTACAAACTGAATGTCTTTTGATACTTTGGAAAAAATTTCGATTAATTCTTGCCCAGACAATAAACAATAAAATGGCCTCCATTCAAGTAGAAGACTGGAATATACTTTTTCAGAAAAAATCGTTCACTGAGGCTCTTGAGAAGATTTATTCTGAATTATTAGAATGCTGCAATGATGCTGAACTAAAGACATTCTTGAGAAACTGTGCCTTTAGAGAGATTTTTAGCCGTATGCTATTCACCAGCAACAAAATGTTTGTCTTGATGCTAATTTTGAAAGACAATGCAGAACATGGATGGTATACGAGAGAGTTTCAGAGAACTGATAATTTCATTCTGCTGATTTTTTATCCAGAATATTATCGATTTTACAGCCACGAGAACAGAGGGTTCGCTCTAGATTGCTGCAACAAGTGCAAAGAGTGCTGCTATTCGATAATAGCGGAGGGATTTCTGTTGATATTGGGAGAAGCGAAAAAGAAAAAGGATCGAATTATTGGAGAAGTGCACCGGATAATACCGAGCCAGGAGGGCAACGTTAGTTTTGAAGGCATGATTAAAATAATGAATTGTTTCTATAATTGGCTTTGAAGTAGAGAAGAAGATGCTATAACTTACATCGAACTGCACAGCTTACATACAAATTATATGTTTAGATAACTCTTAGATATACAGGAATAAATTTTTTAGAGAGAAACATCTAGATAAAGTCATTATGTTGAGAATATTTGCTACTGCTCCCTTTCAGTCGGTCTTGTCCATGAAACAACTCGAATGGAGTACTTCTAGATTTAATAGAAAGCTAATTCAAACTTGAAAAACTCATTTCAATATGCATAAGTCTTTTCGAATTTGTTGACGATCCTCCCTTAATGGAGGTCAAAGAATCTCGTGTGATGGCTATTCCTGCTGAAACTCTATTAGCTCTCAAGAAGCTGACAATGTACAGAGCCATGTGGAAGTATTGCGCAGGCCATCTTCTGACCATCATCACCTGTATATTATGATAGAATCAGGACAGAGTACTTGACTGATTCCTTTGAGCGATCAGCAACCCGAATTGCACACTTTGAGTGCAATTAGTAAGATTCTTCTTCGAATACAGTTGAGTCTTTCAAATTTTGCAAGAGCTTCTAACTATGGGAGGCAAGGTAACTTGTGTACAAAATGTTAAATTGCTTTTCAGAGGCGTGAGGGCCTCTCTAAAGTCATCAGACATGAATGGGATTTTAAGTTTTTATTGCTCCGAATCCCAAAAAAAGGTCTCCTAATTTTGAACGTTTCAATCAACGTAGAAAAATTCAGAGGTGCATAGGGACTGATTGTCGCTCCAAAACCCAAATTTGCTCCATAATTACGCTCGAGAACTCAGCTCGGTCTGGTACAAGGGGCTACTAGTCCCATCTCAGTACGAATTTGGTATATTGATATGTGATAAGGAGTATCAAAGGTTCTATAATCCGCAATTCGTCAAAAGCATGTAGGTCTCAATGAAAACGGCAAACATTACAGATATTACAGAACTAAAAATAACCGCAGTGGAGACAATGATGAGAATGATATTATTTTCTATTCAAACAAACATTGACGTTATGTGAGGAAAGAGGAGCACATGACCACTTTTTCAAGGGAACTTATAATCAATCGTTGCAGGCAATTAAACAAAGATATTATTTTCAGATTATTGAATTACCTGAGAATTATTAAGCAGGTTATTGCATGATGGATTTCGAAAAAAGAACACATTGTAAAATATCGAAATTTTTTCCAATTAATTAAACCGGTTTATTTTCAGGACCACGCTTGATTTCTAAATTCTGTGTTCCATGCATCACACTCAGAGTAATTTTTTTCATTGAAAATCCCGTAAAAAAGCCCGTTAAAGCACATCGGTTGCCTTTCTTCTCCCTTATACACTACGTCTTAAGGCTAAACAGACAGGATCTTCATTTTAATAATTCATGAGATTATCAGTAATCTTCATAATTTCGTGTAATTTGCCACAAATTCAACAATTTACCTTTCTGAGCTGCACTCTCTACTGCACTATTGAGGTGCTTAGACATGTTCGTACGCTGAGAATAAAACCGCCTTTCTGAACTATGGGGTTAGTTCCCTGATATAAAAGTGTTCTGTGGGTGCTTACTTTATGAAATTCAATATGATTCAATAGAAAATCGCGTAGAACAAAAAATTCGCCCATCTCTTGTCCATTGGTTCTGATTAATTTGAATTTCTCAGTTCTAACCATTCTCAATTTATTTATCGAAATTCCTGGATTTCCGATAAAAAAGTTTACGACTTAGCTCAGGAATATATAAGGCTCACTTTCGACTCTCTGGAATCTTATAAAAAAGCCGAAAAATTCGTAATAAGGCATACGAATCAACCCTCAAATCTTCATCTGAAGGACCAAAACATGAACCAGACCATCATACCATCCATCTATGATGGATTCAATGTTCGGAAAAATGAAAGCTCAGCGATGGACATCGAAGAGATAAAAGTCAGCACCGCTGACTCTTCCTCAGTGGCAGCAGCAGACTTTGATTTCTCAAAGCCTGAGGCTCGCAGTAGCCGCAAGTACACCACTAGTGGTGAATGTCACAGCAAAGACAGTCTCAAATTTTGTCGAAGACTCACAAACCTTGTGGAGCAAGAGCTTCTAATTCAAACCGAACTAGTTCAAAGGATGTTGGGTTTCAATACAGAAATTCTTGAGTCATTTCTCAAGTTTTTAGGAATCAATATTCTCGTCGAACCTTCCCAACTAACGTCTCTGCAATATGATTGCTTGTTGTCGTTGTGGGCAAAGTTCAGGGACGTTCTCTCATACAGTAAGAACAAAAAGATCTGTATTGTGAACGAAAAACACTGGAATCATATGTTCGAAAAGAAAACCTTCACAGAAGAAGCGATACAAGTCCTATCTGAACTTGCCAAGAAAAAACAACACGAATCTCTTCGAGTTCCGCTGAATGATGTCACTTTCTGCGAGATATTCAGCAGAATATTATTCAGCACGAACAAAATGCTAGTCATTGTGTCGGTGCTAAAAGATAATTCACCGAGAGGTAAATTTATCAGACAGCTTGAAACTGTTGAGAATTTCGTCATCATGATAATGATGCCGGAGCTAATGAAATATTATAATCACCGAAGAGGAAAGTTTGCGGTGGAATGCTGTGGGAAATGCAAGGTATGCTGCTCGAAAACAGTGGCAAGCGGGTTTGGAAACTGGCTGGAGGAGGCTCGACAAAAGAAGTATGAGATCGTAACGAAGGTAGACCAAATCTTTTCGCTTTACGACCAATGGAAACCAATGCTAATATTTCATTTAATGGAATTTGCTTTTGATCAGTTTTAATGTAATTTAAGACAAATTTCGTTATAATGAATGACTTAGTAGTAATTTCTGTTCATATGGCTTAGAACCTACATACTTCAGGATGAGGTGAGGCAGGGAGGTAGGTAGGGGTGTTTATGCCTATATATCTCATTATTATATCTAGTAATGTTCTTCTTATTACTTTTTTTTTTTTGGGAGTAATTATTGGAAGACCAATGGTCTTTTCTCTAAATCTTTTGTTGAGTCGATGATTAGTATCTAATTCCTTAAGTGACTAAATAGCAGCGTTGAAATATCAGCTGAGACAGCGTGAAAATATCAGCTGCGACAGCGTGGAAGAATTGGTTCTGAAAGAAATTCGACTACATTCAGAAGAGCTATTGGCTCCAGACGGCAAATTGAAAAATAGTGCCTTTTGTAGGTTTTTTAACTATTTTTAACTAATGTTGGTGTCGGATTCCATCGAAATTTTTTCTCTATATTTTATGGAAAATGGGTGTATTGATAAAAATAAGAATGGAAATAATCAAATTAATTCGAAATGATTGACTCCATATTGGTCATGAGTCAGAGTCAGTATCAAAATCACTCGGGTACATTTTCAACACCAGTTTACTCAAGCCAAATCCCAGTACACTCCAAAGCCGATCTCATTTAGTCCGAATGCCTTCATTTTTCATTGCAATCTGCAAATTTGAAGGGAATTCCATTGGCGGGAATACAGTCATAGCGATATAAACTCTCTTAAGCTTGGAATTGACCACTTTGTAATGCATGACCTCGACAACAATAAGAAATCACCTCCGAATAGCGCAAGGTTCAATTATTTCAGAAGAAGATTGAAATATTACTGAAAAATTACGAAACGTATCGAACAGAGGCTATTGCCTCAAAAGGACCATGCGCAGAGGATAGTCAAGAACATTGGAACCTCATTTTCGGGAAAAGAACTTCTATGGAAATCTTGAAACTCGCTCTCTTTGCATTCCTTACGACTACGCTCAGGTTGTGCTGAACAATGCCATCTCCTGTGAGACATTGAGCAGCTTAGCGTTAAGAGACAGTTCAGGCAAAGTTGAAGAGATGAAGCCTCGACACTGTGGATAATTTCAGTTGTAGTGAATTTCTCAACTATTAAAACATAAAAGAGGGAATTAGTGGGAGATACAGGGTGTGCTGCTCTAAGGCAATAGCAATAATGACTTTATACTTAGATTAAAGGATTCTCACCAAACAAATCTGAGATAACAACAAGAAATCATTTTATTGGTTTACGAACCAAAAAAATTTTCCTAAACTAAATAAATTCACACATGAATCGCGCTTTTGACCTAGAACTAAGGTGAACAAAATGAATAAGTTTATTAGAGTCCGAGTCGTCAAGAATGTGAGCTGATTCTTTATAATACTAAAAGAACTTGAAATTTTTCCTTTCATAGTACATAATTTCCATGAACAATATTCGTATGTCAGATCATTGATATCAGTAGAAGAATGCTCTTACCATTTTCGCGCACCAATATTTTTTCATTGATAATGCCTTATATGTTGAAGCTACAAGGAAAATTTGCGCTCAAAATTTCCCAGAAATCAAACATTTTAAAGGAAAAAACATAGCGGTTCTCATTAAAACCATCATTCATTGGCCGATAATCCCTAAAAACGGCTTTTCATCTTCAATATAGTAGTAGTAGCCTTCAACACTGTGAATTGAAAAAAAATCTATTGATGTTAATATTCTCAAAAAGAAGAGCGCTGGAGACTCGCGCTATCTTCTGTGAAATCAACATGGTAGCAGCGATCTAGTTAGAGGCAGGTTTATCACACTGACAGAAGATCATCGATGACATGACTTTGCTTTACTGCCAATCTGCTTTTGCTTTTGATTTTCTTCAACAAGAACCAGAACGAAACACTAAAGAGCTTCACTTTGTTCCGTTGGTTGATTGATGACAAAGAGAACTTTCCGTAAACTTAAATTTGAATTTGATAGCATTCTCATAGCTTCCCAATAATTCTCGAGCTACTGATTTGATTAATCCGAGTTCAATTTAAAAAATAATTTCTCCTTTACACCTCAAAATCGAAAAATGTAAGCTATTGCTGAGCACCCGAGAGAACTTTTCAACATTATTTTGAAAGATGCCTGAAGGAGCGTCTCAAGTTACAATATAGGAAGTTGCAATAAGTATTTCTTTTGATTGTAGGTGAACGAGGGTGTATTCATATTAATTAAAATTATCAAATTTAGTCAGCTTCCAGAAACAATATTTTATGCTAAAACACAAAAAGATCTCATAAGCCTGTAAAGCAACTTTGCATGCTTTCATTCACAGAAGCGCTGAAATGCCAAGAGCAACGATGCTTATTGTTGGAAAATCAGAAATTTTGCTAATAGTATGCGCATTATTAGATGATCGAACTTGGGTTATTACTCGCTTTAATTTAATTCATAGTTAATAACATATTCGGTCATTTCAACTAATCGCCTCCATCCAGTAACTGCTGCTAATAACTTACCATCATTTAATCCAGTTATCTTAAAACCATTCGCTACCGATTCGAAGAAGAATTCAAAATCTTTCTATCTTATATTGCAGAGTATATAGGCCAAATAACAAATAGTTAAATTTTCAAAAAAATACACAGCGCAAGCGCATTATGACACCTGATTTATATTTCTTCGACGCATCCTCTGAAAGAAGAGATCTCTTCGTCAGTCAATCAATGGTAAGCTCGCTTCCAGTTCCCAACGCTGGGCCTGCACTTTTGAAGAGCACATGGTCGAAAATGGACATTCAAGAGAACGAAATGATTATCGAATCATCTGCCCTTGTGTTCGAGTACTCTAACTCTTTTGAGTTCGATAAAACCAAGAACACAAAGACTCATAAAACGCGAATTTACAGCCGAGACAGTCTGAAATTTTGCCGAAAAGTCACCAAACTCATCGAGCAGCAGATACTCCTCCGGAGCGATCTCTTCCAGAAGATGATTGGATTCAATACAACAATTCTCCAAACGTTTCTCCATACACTTGGAATCCAACAGCAAATCGATCCTTCTGATTTAAATACTCTACAAATCGATTGCATACTGAGCGTTTGGAAGAAGTTCAGCGATGTTCTCTCTTATAGGAAGAATAATAAAATCTGTCTTGTGAAAGAAGAGCACTGGAACCTCGTCTTCGAGAAGAAAACCTTCACGGAAATCACAAACAGCACTCTCTCAGAGCTCCTAATGACCAGGCGAGGAAAAAACCTTCAAATTCTGCTTAATGATACCACATTCTGCGAGATATTAAGCAGAATGCTGTATAGTACTAATAAAATTTTAACGATAATCTCAGTGTTAAGAGACAATTCAGCCAAAGGCGAATATATCAGGGGCCTTGCTACAGCGGACAACTTTATTCTTCTGGTCATGGTGCCGGAACTGTTCAAGTATTACAATCATAGAGGAGGGAAGTTCGCATTGGAGTGCTGTGGGAAATGCAAAGTGTGCTGCTCAAGAGCAATCCCAAACGATTTCGGAATTAGTCTACAGCAAGCTCGCCAAAGGAAGAAAGAGATAATAAACTCGATCAATGAGATGTTCTTGACTTATGATGAAGGAAACCCAAATTTCATATTTTCTCTAATGAAATTTGCCTTTGAAGAGTTCTAATTTGAAATATTCAGAATAAAGCTCGAATTCACCATAAAGAAAACATGATTATACATATTGGATTCATAAGATGAATAGTAAGTACTAGTCTTTATATAATATACCTGCATGGTTGTCATTTTTTTTTGAGGATATAAATTTCTCTCTCTTGATTGTTCTCTATTTTGCTTTTTGATTTTTTTTTTGATGAATATGAAATAAAGAGATACTTAGAGAATTTGAAATAATCAGACTCAGAGAATTATTTTAACTTCCAGCGACCTTCCAGCATAATCCGAAGCCTCTCCTCTCTACTGATGACGTTTCTTCCCAGTCTACCTATAAGCTGGTAGCAATTCTTCCTAAGGAATTTATGAAAGTCGTTTCTTTTCATGAAGTCCAATAAATAGTGTCGAAATCATGTGAGACCAATTGCTAC
>ENA-UOTZ01002066-UOTZ01002066.1-compost-metagenome-genome-assembly--contig:-NODE-2066-length-11443-cov-7.600211_pt1 | contig 11443 bp, 6 predicted proteins | sample MGYA00238144_ERZ746983 | MGnify/ENA primary metagenome ERZ746983 (study PRJEB28759, sample SAMN06268863) | compost metagenome | isolation source: single cell | place: USA: California, Emeryville, Joint...
TGCTTTGGAGAAGGATTACGAAGAAGTCGGTGTCGAAACCGCTGAAGGTGAAGGTGAAGAAGAAGGATACAACTAATTGTATTCCTAGAGCTAATTCTTCATATCTGACTAAATCTGTCTTAGTCTTTTGATAGTGAATAAATTTCGTATTAACTTAGAAGTTTTCACAAGCAAATTAACGATTACACCCTAACATTCAGTCTTTTCTAAGGAATATCAGTCGTTATTTGGCAAAAAATAATAATCTGGTAGAGGTTAAACCCTGTTTACTCTCTGTATGCAGAGTTGAGTCTCTTAATATACATCTAAACAGAGAAATTTGAGCTAGCTAATGATAAGAATTAATAAAGTAAATCGAGATAACCCCATAAGAAAATAGCTTGACTGTATTCGATGTCTTCAACAAATATACTCAACTATGCCGCCAGCTGATTGACGAAGCAGCTTTCTTTTTTCTTTTCTCATATATGCTACTTCATAACTATAGAATTGTATAATTATTTTTTTGTATCAGATGAGTTGTTTAAAGATCTTGAAAATAAAACAAATTTTTGAATTTTCACAAGAGTTTTAATTTGCGAGAACTACACACCAGTTGAATCAATGTTATGTGATGGGTGAATCAAAAGCACTAATAGTTGATTCAAAATGTATTCTTCAAGCATTGGGACATTCACAACGATGATCTCAATCAATTCTTAGTCAATATTTAGCAGCAGTTCGTTATTTCAAACGCGACTTTCTAGTTAAGTTATAATATTTTCTTCCTTATTCGAGAGATGGTTATGAACAAGCTCGCGCTTCGATGAGAGATATAAAACTTTTTATGATTGCTCTCATGGTAATATACATTCTAAATTTTGATTTCTTTTTACCTTAATGTAATCGCAACAGACTATATATATATTTGGTTATGCAGCATGTGCCAAGTTCTATGCCGAAAAATTATGTTTCAAATGATTTCTCTAAAAAATTAGCTTCTCGCAGAATTGTATATTACTTCTTAATATGTCTCACCATAAGACAGCCTCATAAAGCAGGAACTATAATTTACATACATCGATCCTGCTCTTAATTCGGCGGACCATGGTTCTCAGCTTCTCTCATTTCAAGAAGTTCTATTGCGTCAGTCTATCGAAAAAAATAGTGATCAGAAATGAATTTTTCGGCAAGAAATGGTACCAAGTGGTCTGTCGGGATGCCTAATTTAAGGTTACCATTCGCAAATGAGGTTGGGTCGGATCCTGGTATTGGAAGATTAAATCTCATTGATGGATTCTCGAGGTAATTTTGCTCATTCGGGAATAATCTCATTGCATCATAGAGATGTGGAGGTCTCATCATAAGCTGTTGTGGATTCGTAAACAGCTGCTGATGAGGCGCAAAATTCGCTTGCTGCATTGGAATTGATGTTGCCTGGAGATGAGCCTTGGGGGTAGACTGCGATTGTGTAGAAAGCATTAAATTCTAGAATTTCGGTTTCAGACAAGAGGCAACAATCAAGTTTTACTAATTGCTGAGAAACTCCAGGGAATGAAAATTCAGGGTTCATTTGCTGTTGAAGTTCACGGTTCAACAGAGGATTTAAATTAGTGTTAGACTGAGGATTTCTTCCTAAAAGCAACATTTTCAATTTTTCAATTTGTTGCCTTTTTTTTCCCAGAAATTGTGACTACGATGAAAAAAGTGACTGGAACTTACTGTTGACCAAAGCATTTTTCGGAGAGCATGTCATTTTCGGTGCTGAGCTTCTCATATTTTTGGTTCAGAATCATAAGATTCTCAGCCATTTCTTTGTGTTGCTTTTTGAGACGATGATTCTTCAGAACATTCAATCAAGCTATATATATATAAACGATGCGTTACCTCTAGGATTGCTTTATCTCCTTCGGAAGCAGAAGCCTCTCTTGGGACTTCAGGTTTTTTCAGGGCCAGTTTGTGATCTTTTAACGAAACTTTCTTCCGTTTGATTTTGCAGAGCAAATCCCTGTCAAAGAAACTTGCAAAAGTAATTAACAAATAGTGATTACTTGCGTCCTCGTCGGAACATTTCGTGACTGTAATGATTATCACAACCCTCAGACTTGATCTTCTTGAATCCATAAATATTTAGCTATGAAAGGACATAAATGGCTATTCAGAAGAGGAATGAATCCCAACCTGCCTAACAAATGAAGCAAAATTGTTATGCTTAAAATATTTTGGCAATATTTTTTCTGAAAAGTCAACGTGATTGTGTATTAAGATTCCTGTTCCATCTGGGGACCAGCTGTACATTTCTGGGTTTTGTGCTCCCTATTAAAAAGTCAGTGATAGAATTTATTGACGGTCACCTCAAAAATATCGAACAGGATTTCAATGAACTTGGTGACTTTATCCTTCTTCTTGCTCTCTTTGAGCTTCTGGATCTTTGGGAAGGCTTCGTTTGAGTGTTCGAGCTTTGGTAGCATTTAATTTACACGAAAACCAATTTCGGTTTTGTTCTTTTGATGTTAGATGGTATATTTTCTTCTCTCAGAAGTGTTTTTTTTTAGTTAAATAATTCGCTTTATATTAAATTCCGTTCTTAGAAGAAATTATCTCACGTTGTAATGCTCTAGAATAAAAATTTTTTAAAATATTTCCTGTTCTAATTATTGAGAATTGCCTCAATTTGAAAACGATCAGAATGTTTTCAAATTTTTCCCGCTACAGCCAACTAAATAATAGTATTAGACTTTAATATTGACTCTTTTGGCATGCGTACAAACTCTGCAACGTTCAGGAACTTGATAACTTTGCACATCCTCCACTGCTTTCCCTTTACCAGAAAGAAATAAGTTTTCCATGATAGTTCATGGGATAGAAGTTTATCAACGTTAAACAAAGCGAAGTGGCGAGACGCGTACACCATCTTTGAGGAGCCAAACAAACTTTTTATTTCTAGAAATTTTTCTGTTCCTACCGTTGTTAACAAAGACTGCTATTTGTCTCATCAGAACTCACATATTTTGGTCAGAGCACAACTAATTTTGATAAAGAACTTTTCCACATTCTAAACTCAGTTAAACAAAATAGATCTCCCAGCAAAGCCAACAAAAAGAGTCTTTTTGAAAAATTGCTCAACGAGTCGATATTAGTGCTTATTTAACTTAGACTTTATTGGACAGTAGTGGAATTACAATCAACAACCAGCTAATGGTAGAACCTGTAAATACCAAGTCAAAATATTCATATGCTGGCAATTATAAAATCATCAAGACCCTTGGTGAGGGCGGCTTTGGAGTGTAACATATGCCTTATGAATAAGCAGCTAACCACACTAAATTATTTAGAGTCAAACAAGCAGAACTCGACGGAACAGGAGAAAAATATGCATTAAAGTTTATTAAGCCACAAGTCCTGGAGAAAACTGATATTATGGGTGAAATCCTCATTATGTCCAAACTCATTCATCCAAATATTGTGAAATTTGTCGAATTTTTTGAAAAACTGAAATATGTTAAACGAGATGGACGGACTCTCTCACGCTTTACTGTAGTGACAGAATTGGCAGAGAAGGGATGCTTGATTGAGTACTTACAGATCTCTCAAATTGCCTTCGGAAAAGGATTTACCGAGAATTTTGCACGCAGATATTTTCACCAGTTAATCTCAGCCTTGGATCACTGTCATAACTTAGGGATTGTGCATCGAGATCTGAAACCTGACAATTTACTCTTAGACGCGGACTATAATCTAAAAGTTGCCGATTTTGGTTGGGCTACACTAATTAATAAGTACTCAACCGATTTGTTGAAAACAAATGTTGGTACTCCTGCGTAAAAAACCATTTTTCTGACATCTATATGGCTTATTTTATTTCACTTTACCAGATATCAAGCTCCTGAAATCGTGAAAGGCGAGTGGTATGACGGAAAAGCTACAGATATTTTTACGGCAGGCGTTATTTTATTCCAAATGATAGTAGGAGTACCTCCGTTCCAACGTGCTACAAGCAGTGATCCTTGGTATAAATGGATATGGAATGGAGAATTTGATAAATTCTGGCGAATTCATGAAGTCAAGAAAGGAGATGGACTATATCTTAAAGCAGAGCTCAAAGAATTTATTAATTCTCTGTTGGCGAAATCTCCAGAAGATAGACCAACAATCCAAAAAATCAAAGAGAACGCTTGGTATAATGGTCGAGTCGCAGATGCAAAGGATCTTAAGCAAGAATTTGACCAATATCAAAATTATATTGGCAAGATCAATGAAAAAGAAAAGGAGAAAAGAAAAGAGGAAAAGAAACTAAGACTTCAAGAGATTCATATGAGAAATCTGAAACTAATACAAGGTGTTTTCATGGGCGTGTATAGTGGAAGAGACTCATCCATTGTAAGGAATGCTTGAAATCATTGTGCTAATTTCTACTAGATGATGGATTTGGATAAGACAATAAGTGAGCTAAATATCAAATGCGACCTTGAAGCGGCTCGTGAGATTTCAGTCTATGATGTAAACTAACATGCAATGAGTCATCCAGTGAATAATAATATTGCCACTTGGACCCCTAGGACACTCATAAAAAGCCTGCGACCACCATATTTACCCTCGCAGAGGAAGCTCTTATATTCAGAAAACTTATTCTTGCAGTAGATTCATACTTCACTGAGTACACTATCAGTGACAAGAGATTCAAAGTGAGTGATAACCAGAATTTCAAGATTTATCACCTTATTCCTTTGCTAGATCAAAGGCACTGTTCAAGATGCAGAATCAGGAGAAAGTTTAGCAGTCCAGATTGAAATTTTCAAGGTTGATGAAGTTACAAACTGCATTGAATTCACTAAGAAACAAGTAAACCTTCCTTTACATTCTCTTCTAACACAAGCATAAACAGGGCGATTATGTCCGATTTATGGATATGATTATGAAAGAGTTTAAACCCGCACTTTCCGAGTTGATTAGTGAGGAAGGTGAAGAGAAAATATGAATAGCCTTTTGATTTATCAAGCAAATTCATTGATTGTGGATCATATGCCTCATATCAGGTAATTTGCTTCAGTGGTCATTAATTTGACAAACAAATTGGTCTTTGAATATGAAAACTATGTAAGTTTAATGTGTGCTGATTGTATCAAACTCAATATTTTTTAAGCAACAGTTTGCTAATGCTCAGTTTGATCTGGAACAGTTCATATTTTCTTTCTTTATTAGGTATTTCAGAACTTTAGAATCTCTTATTAGAGTGTTTTCCTATAGAGCTTTTTCTCTCTGAGAGGGATACTGGTTTTTATGTGATCACTAGTTCAAAAGCTTGCTGCCGAATGTATAATTGATTACCGCTTTACCAGAACCCAGTGATCAATATTATAAACTTATTTATGCCGAATCTGGATTTAAAGATTAAATTCAAATCTCCTTCTTGGTGTTGCGTAGTATTTTAGACTTGAAAGGAATTTTAATTTTCTTTATCCTTCTCTTCTATAAACTTTTTTCGTTTTAAAAAATAACTCATATCTAGGAAAAGTTCTTAGGTTTTGGGATTGGTTATTTTCTTTCTGCGTCATTTATTTTTCTCACATGTGTTTTGCATTGGAATTTACCTATTTTATAATTTTCTTGTTTTTATCTGTAATTTGATTGCAGTATGATCTCTATCCAAGAACAGCGAATGTGGAATATTTTCGAATGCTTATTGAAGCTAATGAAAGAAAATTAGTCCTATCCTTTTCAGCTTTTAGCCAATTGGACACAACTTTGGATGGACTCCAATTTGATGAGATGAATTGGTTTTATTCGAGAACGGAAAAAAATTTATTTTGCATCTAAAATCAACTCATCAAATTATATGAATGAGATGATTGCTAATATAACATCAAAATCGTTTGCTTATTTCAAGTCGGCATCTTCTTTATTGCTTGCCTCTCAAGACATCTTTTTACAATTTGGCTTTTCATTCAATAATAGCTTTGTGATTGCCTTCGCACAGCATCATAACTGCCGACAAAACGAAATGAGGACCAGTCATATACATTTCTCCCTGAATTTCCCATTCAATTTGTAATGTTTAACCAGAGTATTAGTGGAGTAATTGAAGCTTCAACTTCAAAAAAAAATCTTATTGCATGATTTTTTGTTGGGACCAATAGTGGTGCTAACACTCGGCCCTTGTCACTACTCACAAATTTCTGGTACTTCTATGACATTTGGAGATCACGAAAGAAAGTCGAAAATTCAAGTATAGATATGAATATTCTCAGGATTTTTCTTTAGAAGAATCTCTTAAGGAGTGAAGGATTTGATTGCAAGTTGCTCTAAATGCTAATGTGTCAAGTGTATCCGTATCAGGCTGTTTATTTTTTCTTTATGCAACTGGAATTACCAATAAAATCTTGAGAATTTATTTAATTTTTTCCACTCAATTTGAAATATTTCAATTCCTTAATGACTAATTTCAAAGGGAGTTTGAGTTCTCTAATTTTCCATTTCACCACTGACGCAGTAATTGTACCTTTGTTCATCATAAATTCAGATTCTGATGTTTATTTAGCCTAGTAATCCGTACACTCATGACGACGCAGTGAGTCTGGAACTGTTAAAGATTCCAAAAAGATCAGCGGCTCAGCAAGTTGGATTTATGTTATGGCGACTGCTTTGCTAATTTCAAACAGCGCTGGCCTGAAATTCACTCTTGATTGAGCCAACCAAATGCGTGTCTCATGAGTCCTCTTACCAGGCTAAAAACATCAAATCTTACATTATTTACATTGCCATCTCTGCCAAGAAACTCTTCAGCCTTACCCCAGAGAATTTCAAACGGAATGTGCTGAATCTTAACTTCAAAATTTCATATTGAAAGTGAATTATCGATTTGAATTATAAAATTGCTTATAATGTTTATTCATTCTAATTGTTTTCGAATTTAGCGCTTGCCTCCCTGAAGTTTCGGCAAAAATCAGCACAATTAACTTTCAAGTACATTCACTTCAAGGGATTGATTAAATTTTTGGCCAATCATTTATTAACAAAAATTACATTCTCCGATTTTCGGGAACACGTTATTCATTCCAGATGCTTTCACGGCTGATTTAATTTACAAAACAAGATTTCTAAATTAAAAATTTTGTTTTTATTGTGTTACACACTGTAATATTAGCTATTTCTCAGCTCACCTACGAATTCATTCTTAGTTTTTCTGGAACTCAAATATACTGGTGAATTTTTAACAAAAGTTCAGAATACACAATTAGAAATATGCCAAAAACGCACAAATACATTATTCACAAGATGGATCACGATATTGTCAGAGCCATTTTGGAAGGAGCAAACTTGAACACCGATTTAACAATGGGATTTTATTGTAAACCAGGCAAGATCTCTTAAATTGGAAAAATAAAATAACAATGAACCTTTCCTAAAAGTTCTCAAGAGTAATATGGGTTGCTTCAATTAAGTAAGTTGCGTTCTCTCTCTCTATTTAATAATAAGAGTTCCATTACGGAACTGAAAAGAATTTCACCTAAATCAACACTTCAGGATTATTATTTTGTTCATGAGGAGAGCACTTTAGCGACTAATGCGATTAAAAACAGATGTGACAATTGAGCTTGTTTTTGTTCACTAACTCAAAACGAAGCTGTCTTCGAGAGATTTAGAGTAAAAAATTGTTTTTACTGACGAAATAACTTTAATTATTCTATTTCAACGTTAATTTATGCTAATAAATCAGACGTTTCACGGTTTCCGAGTCATCCCGGAGCTTTGGCATGAAAATAATAGGTGGAAGAGCATGCTAATGTGATCTCAGTTTTAAAAATTCCTACTAATGGGGACTCCAATTATCCTGACGTTTCGGAAATTTTGAGGTTCAATCTTGAAAAATACGTCTTTTGATACAACGTCGCATTCTCAAATCAATCGTACCATTCACTAAGTGTTCCATTGTGGAGCCACTATTCCAATAGAAAGGAAACAAAATTCTATATCTCAAAGCCACTTTTAAAAATATGGATATAGGTCATGCAGAAAGCATCAACCCAGACGAATCCAAGCTTTGATAGACTACAAAATTCAGGTCTAATGAACGTGACAGTTGCAATCCAGAGAGGTCGTTAGATCAAATGCAGTCCAAATAGAAAACACTCCAGTTGGGAACAAAAAGCTTATAATGTCTTGTCTATCTGAAGATAGTAGATTCTACTCTACCAATTCCATAAAGCTTCACTGAATCGCGAAATTTAGAATCCAACTTGCAGAGTGCTTTTATATTCCATCAGTTGCTATTCATGTTTCCTAAATCTGACCTCGCAAACTGATTTGACTTCAAAATGATCGCGAGAAACTTTACTCTGAGAATTTCTACTTAACAAGTGAGTACTGTCTGAGATCTATGTTGCAGCAGCTCCATCTTGTAAGAGTGCATGCATATTAGAAAAAAATTACTTACAGAAAGTTCAAAATGATTGATTCGCATAACCTTTCATCTCTCTAACTTTACTTAAGTTGAAGTCGCGATTTTATTTCCAGATAATGCTCAGAGAATTTGATAATTCGTCTGCACCAAAAGTATCTGATTCCGAGGACAAGAAGGTATTTATCATACATACAGCTTATAACACAATCCAGAGTTCATATAGAAAAGATTTTGATTTGGAGATAACATCTCAAATAGCAGCATCCTTAATTGTCTATAGTGATGAGAGGTGTACCCGACCAAGCAGTATGTGTCATACTTTACTCAATGTAGGATAAGAGATGTCTGAATTTCTTATCTCTCATTGCTCATAAACTTTAGGAGAAATGAATCATATTTTGTTTACAAGTCACCAATTCTAGCAAGCGCCCAAAAATTCCACACATCTCCATTTCACAATTTGACGATACATTCAGGGAATTTTATGTCTTATGTTAGGAGTCGAAACAAAGGAAAGAAAGCTTTCTCTTTCCAATTTTGGAACAATTTTAAAATTTATTTCTCGATAATGCTGATATTTTCACAATTTCTTTTTTTTCTCAAAAATCTGCTTTGAAAAAAATTGATGCTGATACTTAGTTAATTATTCTCTCTAAGAAAACTCTCTGACGAGAAAATTTTATGTATTAGTTTAGCAAGTGTTTTTCCTTCAGTCTTGAATTATTTTTCTGATTTGACCAAATACATTCAACTTATCAATAATTTTACGCTTTTTTCTACGAATATTGAAGAGAATTAGCTGAGATCAATAACATTCAGTTCAGTGAACTTCTTTTATTCGCTCTAACAGCCTCTAATTTTTAGGTTTGGTCTTGGTGAAGTCCAGCAATTCCTATAATGAGAAAATTTTATTAAGGAGGTGTTTCTGCAAATTTGAGAACCTCTGCCGCCGTTGGGTGAATTTTAATCGTTCTTTTCCAGTCTTCGAGGGTTAAGCGCATTTTAATCGCAACAGCGAATCCCTGAAAAATAAATTTTAGAGAACTAAGTGCAAATTTTTCCTTTTACTTGAATGATTTCACCAGCGTTAGGTCCTAAAAAGTGAGCACCAATGACTCTGTTATTGTCGGCTTTGTTGACTAGCACTTTGCACATGCAGATGTTAGGGTCATGACCATCATTGTAGCACCACTCCAGAGGTTTCATAGGCGTGTAGTAGACATCGATGTTCTCAGTTCCAAACCTTATAGTTTGTAATTTTGCTAATATATTCAGGTATTAAATTTACTTCTTGAGAGCTTCGTCTTCATTCCAGCCGCATGAGCCATACTCCAATGGCGTGAATACAGTAGTGGCGATATTGTCATATGACATCAAACGTGTTGCGCCTGCGAACAGCCTTCGAGCGAGAAGTCTTCCCGCCTAATATTCGAGAGATAAAAAAAACCCTACTCCCGAAAGAAAGTTACCATAATCGCAGTTGGGGTCAATTCTAGTCTTCCATAAGCAATATCACCGATTGCAAAAATATTTTCCACATTTGTTCTATCTTCAGGGTCTGTTAAGATTTTATTGCTTCTCTCTTCCAATTTGATTCCCAGCTTTTCCAATCCAAGTCCATTAATTTCTGCACTTCTTCCGATAGCGAATAATACAGTGTCAAATTCTTCACTTTGTGGATTTCCCTATTTTGTAAATTGAATTTTAGAATGGTTAATATAGTGTCTGTGGAATCTAATATACTTTCTCATCTTTCCAGTGGACGAGCTTTCTGCCACTCTCGAGTTTTTCGACCTTTTCAGGAACAGCATGTACAAATTTGGTCCCTGTCTCCTGCATATATTTTCCAATACGATTGGCGCATTCTTGGTCAAATCCTCTAAGTAGAATAGATCGCACCATAACAGTGACATCATTGCCGATGCCAGTCAAGAACCCTGCACATTCCTGAGAGAGAAATTAGATTTATGACACATAAGAGTGAGTAGGTTACAAGAGAGACATAAGAGGCACCGACACAGAGGGTTTTGCCAGGATTTTTATCCATCCAGAAGATGTCATCAGAAGAGATTCCGTACTCTTTTGCTCCTGGAATATCAGGGAAATTAGGTCGACCACCAACTGCGATGACAACATATTTTGCTGTTTTCTTCTCTTCTTTCTTTGTTTTTGGGTCAAGAAGCTAATTAAACTATGAGGAATGGTCTCTTTGTTGGGATCGTTACTCGAACAGTATGAGCATCTTCGAGATAGCCGAATCTATTGAAGTATTTCACTCCTTTTTCAATCATTTGGGACTTGTAGCCCCAGTTAAGGCCCTTTATAAGGATTAACATAGAGCACAAGATAAGATGGTTCACCTTGATGTGGTTTCCAACTTTTTGCTGCATGGTTTCCCAGCTATGCTTACCTTTAGGATCCACATTCCAGCCTGCGCCAACTTGGTCAGTACGGAGCTCCCCCAGAAGAGCGGCATAGTGCATCAGTTTCTTTGGGATGCAACCTACATTCACGCAGGTGCCTCCAAGACCCCATTTAGTTCCAGCTGGAGAAGGTCGCACGTAATCAGCTAGCGCAACTTTAGCACCGTGTTTTGCTGCTTCCTTCGCGCAAGCAAGACCTCCGGAGCCACCGCCTTAAAAGTAATTGGGATAACTACTCTCTCGGATTTTTTTAAGAGTTACCGATGACAAAAAGATCGTAATCGTATTCTTGTTCCATGATCTGAATCTTAATTTATCAAAATATTACACGAATTTTATATATCTTTATCGATATTGGGTGATTGAAGTCGGAATCACTCTTACTTAGATCAGATTTTCCGAAAATCTGAGTATTGTTCTAAAAAACAAATCAATGGATAAACCCTAGCTGGATGTGAGTCCAGTTTTGCAGGGAAGAAGTAGAGATCATAGATTGGAGAATGGGTTAAGTTCAAGTGATATTTAAAACAATCTCCTCCATTAGCTAGCTATTCCCAGTCATCAAGCGTTCGATCGATTTCATTTCACTATTTCTATTTTCCGAAGCTGAGTGAGTGATTCTTTCGGTCCCCCCCCCCCC
>ENA-UOTZ01002067-UOTZ01002067.1-compost-metagenome-genome-assembly--contig:-NODE-2067-length-11440-cov-4.127695_pt1 | contig 11440 bp, 16 predicted proteins | sample MGYA00238144_ERZ746983 | MGnify/ENA primary metagenome ERZ746983 (study PRJEB28759, sample SAMN06268863) | compost metagenome | isolation source: single cell | place: USA: California, Emeryville, Joint...
GTTGTTAGAGGTGTTGCTATGAATCCAGTCGAGCATCCACACGGAGGTGGTAACCAGCAACACATCGGTTTCGCTTCGACTTGCAGCAGATACGCTCCTCCTGGACAAAAGGTAATGAAATTATTAGTTGAAATATGCCGTTTTAATCACTTTCTTCTCGTGTATTTTAGGTTGGTCTCATTGCTGCCAGAAGAACTGGTCTTATTCGCGGTGGTGTCGACAAGAACAAGGAATTCGGCACAGACAAGGCATAACTTAGATAAGAAAAAGCACCTTAAGACAAGATTTTGTCGCAGCAAAAAAAAGATTGAATGGCTACATAAGAAAAGTTCATATTGTCGTTAGATAACCAACATTTCCAAAAAATTTTTTCTTTGTAGCACTTCATTCTAAAATATCAAAAAATCAAACTTATATTTTCTCAAATCAACGTAAGAAAACAAAAGGTCATATTTTCTTTTGAGAAGCACAGGCTTCTGCACAAAAGACTTTTTATGAACGCAGACTTTCATCATTTTCATAAAGAAACATTATCAAGAGTCTCTTTGTTTTGCTGGAACTTCAAAGTTTAAATATTTAAACAATTAGTTTAGCTCATAAACATCAGAAATACGTAAAGAAGAACATTGGATTCTCAATTGACATGGTAAACATAATACATCTTGAGACGGACTGACGCATTTTAGTCGAGAACCGTTTACAATTTAGGACAAGACAATGGCGAAAAAACATCTGTGAAAGTCAGCAATCCTTCAGGTAATTTAAATATTTGAATATTTGAACGATTCAATGAAGGTGGAAAGAGTTCGATTTCGCTCGCTTGGGATGCCGATCCTCAACCTGAGCAAACTTACAACGGCAAGAAATACAAAAATGCATCATCTGTGTTTAGTAATGATCCTGTGGAAGAAAAGAAAAAATATGAAACAAGCCAACCTGAAAAAACATCAGTTAAAGTAAGATCCTGCCTGCACTCTCAGGTCATGTGACGAACAAATTACAGGTACATTATGCCCCTGGCGGTGCCAGCACTTTAAGTCTCGGTGGTGAGGGCCCAACAAGCTATTCGAAGTCATCTACAACGAAAGGAGGATACTATCAGCAAGAGCCTATTGATCAAACCTACGTTTCAAAATATGAGAAGAAATTTGAGTCATATAGCACAAAGGGACCTACTACAACTCAGACTACTACCCAAACCAAGCCAACAACTGTCCAGACACAAGATAGTAATAATAATTCGCTCTAAAATCTTATTCATTTTCTCCAATACCATTAGGCAGTCCCACAAAAACTTCTGTGAGAGTTAATAACCCTCCAGGAGGCAAATCATCCATCTCGTTTTACTAAAAACAAAAGGAGAACTGATACTCGCTTCGGCTACCAATGCTATACATCGAGCGAGCTAACTAGCTAAAAAAATTTATGTTTGTGTTGTTACTTCGCAATTCTATATTTCAGGAGTTGCCTGGTAATTATATGTATTGAATGAGAAGAAATCTCAAGCATTTTCAGAGAATGAGAAATCTGATCTTGTTTAAGGTCGCTTCTAGTGTCGGGTTGATTCCATAACAAACAAGCTGTCTTTACGATTAAAGCTTAATTTGTATGAAGCTTAAGAGCTTGAATCCGTAACTAAGTTCTTAAGCTTTACAATCTCTTTTTTGTTTTTTTCGATTCAAAACTTGGGTTTCGTATGGTTGGTATCTTTTGATCAAAATACATACGAGGGAAAATGAGAAGTTATTTTTGAATATGAAAATTTTCGGCTTCATAGTAACAAAAAAAGCGAAAAGTGAAAATCGTTAATTGCTGCTGTTGTTGACAAAAAAAAATTTACCAGAGTTACTCTCTGAAAATAAAAATTCAGATGGCAAATCACATATCTCCTTTTTCCATTCTGTAGGTTTGATTGTTCAGATATATGAATCTTTTTCTATAAAATTCGCGACCATCTCGAATCATGCTTGAAAAGAAATAGGGTTACTTTGAGAAGGAAAAATAAATTTTACTCAGCCATTTGACTGTTTTCTTCTGCTTCCTCATAACATTCTTCCTGCATCATATCGAATTTCAAGTTTTCGAACTCTTTAAATCGCATCATCTCGGATTTACTTCGTGCATGCTTACCACTATTCCAAAATTAAATCGAAAATAAATGAAGATTTCATACTCAGCAACGACATCGACAACCTCTACAACATTTGGATGGGCGCCACCAGTGGCAGATAATCCACGATATGTAGTTTGTTGAGGTAGGTGACCTGTTTGAATTGCTGACCTCTGAGTGCTTAAGAACTGAGCCATCGTCGGATTTGGTCTCACCCTTACAACTGAAGAGGATCTGTGAAGACCCTTCGCATAATGCGGTTCATCAGCAACTTTTAAGTACTTTGGATAAGCTTCCTTGAGTTTCGAGGGTAAAATTAGTTCGAGAGGGTTATACATCGATTTCAGTATCCTTTTATTCAGATTCGTAGGATTAATCACAATATTTTGTCTTTGGTCTTTAGCTTTTTGGCTTGTTTCCTTTTGAGTTATCATTTGATCCGGACGATAGACACTTAGATGCTCACGATTCTCCTTCTGATATTGTATCATTTTGTGCATTTCAATAACAGCTCGCTTCTCTTTCTTAATTATTTGTTTCTTGCTTTTGTCTGTCCAGAGCTCAGTTATGCACATAGACCCACGATTTTCCATGAATTTTGGTTGCACATGGAAATTCTTCGAACCAAAGCTCAGAAAATTCATTCCTAGTTCATCAGTTTTTTGTTTATCAGTCATGAACTTCTGTCGTGGAATTTCATTTGCAAAAAAGTCAGCTTGTTGATGCTTTAAATATTTGCCTTTAAGCACTTCCACAGTCTTTTTACTCAGGTTGGTGTCTTTTATAAATTTTGCATCTACTTCTCCTTTCATTTTCTCCTTGAGTGGAGTGAGGATGGGCTTCTTTACTTCCTCTTCAGTGTCAAGTTTTTCAGGTGAGCTTGCATTAGACTTCGCAGGCGAAAGGAAACCAACTGATTTTTGAGTGAGATTGGCTAGGGCCGGAAGCTGAGCTCCTCGCTTGGTTCTGGGCGATCGTTTGGGCAAAAGACGACCAACAGAAGAACTGCGTTTGTTTGCTAGAGCTTCCATTTCTTTTTTCAGTGATTCTCGATGTTCTATGAACTCTCTTCGCTTTCTTCTAATATATTCTTTCTTTTCTCTGTGCTTCTTTCTTTCTTCAGCAAGTCTTCGCTTTTTAATGTCGTCCCAATCTTCATCAGAGGTGTCTACATACTGAAAGAGAGAATCAAGACATGGGACAGCAGCTTTATTCTCTTCTATCAGCTTTTCGTAGTTAAGTGGAGAAGTGACATATTTCAACATGATGATGGAGACAAATTATAATTTGGAGGTTTTAATAAATAGAGCTGAGTAATTAAAGTTATTTATTTCATGTGATTTTATGCTCATTTATTCAGAGTAAGAAGAGCCTGAAAGTTCTTTCAAAAAATATTGTAAGTTATAACTCTCCTATTTGAGAAGAAGAGTAATTGTTACTGTTATAAGTTGAGTGCTGACCCCGATGAATTATGAAAGGAAGCTCAATTTGCAGGAAAAACTTGACAAATATTTTCCATAGCTTTGATATTACCAAACCTTATTGAGCAAATTTGGTAGATCCTTTTTCAGCCGATATCTTAGCTTCAAGTACAGATGAGAAACAAATTCTACCCATTAATTTGTTTAAGAGCGTTTTCAATTCAGCAAAATGAATTTTTTAAGCCTTGCTTGTGTGCTGCTGGCTCAGTGTTTCAAAGGTTTTCATCAATCGCATGATAATGATGCGTTCATCAATTTAAAAAGCTGGATTTGCTCCGTTCAATCATAATAACTCTCTTGATCAATCTAAAGCCTTCAGTCTTAATTTCTGTTCTTGGTTTGTTAAAGATAATATTTCAATATTAATATAGTTAAAAAGCTTTGGGGGAGGGGTGGAGAGGGAAAGTCCAAGCCCAATACATAATATCGTCTTTAAGAAGTTTAAATTTTTAAGTTTTATTCAACTGAGTGTACCCTGTAACGAAGGCAAATTGCCTCTTTTGATAACTCTCAGTCAGACAATTGTCGACCGAAAGGAATTTTCGTCATAGTGAGGGCCTTTGTTGTTATTACTGCGAATATTTCACTTTCTGATATCAGATTTACGAAGAGAACTCACATGTCCTAAGGGGGTAGAACTAACTACCGAAAGAGCAAGCGTAACCTGGGCTATGAGCACTTTTCTTTTTAAAAAAAAAGCGAGATATTTTCGTTCTCAGCGGTTAAATAACGTGTTTTGTTTCGTATTTAATACGTAGTAATTTGTTAAAGAAACTAGCCTCAGAGAATTCGAAACCGCTCTACTACAAGAATATTTTTCAATTAAGGTCAGTAAAGTCCCATTAAACTGGTCTGGTCTGATCTGATCTCAGCTAACGCTGATAGGCTAATTTACAAATTCTAATTGCCAATCATCGAGTTATTTGCGAATTTTATAAATTGATACGCTAATCGGATAATCTATTTTAAAAATCCAAATTTACGAGCTTATCGCGCACAAAGCGACATCGCATAATCTAAAGTGGACGAACTCAGTCATTTAGGTATGAATAGACTATCACTATCACGAGGAAACTCCAAAACAGAGCAGCACACTTACATGCTGCCAATATATGACAACTTCAATGAAATATATGTAAAATTATCGCTTATCACTTTTTTTTACAGGATCCAGGTCGACGTGGTCGCATTTTTCCCTCCTAATGACAACAGAGAGCTCATTCCCGAAGTTAGAGTTTCATTGACAGAAAACGGCAACATTGACCTTGTAGATCTCATGAATTCCCTCAAATTCATGGGCTATCCTGTTGAACACAAAACCGTTTCATACTTTAGCTCTTCAAGTGAAAATTATCAGTACTGTGGGACAGACCCACTGCCTTTATTTTCAACGATTCCAGCCAGTGAAATCGCCAAGAATAACAGCAGAAGCCAGGTAATTAATATCATATCACTATCCTAGAATCTCCTTTTTAGGTCACTATCAGGTTCAGCCAGGATTTGACCCCTTCAAAAGAACTCCAACTCGTTGATACTCCAGTCCTTAGGGCTGAAAAGACAGATTTGGAAGCAGTTCCAAGCACATCAGATCAGGGTGTTAGTGAGCAAAAAAATGCGACACCGATGACATTTGAGGAGAATTCTCCCAAACAAAAGAGAATAAAAGAGAGAAAGGTTGGAGAGATTATGGAAATCGTTGCTCAGTGGCGCAAATTATATCTGGGTTTTGTTGATCCAGAAACTGGGAAGATAATAAAAATGACCCTGGATCAGGCTGCACTAAAAGTTGGCATTTCAAAAAAATCTCTCGATGATTATCTTCTCCAAATAAGGTAAGCTCATAATGCTTAAGGACTATGTCCAAACCAAAACTTTTAATTGATCAGAGCTGCCATGAAATATGGCTTTGATTTCAATAAGAATTCTCAAGAGTCGGTGGGTACTTTGCGTTCTTTTGTTAAAAAGAGTAGAAACGTGAGAATTGCCAACAGCTCCGATAAAAAAAGCGATACAGATTTTAGTAGAGATTCGCATCTTTATTGAGTTAATGATTTTTATTTTCAGAAATGCCCACAGAATATGCGAGTCTTATGATGAAAAAAGAATCGAAAAAAAAGTCAAAGACGGATCCAAACTTTCAACCAACTATTGGAGTTTCTACTCGTTCAAAGAAAATCTAATCGAAAATTTTAAGACACTAAATTATGAGGACTATAATCTTTTCGGAAAATAGGAATCACATTACAAAGATAGCAACTAAGTGGAGGCTAAAGTAACAGATTAGCTCTAATAAAATCGAAAAAATTTATTCTGCTGATTATTGTACCTTGTATCTAATAATTAGATTGTTTATATAAACTATTAATTTGTGTGTGTGTGAGTTGCTATGACACAAGCATTACTTGTTTATAATGAAACAATTCATCGGCAATTTTCCTTAGCAAAAATATGAGGGTAGAAATCGTCTGCCGGCCTTCTCGATAATTTCCTCTCAAGAGTGCGAAAAATTTCGAAAATAATCAATTGAAGCTACTAAATTAAAATAAAATGGATATTGAACGTCTGGAAGGAACTCTCACCAATCTTATAAAGAACGAAAGTCTTAAGTGGGTTTTCGTTGGAGGAAAAGGCGGAGTCGGCAAAACAACTACTTCAAGCAGCTTTGCCACTCTTATGGCAAAACACAGGAAAAACGTACAAAAGAAAGCCTTTTCGTTCATAGAATATTAATTTCCTTATAGGTCCTCATCATCTCTACGGATCCAGCCCACAACTTGAGCGATGCTTTTGATCAACAGTTCGGAAAAGAGCCAACACTCGTGAAAGGATTTGACAATCTGTTCGCTATGGTAAGGAATCTTAATGTGCCTATTATAGATCTCGATTTTCAGGAAATTGATCCAACAATTGATTCTGACAAAATCCAACTGCCAGCATTTGGAGGCATCGAGAACGACGAATCAACTAAAGGCTTCCTCTCAGAACTATTAGGTGCTGTACCCGGAATAGATGAAGCTATGGGCTTTTCGACTCTTATCCAGTAAAGATCTGGAACCTGTCTTTAATCTTACCTCAATCAACATGATAGGAGTGTTGAAGGAGAGAATAAGTATGATTTGATAATTTTTGATACCGCTCCTACAGGCCACACTTTGCGCTTACTTAACTTCCCTACATTGCTGGAGAAAGGTCTTCAAAAACTCATGGATATCAAAACGAAGCTCACATCCGTGTTTTCCTCAGTATATACTAAACTCAGCACAATGATTTTATTCTTCTTTTAAAATTGCTGTTAGTTCGCTGGCATGTTCGGCAGTCAGGAAGAGTTCCAACAAACATTTGATCAAGCTTTTGGAAACATCGAAAAGATGAAGAAAACCGCTGAGAGAGTCAATGAAAGAATGAAAGACAACGTATATTTAGTGGATATTTCACCAAGGTTATACCTTTCTCTAGAAAGCAACCACTTTCTTGGCAGTTTGCATCCCGGAATTCCTCTCGATGTATGAAACCGATCGATTGATCCAAGAGCTCACAAAATTCAAGATTGATATTCATAATATCGTTATTAATCAGGTCTTATTCCCTGGTAATTTTGAAAATCGCAATATTAAGTTTGACTTATCACACCTTTCGCTCATCATAGAGGACGAATGTAAAATGTGCAGAGCCAGATTTAAAATGCAAAAGAAATACCTTGATCAGATCATTGAGATGTACGATGACTTCCACGTTGTGCTGATGCCACTTCAAGAAGAAGAGATCCGAGGTATCGAAAAATTGAAAGGATTCGCGGAACTCCTCTGCAAGGATAAAGCTCTTCCTAAATAAACTTGCATAAAATTTGTCCTAAATACATAACATAAATAAGTAAAATAATTGTAAGGGCTGGATGCTTCATATGAGTTTGGCAGAGCTCGCCGTTCCACCTAATAATTGAAATCTTGAAAACCCACAAAAATCTAAATGTGATTAAAGGTTGTTGCAACAAAATGATTACTCCTGAGGGAGATTGTGCTTCCACCTTCTCTACTTTTTTATCGATGAAGTTTCTTAAAACTAAATCAGGATATTTTACATCTCAAAACCTAAATAATTGGTGGACAAATTTATTCTCCAAGTGAGTAAAGCTGACATATTAATAGAGATGCAGATTGCTGGCTTCTATTTCTTTTCAAAATGTTTATGTTTCTGTAATTTTAATCAATCACTATGAATATGGATATCTATGACTATATAGAGAGGTAAGCCGAGAAATGGTTATAAAATTAAAGCTTTTCATGTGCAAGCTTCCAACTATTCACTAGTACTTAATTCGGTCCAGTTATGCTTCTAATGAGAGCTTCTGTAAGATTGACAAACTGTTATCTCCATCGACAATCATTTCCTTTAGAAGAAAAAAATTAATTGACGATTTCATTAAAACTAGAGCCGTTACCGATGAAAACAGGGCAACACACTGCGAGAACGTTATCTGCTGATGATTATAAGGATCGACAACCATGAGCACCTTGGAAATATCAACTTCGATTTTATGACTTTCAATGTAGCCACAGAGGTCCTTGAATTCATTCTAAGAAAAGGAGAAAGCGTGCTAAACGAAACTGTTACGAGCTCTGTATTTTTACCTCGTTAATAATTCCGTTGTTATCCTTGTCAACAAGTCTGAAGTAAGTCAAGAAAGTCTTGAGGAACTTCTCGTGACTCTTCAGCTGGAAATCGAGAATGACTTTCTGGAAAAGACTGTATTCAATCATATTCTTTTCTTTCTCTGCAAGAGCTTTCTGTTGCTCCTCTCTCGAAAGCTTTTTGCTGAAATACATAAATCATTATTCTGCCCAGAATCTCAACGAAAAATTATTACAATTCAGCCATATTTCTCTGAGGAATAGTGTAGAGCTTTCTCAATTTCGTGAGCAATATCTCCGAATCTTCTTGATTGTACATGTACTTAATGATATCTGCACACTCCTCTTCGTACACAACACCATTCATTTTTTGGTTCAGCATTTCCTTTATCTCAATGTTTTGCTTGAAAGGATATTTTCCGCGGAGATACATCTGAATAATAGATTAAATATTCCAAGCCTCATCTGTTAGTTCTCTACCTTTAAAAGTTCAGCGATGGTGTTTTTCACCTGCCCTTGAACGAATCTGAACTCTTCATCACATTCATTCCTCAATATCTTTCCGAAAGTGGCGACATCGTTATCTTCAATCGAAAATTTTTTAATTCCATTTATGATCGCTGTCGCCCATTCGATAATCAAGTTCTTAAGTGATTAAGATGAGTGTTAAATGTATTGTATTGGAGATATACCTTTAGCCCGTACTTCTGATTTAAATATGTATACATGTGCTGCTCCATGGTTTCTCGAGGTAACTTAGCTTCTGCGTACTTCTGGTCGTATTTAGTTTTAGAAGCGTAGATTTCTTCAATCATGTCTTTGAGCTGCTTTAGAGTCAACGCTCTGACTGAAGTATGTCCAACTGGAGCTTGCTGATGACTTTGAGCCATCATAGCACGATAAGAACTCTAATGAGAAGGTAAAACATCAACGTGAGGTTATCAAATAACTATTTACAGTTTTATCTTGAGCATCCGTTGGCGCATTCTTAGACATGACATTTCTGGAAACTTCAGCGAGAGCACCAGGGTCTCTTTGCTTCTCATACAATTGAGCAGTTTCCTTTGAAGTTTTAATGATCTTATCCAGGTATTTTTGGTTTTCTTCTTCGAGAGAACGAATTTGATCGAGCAAATCATTTTTTTCATCTTCAAATTTTCTAATAATTTGATCTCTTTCCGCTCTTAGTTGCTACCAATGATTCTCAGAAAAACTTCAGAAACTGATATAAATGTACATTATTCTCTTTTTCAAGTTTTTCGGCTTCTTCGATGAGAATCGCAGGATCAATTTTAGGCTGCTCGGGTTGCTGGGGTTGTGCTTTTGCAGTTGAAAACCTTCCTTCATCTACAGCTTTCTGTAAACTCAATAGAGAGCCTAGAAGCGAAAGTCACGTCACGTTAAAGCCCGATTGCTAAAATTTTCGATGCTATAGTTACTTGTGATTTCTTTGATGAGTAAAGCATGGGCATCGTGGATACCCTCCAAAATAGAGCTGACACGTGGATCCACTCCTCCCACATATTCAATGATCTTACTGAAGATGATCTCATATAGAGCATATTTAGCCTGCATTATTTAATTGTGGTCAGGAGCTGTTCGAAAAGATCATTGAAATGAGTACTTTAAGCACGTTAGTTTGCATCACATTCTTGCTTTCTTTGGAATTGAGTTTGTTTGTAAGGTCTTGCATAACGTGCTTTACGTGCTCATCAAATTGATCTGCCAATACAGCATCCTTGTTAGGATCCTGCTCTTTGAACAGTTCTCGAATGCAGTCATAGAGCACGGCCACTGCCTCTAAATCGTCTGAATTAAGGCCAAGATCTTCGTCTCTTTGGTCCTTGTTGCTAAATGAAGCGTAGTCTTGCTGCATTGAGTCGTTTTTCATGGGTTGTCTAACAGCTGCAGAAAATGTATCAATCAGGAAAGGAAATTTGAGAGGGAAAATTGCCTGTTCCATTAAGAGACTCTAAATAGGGGAGATTTTTAATGATTTCTTCAGCCTCTTCCTAAGATAAATTAGCAATGGAATGGCATTTCGGAAGTACTTGATTCCTCAGGTCTATTGATAAATGTTTGAGTCTTGGTAGAGACATAAGCCCTCTCATCACACGAGAAATCTAGGAAATTGTCAATCAGTGACTAATACAGAAGCAAGGCTACATCTGGAAAGAGATTATTTGTGATCTCAAGGGTCTCAAGAGAGCGCAGAGATGAAAGATCGTCTGGTAGACTAGCCAATCGGTTTCCATTCGCATAAAGCTATTTAGAAATTAGACTGAGGAGGAGGATGCAATCAAAACCTCTTTCAGTCCGTGGAATTTAGCAAGGAATGGGAGGAACTGCTGGAGATTCTGAATTTGTCTGAGAAATTGAGAAATCGTGAACATGAGATGAAGGCGATAAAAAGCTGGTACTGGAACTCCAGGTTTAAGGTTTCTGTATTTGGGTCAGACTTATAAGCCTTTTCAATCGTTTCCATAAGAGGATAGTTTTTATGAGGTCGTTGAGATCAAATATATCTACTAATTTATTCTTAGAGTGTTGAACCTAACAATTCGACTCATTGAAAACTCGAACTCCATAGTAATCAATTAATACAGTAAAAGCAATAAATTCCTTCTAAATTCTTTGAGAACCATATTTCAAAGCTCTCGTCAGCAAAATCCAGATTGCACATGAAAATGACTGGCAAATACATCTCATAGCAATATCTTAGGATCGGAGAAGGTTTCAAACGACTTTGACAATTTCTGAAACACATATCTGTTGCAGTTACAGACTAAATTTTGAATTTTAAATTTTTTGAAACCCCTTTTTTGTGCGGATTGTTTTGAAACTTGTCATTCCAACTATTGAGAATTGGTTCTCGATATCCATCTTCACCTAGTTAGTTCCTCAGAAACAAAAATCAGATCTAAAAAGATCGTCACTTCTTTGATAGTGGGACAAAGGCTTAATTGAAATTAAAAAAAAAAAGTGGAAAGGACGTTTTTTCAACTTTCCCAAAAATACTCTTAACAATGTCGATTTTTAAAAGTCAATTCTCTCTATTTCAAATAAACATTCAAAAAATTTAGACATGAAAAAATTCTGTTTTTCTGAAGTTTCAACAATTTCTCTACATTGAGTTTTCACATTCACTCGGAAGCTATTCCAATTTGACTAGTTAACAGCAAGATAAAGTTCGAGATATATTTCTGCTGCCTTTATTAACT
>ENA-UOTZ01002070-UOTZ01002070.1-compost-metagenome-genome-assembly--contig:-NODE-2070-length-11427-cov-19.814097_pt1 | contig 11427 bp, 9 predicted proteins | sample MGYA00238144_ERZ746983 | MGnify/ENA primary metagenome ERZ746983 (study PRJEB28759, sample SAMN06268863) | compost metagenome | isolation source: single cell | place: USA: California, Emeryville, Joint...
AAATGATGGAGATCTACCCATTCTCGACCAGTGAAGAACAGGCGATTTCTGGAAGTAGCAATTTTACCACAGTGGGCAGCGCAGTATCCGGAGTCGGTCAATCAGTAGGTTGTATTGCAAGTGGAGGAGCTGCACTTAGTTTGCTGAGAATGCAAATCATAGGAGAATCCATTCAATTGCTAAGATACATTGAGGTAGGGTGGCCTCCAAGTGTCAATGAATATTTCGCAATCTCGGACACCGATCCAGCTTCTATATCATTGCCGATTGATATATACGCTCCTGTCGAAGCTCCCTTGGAAAACGCTAATTACACCATGCCCAGAGTTTTCGAGACATATGAGCTTCCTCCATTCTTGTTCGCCAACTATGCTGAAGAACTTACAAATGTTACATTCTATCTCGGAGCAAATCTTGCCTATTTCATACTGTTCAAAATTATTCAGATGCAATTAACGAAGCAAAGGAACTCTGCAAAGCCTTCCTCTAAAAGAAAACCTAAAAAATCTGGGGTTCTCGCAGCAGCATTCAGAAAAATCGTAGCCTCACTGAAGAAACTGGAACATTTCACTCTCAGAAACTACCTTCTCATCTATTTGCTGAGCATTTTCCAACCTGGAATTATGTTCTCTCTCCTCAACTTCAAGTACCATTCTTCATCGTCTGACGCCCCATTTGAAGTAACCACTGCTTCTCTTGCAGTTTCGGCTGTTATCTTTCCTGTCTACACACTGTTGCTTGCCTTCATTTTCTGGAAGGTGATTAGTTGCGTGAAATATGTTCTTGGGAAGAGCGAAGATGATCCAAAACCTCCCTCTGTTTCTGAGTGGCCTTTTCTCTTTGAAGAACTTGACAATGCAAGAACGTTACAATTGTACTTCCTTCCTATATCCCTGGTAAGAGGCTACTTGGTTGCTTTGATAATAGCGTTGTTGACAGCTTATCCGATTGCCCAAGTCGTTTTACTTTGGGTTATTAGCTTGGCTTTCGTTTTGTACTACATGTTGCTCAAACCTCTAAAGGCAAAATGGGAAGGTCGACTCACTCTAGCTGCCGAGCTAGGTCTCCTTGTATGTGTCACTCTGGGGGTAATAATTGCTGCTATACAAGCAAATGGAGAAATCGATCCGACCACTTCCAATCAGATAGGATTCTTGTTCCTGGCTGTAGCTATTTTCTCAGCAGCGATGGGAGGATTAATTACACTCTTGCAGGTGCTAGGAATGGCAGCAGATGTCTATCAATTAGTGAAGGAATGGAGAAACAGAAAGAAAGAGAAAAAAGTGCATCCAGTCATTGAGAACCTCGCGACTAATGATCAGGAAGATGCGACTCAAGCAAGGATAACATTTCCTAAATCACCTCTCGAGTCGATAACTTTGAGAAGTTATGTTCCTAAATTAAATGGTGTTACACCTACATCGAAGGCAGCCTTGGTTGATACTATCTCACAGGACGTCGACGACTTTTTGAAAAAAATTGAAAAAGATTTCCACTCAGATTTCACTACCAATTCTCGAGCTGCCTCTCTCAAAGACGATCTAATTAGAAAAGTTACTGAATATTATGAGATTTCTCGTCATGGAGAGCAAAAAAGAATCCCTTTTTCTATTCCATCATTTGCTGTTTCGCTCAGGGATAGCAACGCACAAACAACAAAAATTGATTTAGAAAAGAGCAGTCCGACTATCAGAGATTGACGGCATATCAAAAAGAATCTAAACGAAAAATCCAGTTTATGCTAGCTCATTTAGCAAATAGTCTTAAAAATAAGCAAAGTATTGATGTAAAACTTTAAATCTATTGTTGTTTCAAAGATGCGCTTTCAAAATATTAGCTAGCTTAAGATTGCTCTGCCTTGCTCCCAAAGGTCTGTCTTGAAATTGCCTTTGAAAGTTGTTTAAAATGTAGAAAAATTCTTCTAAAGTCGGTATTAGGACTTAATTTCCTGCAATAATGGCTTAACCCAACATCAATGTTCGCATTCGGCATCAGGAATGAGATCTGCTATGGTGATTACCGATAAGTTGCTGGGAAATGCTTTTTTCTCCTCTTTTGTAAGATAAGAAAGAATTTTGAAGATAATCTCACCACGATTTCTGAAAAATATACAAATAATGCTCAGAGCTCATTCCTTCGCACCACCACTCTCGTCTTAAATCCTTATTGTTCTCATCAGAAGAGGTTCTTCTTTGTATATAATGAAGATCCTTCCAGACACAGCCTTGAATATGATTTTAATTCAATACATTCTGAAAAAACTGAGTATCGGCACTATTCTGCAGAAGTTAGAGGTGTTGATATCTGGTAAGGTGTTTGAGTTCATTGTTGAATCTTGAAAAGGTGGTTTGCTGGTTAGCAATCAGGAAACTTGAAAAGTTGCAAGAAAGCATTCGTTTATCGGTCCAAGAATTGAGGGCCATATAATCCTACCAAGAAACATCAATGGTGCCATGCCAGTAGCACTACTTTCTCCCTCTCAGACCTCATCAGATAACAATAGAATACTAAGTCATCGCGTAATCTGATTGGAATAAATTTATCTGGTCGGCTTCTCACCCGAAATGGTCAACAAACTAACTCTGTGTAGTTATTTGATTTCGAGTCTATATATGCACTCAGGTCAAAATTTGGATAATTAAGCAATAATTTTCGCTAAACAAAAAAAAGCAAAAGCAGGATTCCAAGCTCACATGGGAGACTCAAGTGACGAAGAAATATTCGGTGCCCAAGTGAAAGGCAAAAAAAAGAGCCAATTAAAGCGCGCTCTGCAGAAAGGAGACAATGAAGACTTCCAAGAGTCTCAAGACCGTATGGTTAAATTAGTTGAAATGCAGAAATCTCTAGAAAACCGCATTAATCTCGGCGAATTGGATTATTCCATCTCTCACTCTGCCATCAACAGTATCAAGAAATCCCAAGCAAAAGACAACTTCTCCAACCAACATGTCAAAGACAAGAAAGACAGAGCCACCGTCGAACAAGTCCTCGATCCAAGAACGAGAGTCATCCTCGTTAAGCTCATGAACAACGGGTGTTTCACTGAGATCAACGGCTGTATTTCCACAGGCAAGGAGGCCAACGTGTACCACGCACTGACAGCCAAAGGCGCTTCATTGGCAATTAAGATTTACAAAACTTCAATTTTGGTATTTAAAGACAGAGAAAAGTACATCCAAGGCGAGTTCCGTTTCCGCAAAGGCTACTGCAAGAGCAACCCAAGAAAACTGATCAAACTGTGGGCCGAGAAGGAAATAAGAAACTTGAAAAGAATTCATCAATCAGGAATTCCCTGCCCAGAGCCTATATTAGTCAAAACCAACGTGCTCGTCATGGAGTTTCTAGGAGAGAACATGGTCCCAGCTCCTCGATTAAGAAACGCTGAGCTCACCACCGAGCAGTTGAGTCAGGTGTATCTCGATTTGGTCATGATGATGAGAAGGCTGTATCACGAATGCAAATTGATCCATGCTGATTTGAGCGAGTATAACTTGCTCTACTGGAAGGAGAAACTATGGGTCATCGATGTGAGTCAGAGCATCGAGCACGACCATCCATATGCGCTGGACTTCCTTAGAAGAGATATTTACAATGTCAATCAATATTTCCACAAGAACAAGGTTAGGACGTTCTCGCTGAAGAGTGTTTTTGACTACATCACCGATATTAATATTAAGACGACGAAAGAATCGCTTGAGAGTTTAATCGAGCTCAACAAAGACTTTGATGCTGATAAGTTTAAAGAAGAAGAGAACGTATTTGCCTCGATTTATATTCCAAGAACGCTGGAAGAGATGGATATTAAGGATATCGAAAGAGATTTGCTCAATAAAGCGAAAGAAGATCTAGTTTATTCGAAGCTTACAGGACTTGCAACTCAAGAAAAAGAAAAACCAAAGGAGACTGGATGGGTGAACGCTGATGATGAGGAAGAAAGCGGAGAAGAGGGAAAAGATGACGATGATGACGACGATGATAGCGATAGTGATGAGAGCAGTTCTGATGAAGGAAAAGATAAGGATGATGACGACGATGACAGCAGTGAAGGCAGTGACGATGACGATGAGTCCGAAGGTAGTGACAGCGATGAAGAAAAGGAGGGTGAGCAGAAGGAAGGAGATGAGCAACCAAAGACATCAACCCGTAAACTCAGTGACAAAGAAGCGAACAAGGAAAGAAAGAAAAAATTGAAAGAAGAAAAGAGGGAGAAGCGCGCACATAAGATGAAAAAGAAAGAAAAAGCGAAATTGATCAAGAAAACCCAGACAACTAAACCTAAGAAAAAATAATAAGGCAGTCAATGTATGTATTTGGTTGTCTTCATGATAGTAGGTTGTAAATATATTTTTGTCTGATCATTGCCAATTATATTTTCGTATCTTTTCAGTACACCCAGCATTGGTCTGGTGAACGCAGTCACGCGATTTGAGCTCTTAATTACTTTTTATTTTAGATGGGAAGGTTAATGAGATTTTTAGCTCTTCGGACATAACATTACATTCGTAAATGAACAATGAAAAGCAATTTCAACCATAAGAAATTTCCTTTTGTTACAATATAACATAATTATCAAAAGGGTTATATACAAGAATTTATTAGTTAATTCTCATGAGTAGCAACTGAGAAAATGCTGGAACTGTTTAGTAATTAATTAGGATCCGTTGACAGTTCAACGTTCTGCTGCATGTGATTCAGCGCAGGCACCATCTGAGATTGTTGAATTTGATCATGTTCAAGTAGCCTTGCTACTACATATGGAGATTCTCCGTCAGCTTGGCGCTCACATTCTCTAATATAGGAAATTTAATTCAAACCAACTCTTATGAAACCTGTTTCATACCTCACAACGAGATTAATAATTTTGTCATCAAGTACTCTCATTTGCTTTTTTAATATGTCAAAGCAGTGCTCGGTATTCACTGCTTGTAACCTCGCCGGGCTATATTTTGAATAAGTTTTGAAACATTCTTCATAAATTACTTCTCGTGGACGTCGAAATGCTCGAGAACTGGGACAAGAAATGTTCCAAATATAAATATCTTGAGAAAATTGAAAGCAGAAGTCGAGGGAAATGTTACTGTTATAGTCGCATAGAGGAGGGTGATGAATAGCATCACGTTTCCGACCTTATGCTCTGTAAAGATAAGATTCGCATTAATTGCCAATGCAAACGCTAATAAATTATTCGATGCGAGTGTTGTTTATGGAATAGTTACCCATGGCTCCTCGAAATCCGGAATAAATGATAACATATTGAAAATTTTTCGAGATTGGTGCGTTTTGTCTGAAGAAATTCAGAATCGTGCAGAAAAACCTGATTTGAATAAACCGGGCGAGATTGACAATGAGGAAAATAATGAAGAATAGCGCTATTCCCATTTTCCTAGTTGAAAAGAGTTTGATATCAATTTAACTGTCATCAAATGAAAAATACGCGAATGAAAAATCAAAGCTGAAGAAACCGATTCCAATAAACAGAAAAGCCATGGTCTCAAACGTGTCTCCGAGCGTATAATACATCTTCTTTGAGAGCTAAATTGAATTGTCCATGTCCCGATTAAAATATTTTTCACATAAAGTTTTTTACTCGTTTTCTGGAGGGAGACAAGTTTGGAATGGCGTACTTTGCCATAGAAATACCGCAGAACATGATAGTAACTATTCCTGATAAGCCAATACCCTAGACAATAAAATAGTTCATCCAAACCGCAATTGAAATCTCACCTCTCCAACGAGATATGAGCACCATGGGATAATGAGTCCTATGAGTGTTTCTGTGTTTTCTTGGAGGTCACTCACTTCAAGATGAGCCTCTGCGAAATACTTCTTGAGGATCTTATTCAAACAAGAAATCAATTAAAATTATAATTGCAAGACCAAATCCTACCCATGCGCAAATAATTCCGATTAAATACCCCAGAGCGATGCTTCCGAAGAAGATTATAAAGAAGTTTCCAACGACTGGAAGCACCTCTAGCTCTTTATTTTGGATATAAGTATTTGCAACCGTTCTTTTCAAATTATTCGTAATTAGACAATTGCTATGAAAGTCTCTTTCACCTGTAAAGAACCACAGTGACAGCGTCGTTCAGAATGCTCTCACCGAAAATTAACGCATATAACGTTTTGTCAGCATTCATTGTCTTGAATATCGACAGCACGGATACTGGGTCTGTCGAAGATACTAATGATCCGAAAGCAAAGCACTGCAATATTCCGAATCCCTGTCGTACAAATTATTGAAACTGAGTTAGTCCTGTCTTGAAGTAAGAATTATTAACCTTTGCGATGCCCAAAAAAGTGACCGCGTACAAAGAAAGCGCAGTTATTGAGATTGCTCCCAGAGTTCCAAACACCGCGAGAACAAATATGCCTCCAAGCTGATTGAAGAAATGTTTCTAATAGATTTTTGAATGCTATTTGACTCGATAACTTTTGAATAATTGTACCTTATCCATATTCACTGCACTACCATCATTCAGATTACTATGGCAAATATGTAATATTAATTTACCTTTGGAATATAATCGGGGGAAGCAACACAATCATAAAGAACCCTTCATAGCCTGCTTTGATAGCGTTCAATTCTCCTGTCCGATTGGTGAATTTCAGTAGCGCTCCTGCTAGGATACCTAATAGAAAGAAATATGAATAATAATTCCTCGTTTCTGGCTAAGTAGTTACCAATTGCAGTCGTTACAACCGTTTCCTGGATATATTTACTGCCTCTGGTTGCTCGCTTTTTCTGGTCTTTGACCGCTCTGCAAACAATTGCATTGATAATCATAAGGATCAACATGATTAGTATGCTCGCTGAAATATGCTGAGTCTCCTATAGATCGATACATATTCAACTTCACTTCGAACTAAATTCTCTCACATTTTCGATTTCTAGCTTTTCATTTATTTCGTTGATAGTTGCTGTGGTACTGCTGCTGCTGTCTTCAGTTAAAGCAAGATCCATTGTCATTCAAATATTTGAAATATCTTAAACGATTTAATTCACAAAACGCCTACGATAATACAAAGTCAGTTTTCACATACTATGTGGATTCAGAATGTGTCCATACCACCCAAAAACAACTAAAAGGACCAAGTGAAAGACTATAGCATGTATATGAAATAAACAGAGATCAAATCGAACATGATTAATGAGAAATGTTCTCTTGGATCGAGCCAAATTGTTCTCTCGAAGAGAATCAAATTCGTTATATTCATGGTACGCACAGATCAATCTTACGGATCAATCTTAATTCTCTAAAAAAAGGTATTATTCATATTAAGATATGTCATTTTAGAATGACGCTTTATAACGTTCGGATCCAGTGTTTCTTTTGATCCAGTGTTTCGAATGATAAATATCTTGGAATTTTTACGTAAGAATTGTTCTTAACCCGTTCGAAAAAAAATAAGAAATAGAAAAATCTTAATCCAAAACACAAATCCAAACTCAAAAACTTTTCAAACATGATAGGAAAAGACGGAGACGGAGAAGAGGTACCCTCAACCCTATCAGGCTCTTAACTAACTCATTTATCTCACAGGGTTTCAATATATTCCGTAGATCTACCAAGAGGCACTCTACATTCTCAAGCAGCGACAAGCTCTATCGACCAGAGTTTAGCTCCACCGCTGATTTGAGGTTGAAAGAGAGGAACGACAAACTTTGGGCGCTGATGAGTGAGTACTTGTCGGCTGATCCAGAGGTAATCGAAAAAAATATTGTCGATCATCTCGAATACACACTCGCGGTGACTCGTTTCAGCTTTAGCAAGACTGCTTGCTATAAAGCCGCTGCTTACGCTATTCGGGACCGATTGATTGAGTCCTGGAACGACACTCAGCAACACATCACCAATGCTGACCCAAAGAGAGTGTATTATCTCTCATTGGAGTATTTGCTTGGAAGAGCAATGCAAAACGCCTTGCTAAATATGGATCTCGAGGATTCATTCAAAAAGGCCCTAAATGAATTAGGATATGCCTTGGAAGACATCTACTTGGAGGAAGTTGATCCTGGTCTGGGTAATGGAGGTCTTGGTAGACTTGCCGCCTGCTTCTTGGACTCGATGGCCACGTTAAACTACCCTGCGTGGGGATACGGCATCAGATACAACTACGGTATCTTCAAGCAACTCATCATTGACGCCGGTCAGGCGGAAGTCCCAGATTACTGGCTTGAGAAAGGCAACCCATGGGAACTGAAGAGAAACGATATCAAGTACCCTGTCCGATTCTACGGAAAGGTAACCAAGCGATACGAGCTCGGAAATGAAGTTTGCCAATGGGAAGATGGAGAAGTCATCCTTGCGGTGGCGAATGACAACCCTATTCCAGGTTATGGTACGTTCAACACAGTGAATCTGAGACTCTGGCAGAGTGCTCCTACGAGCGAATTCGACTTCTCTTCGTTCAATCAAGGAGACTATTTCAAAGCTCTGGAAGCGAGACAACGCGCTGAGTATATCTCAAGCGTGCTGTATCCAAACGACAGCACGCCAGGAGGAAAGGAGCTTCGACTGAAACAGCAATACTTCTTTGTTAGTGCTTCGATAAAGGATATTCTGCGAAGATTCCTTAAGAAAAAGAGAGATTGGAATGAACTGCCTGGGAAAGTCGCCATACAACTCAATGATACCCATCCGGCTCTTGCTATTGTTGAACTCCTGCGTATCCTTATCGACGACTATAACATCCATTGGTAACTACACATTTTCTTTAGTCCTCAGCAACTAACGTTTTCTATACAGGGAGCAAGCTTGGGGTATTGTCTATAAGACCTTTGCTTACACGAATCACACTGTCATGCCTGAGGCTCTTGAGAAGTGGTCAGTTGAATTACTGGAAACCCTTCTTCCAAGACACTTGGAGTTGATCTACGTGATAAACTACTACTTCATTAAGAAAGTTGAGGACAAATTCCCTGGTGACGCTGCGAAATTGGGCAGAATTTCCCTGATCGAAGAAGGCACGCCAAAGAAAATCAGAATGGCGAACCTCGTAAGTCATCATTTCATTAGCAAAATCTTAGTTTTGTGTTTATAGAGTATCCTAGGCTCTCACACCGTGAATGGTGTTGCTGCTTTGCACTCTGAACTGCTGGTCAAAGATCTTTTCAAAGATTTCTATGAGCTCTTCCCTAAGAAATTCCAGAACAAGACCAATGGTGTCACTCCTCGTCGATGGATTGCCGCTTGCAACCAAAAACTTGCCGCACTCTACTCAGAAACGCTTAAAAGCGAGGAATGGCTCATCAATCTAGAGAAGATAGCGGAAATGAAGAAATTGGCCACCGACGCCACTTTCCAGAAGCGATGGGCAGAAATCAAGAGAAACAATAAGAAGAGACTTGCTTCATGGGTTCAAGCGAACTGCGGTCTGACATTGAACGAAGACTCCTTGTTCGATATCATGTTCAAACGAATCCATGAATACAAAAGACAGTTCATGAACGCGCTCTACATCATCCATCGATACCTTTCGATCAAGGACACTCCAGCCGAGGAAAGACGCAAGAAATGGGTTCCTCGATCCGTCATGATAGGAGGAAAGGCGGCTCCTGGCTACCTCAACGCGAAGAAGATCATCAGACTTATTGGAGGAATCGCCAATACAGTCAACAACGACAAGGAAATCGGAGATTTATTGAAAGTTGCTTTCCTACCGAACTACAACGTCACACTCGCGGAGTTGATCATTCCTGCCTCAGAGCTCAGTCATCACATCTCAACAGCTGGTTACGAGGCGTCAGGCACCAGCAACATGAAATTCGCGATGAATGGCTGCTTGTTGATTGGAACTATGGATGGAGCTAACGTGGAAATAGCGGAGGAAGTTGGTGAAGAGAACCTGTTCATCTTTGGAGCTAGAGTGAATGAAATCGATGAAGCAAGACTAAGAGTAAGCTTTGATTGGGAAGAGCTTAGTTATAATGATTATTGTAGATGAAGAAGGCCTCAAACGAAGAGTACTTTGGAAAAGACCTGCTTAGAGTCTTTAAAGCGATTGACGAGGGAATGTTTGGTTATACTGACGAACTCAAGTCTCTTCTCGACACGATCAGACTTCAAAATGATTTCTATCTTATTGGTCATGACTTTGCGGCGTATTGTGAAGCCCAAGCTAAGGTAATCATGATTATGGGAGAAAATGCTGTAACAAGATATTCTTAGGTCGATGAGCTGTACAAGAACCAAAGCGAATGGAACAAGAAGTCTATCCTGACAGCCACTGGCAGCGCGAAGTTCTCTAGTGATAGAACGATCCATCAATACGCGAAGGAGATCTGGTAATTATAGATTTAAGGTTGAATGAATATATATATCGAATAATATAGGAACATTACTCCGGTGAACATTCCTAAGCCATCACTGAAGCCCGAAGGAAGATTCGTGGAAGCCAAAGCTACATCTAATTAAAGCTAAAAACAAAAAAAAGATGATGACTGATGACATTAATCGAATAAATACACTAAAATTGCATATGAAGTTAGAGACTATTAACTTATCTTGACATTCAAGTCATTTGATTTTAATCTCAGAGAATTGCATCGAGTTATTGCATATTAGATCCAAACAAACGTAATAGTGAAAAGAAATTGAAAAAAATCTAACAAAACTAAACTAAACAACTAACTTATTCTCAAAGTTTATCTGGCTGAATCTAAGCTTTCCTATAAGAAGCTTAGATTTGTGACAAAAGAAAACCAATCGAGGGCTTATACTGTAAGAAATGCTATCTAGCCTTATATATCATTGAGAATTAGAGAACTCTCACTCATATCTTGGCCTCAATATAATAAATTTACGTAGGAAATGATGATAGCCAACTATTCTTACTAAGACGCAGCTTTGGACTGTTTCTCCCAATAAAATATATTAAAAATTAACTAATGAGCCTTCCACCTCCGTCAAAGAAAAATACTTCAGGATATGCTATTCAGATAGCCGTTGATAGAGAGTTTTCAGCGGACCCCATCAATAAAGGAACAGAAACAACAAGCAATTCGAATGCTAATCGAAGGGCCGATAGAAAAATCACGCAAAGGTTTCCTACGAACGCATTAGAAATCACTGATTCCAGCACTGATCAACTCTCCGATATTCCACGGAGGAGAGCCCCAACCCTCTCTTCTTCTGTAGGAAGAGAAACCCGAAAATTGAAAATAAGCAGCAGAACCCCATTGCACACAGATCTAACCTCTTACAATATCACTGAGGAAAGTTATAATCGCTCACGCGATGAAATTGGATATAACTCCACACAAATCATTATGAAAACCTTGCAAGATGAGCCTTTGCTTGTTCTTTCTAAAGAGATGCTGACGCAGAGGAATTTTTCGAAACCTTTCAGCTCATTTAAGATGATTATGAACGCCGAGCGACAGAAAGATAAAAAATTGGACGACGATCTTACTGAGCTGCGAAC
>ENA-UOTZ01002072-UOTZ01002072.1-compost-metagenome-genome-assembly--contig:-NODE-2072-length-11413-cov-4.515085_pt1 | contig 11413 bp, 2 predicted proteins | sample MGYA00238144_ERZ746983 | MGnify/ENA primary metagenome ERZ746983 (study PRJEB28759, sample SAMN06268863) | compost metagenome | isolation source: single cell | place: USA: California, Emeryville, Joint...
TGGAATTGAGTTTGTGTATATAGAGCGATTCAACCCAGTCGGAGTGGTCTCTCTTTTACCCGACTACCACGAAATACCGTGTTTCAATTGAAAAGATATCAATTTATGTTCATTTAGCACAACAAATATATCCAATTCGTAAAATTGCTCTCATAGCTAAGGAAGCCCCTGTAACAGGAACGGTCTCGAAGCTGAATACGTTCAGTGAAATGAGCAATTTTAGGCATGAATGGATATATTTCATTTGCCACTGGATTGGTGTTTTCAAAAAATATTTCTTTTTTTTTTATTTAATTTTGTCATTAATATCTATTCAAGATCCGTTTGAAAGAAAATGAGAAAGTTGGTTTAGCTCCACTATCTGACAGAGAAAATAATGCCAACAGTATCAACCTTCATGAAAAACTTAAAATTCTTGCTTCTCAATATTGTAATCTTTGAGGAAGGTATACCTTCCCACTTATTGAACCTCGGATGATTTCTGTAAACAGAGAAAGAGAGAACCTTCAACTTAAGGATATCTCGTCTCTTAAACTTCATTGATTTCTTCTGCAGGAAGCCAAGGAAAATTTCGTTAGATCTTTCATTTGTGTTGCAAGAAGGCAACGAATCTCACAAACCATATGATTCTTTGAGTCGAAACAGGAATGAAATCTCTCGACCTAACAAAAAGTTGATAAAACCCCAAGAGCCATTCTCATGTTAACTCTCGATATATCAATGACAAAAATTCTCAGTTTTTTTTAAATTTGAACTATAGAACCTTTGTTAGCTGTTCAAGCTGTGGGCTGTAAGCTACTCCTCTATTGTTGCTTCTTCAACAAACCGAATCAATTAGTTTTCTGAGTTTCATTAATTTCTGGAATTTCTGGCCTTAAACAACAAAGAGTCCATGAAGAAAAATAGTCTCAAATTCCTGTTCATTTTAAGAATATAAATCAGATGCAGGGAAAAGAATTTTATAAAGGGTATCCTTGGGGAGACCTGTTTGGTCCTTTGGCTTTAAGCAGTCCATAATCATCTTGAGATCTTTCTCTTCAAATTTTAAGTCTATTGAGTTATGTTAGAACAACGAAATATCAAAAATATTTGATACTATATGAATGATTTGCAGCCCTTAACTCTTCAAGTCTTAACTCTCCATAACGTTGCTCATCGAGAAGGTCAAACACGAGATCGAAGATTGCTCGATCCTAATAAATTAGATCTATCTTGTTTGGGAATGAAAATGAATTACTCGAAGATAAGCGGAAAACAAATTTCGGAATTCCTTTTCGTCAAGTTCCAGGTCTTTTCCAAGTTCGATTCCTTTTTGCGCTCTCATAAAGTCTATTCTCTTGGCGAGAATTTTGCATCCAGATCGAACAGCCTGTGTAAGAGAGAGAGATGAGTAAATTTAATGTTAGGAATCTATAAAAGCAACTCTAACTTTGCTATCAAAACAACTTAAAGATGAAGAGTTGATTAGAGATGGAGTTTAGCGACCCTACATGATGCTATTATTAAGTAGAATAAGAAATGGACAATATTTTAATTTTTTTAACAATTCAGTAACAAATAGTAAGCATGAGCAACATAATTGTAGGTAACACACTAAATCACAAAATTCACTTACTTACTACAATTATTATTGCACAACCCGATAGCACTTCTAACCTTACGACTGCAATTTACAAAATGTTAGTTTATTTGCTCTAATCAGAAGGCTGTTAATCATTGTTACAAATCTGTACTGATATAAAGGATTTGCTCAATCATCAAAGGAACTTTCATCATTTTGAAGATATACATGTAAAGAGTAGTTTTGAGGGAGATTAGTGCTGAAAAGTTAATTACGCTTTAAACTACCTTTTAGTATCCGTGAACTTCAGGTAATTTTGACTTCTTTATTTGTTGCAAGTCTACAAATTCTTAAGAAGAAATTTTCAGTGGTACGAATTAATTTGTTCTCAAACGCTCTTGCGATGCGAGAGGCACAACGTGTAGTTACTCCAAGTTGCCTATCAGTATCAAACACAAGTCAGAGTCTGTGACAGCTGAACGCATTTCCCATTAATTACTTATTGCTAGTCTAATCTACTGACCTATAAATTTTTGGACAAAAGAACTCCTTCCTCGTGTTTCATGTCATACTCAGTTATTTATAGTCACATCGAGTCCAGGCAAATGGTAGATCTGGATAGGATTTATCTAAGGGGCTTTTCTTGTATTATTGTATTGATATTTTACTATTTGTTTAATATAATTTAAACCCAGATTCCCTTTAGAAAATGAGAGATAGATTTAGAATCAATTTTACCGCTACTTTCATACTTCGAAACAAGGTCAAATTCTATATTCATGACATACAGGACAGTTACATACTGCAATACCATTCTGAAAAATTAAAAATGATAGAATGCTTCAAAATTAGCTTTTCTTATCGAAGGACAGCTCGATAGGATCAAACAAGAAATCAATAATACTAATAAAAAATATATATAATTGTTAGCTATTTCCCTCTTTAAATCTAAAATCAAATTTGAATTTGAATTTGTGTTGTTGAATCAATCAAATTGGTAAATATATATATTGAAGCCAAGAATTTGCAAGTTATTGTTAGGAATAGATAAACTTAAAAATAAACAACTATCAATCTTTGTGTCAGAATAAAGAAATAAATGAATTTATAGGGTACGATTACAGACTTAAGTTTAAGATAATCAAGTCTATTTTTTTGGTCTCGTGTCTCTCGGCTGGGATGCTTCTCTTGTCATTTTTTCATTTTCGGTTGCTGCTGGACCAGATTTTTGAGTAATGGACTGATTTAGAAACTCACTCTTAGGCGATGATGTTAGATTCGATCCACTTTGTCTCAAAATTCCGCTGGTCTTCATAATGATTTCGCCAACATTCAATTTGACATTTTCTAAGCTTCTAAGTTTTGCTCTCAAAGTCTCGAGCTCTCTAATGTCGTGCTGCAAAACCTCAGTAAGTTGCATATTTTCGTCTTCTAGCAGCGCTGCTCTTTGATCTGAAGCGGTAAACGCAATCTAAGATTAGAAATAAAGTTTATTCAGCTGTTCCAGGAAAAAAATTTTACCTTCAGTTTTTCACATGTTTCACCAAGATCCATCATATTTCTTACTAATGTATCATTCTCTTTCTGGATCTTCTGTAAAATATCTTCCTTCATTTTTCCTGCTTCTCCTCCAGATGTTAGCCATTGGTTGATTCGTTCTTGGAGATTTTGATGCTCAGCAAATAAAGTTCTTATCTGCTGCTGAACAGTTGTTATTTCTGAGTTGGCCTTATATCTATCATTCTCTCTCTGCAATTCCAGATTTTGAGCTTTGAGACTCTCGTTCTCGGAATGATGATAGATCATTCGATTCTCCAACTCAGTAGCTACTCTCCTAAGTTCATTCAATTCAAGCATTTTTCTCTTGAGTTCATGATTTTCCTTGTTTTTATCGTTCAGAAGAGCAGCCACTTTCTGATTTTCATTGATTAGAGAAGTAACTCTTGCTTCCAGAGGGTCGCCACTTTGCTTTACTTCTCGTAGCATTTTCAGTTCTCTCTCTAAGCGCTTTTTGTCATCTTCGGCTCTCTCGGAAAGTGCTTTGAGCTCCTTGTTGAGAATTTCGTTGTCTGAAATGAGGAACTTTATTTGGCCTTTCAGTTCAGTTACTTCAGCCACTTCATTCTGAGAAAGTGTCTTTGAAGATCCTTTTCGGATATTCTCGATGGACTGGTTGAGTCTATGATTTTCAGTAGCAAGTAGAGTTATTTTGTCTTCGAGTGCTGCTATTCTGACCTGTTCAAGATTTGTGCATTTGGCTTTCCAGCTCTCTGCTTCTTCAGTAAGTTGCTCGATTTGAGTTCCTTTAAGCGCCAGATGGTTCTTTAGACTTTGTATATCTGCCCATCGCTCATTGATTTGTTCTTGCAATTGATCGTTTTCAGATGATAACATGACAAGCTGGCCACGTAATTCATTAATTTCTCGATGAGACTGCTCCTGATCGAGAGCTCTCGTCTTCCAAGTTTCAACACTCTTGGTAAGTTTTTTATACTCTTCCTGCAAAAACTCTAGCTGACTATTTAATTCTTTAACCTTGTATTTGCTTCTCTCCAACAAATGGTTCTGTTCGCGAAGAGTATCAAGCTCTTTCTGTCTATCTTGTACACTCTTCTTCAGAAGAGCGTTCTCACTTTCTAAGAAAATCATTTTCTGCTCGAGCTCTCCAAGGCGATATGAATCCTTTTCAAGCACAGTGGACTGCGATTTCCAATAGTCTAACTCATGAATCAATCTATCATTTTCCACAGCTAATAGGACGATCTTATCTTCTAATTCTTGGGTGGATCCTTTGGTTAGATCTCCAATCTTGGTTTTAAAGTTTTCAAAATCACGAGATTTTTCATTCAAGAGGAGAGTCAGTCTTTGAACTTCACTATTCAAAAATCCGAGTTTCCTGGAGTTTTCTTCGGAGTTTAATCTTTCTTCCTGCATCTTTTGGAGATCTTCAGTGAGCCTATTGATTTCATTCGCTAATAATACAATCTGTTTGTCAGCGTCTTTCAGTTGGGAGCTCTGGTAGTCTGTGTGCTGACGAAGAGGACTTTGACCTGCTCTTAATTGTCTATTCTCTTGAACCAAACCTTCAAGCATTTTATTTTTCTGAGCAAGTTCAGACTCTAATTCCAACGCTTTCCTGTGTAAACTTGGGTATTCGACGAGCTTGCTTCGTTGTAAGTCTAGTTCTCTTTGAAGATCGGCGTTCGCATGATTTAACCTATCATTCTCTGCTGAGAGAAGTTGTATAGTACGCTCGAAATTTCCTTTTGGAGATTGGAGCTGCTCTCGAACAATTTGAGACTCACTTGGAGATCCATTTTCTTCTGTTGGCCTACTTCTCAACTGTTTTTTCAGGGCATCTCTCTCATGCTTTGCATCGACAAGCGAGGCGTTAAGATTTTCGATTTCTTTGTCAAGTTTGTCTTTCAATTCGAAATTCTCTCTTTGGAGCTCTTCAACGTTGCGAGCTAGTCTCATATTTTCTGTGGCAAGAAGAGAAACCTTGTCTTGAAGTTCCAAATTTTGTCCCTCTTCAGCAATTTTTCTTTCAAGCTTGGTGTATTTACTTCTCCACTCTTCAGCATCTTTTGTTCGCTGCTCCACACGCCTCTTTAAATTTACCACATCTTGATTGAGTATCATAATTTGGTTCTCGAGGTCAGGGATCTTCTTTACACTGACATTCAATTCGTCATTTTTCCGCTTTTCAGCTTCAAGCTCTTTGGTTTTCTCTTGCAGCAGGTGTTTAAACCGTTCAAGTTCATTCGTAGCTAGAGCAACTTTTGCCTCTAACTCAATAAACTTGTATTCTTCTCCAGTGTGTCCCCTTGCTTTTCGTTTTTGCTCATCGAGTTTTCCTCGTAAACTATCAATTTGGTCTTGAAGTCTTTGATTTTCGCTTCTGAGATCGTCTATCTCACGCTTATATCCTCCATTTTCCTTTTCTAAGTTTGCAAACCGTTTTTTAAGATTGTCTATCTCATTGATTTTATTGGTAAGATCAATATTGAGTCTCTCAGTTATCGTATTGACATCTTCAAAGCCAGGGCTACGAGCTCGGGATCTGTCCTCAAGTTCAATCGCATCGAGTTTCATGTTGAGTCTCTGGTTCTCAACGCTCAGCATGACTACCTTATTTTCTGCATTCTGGAGTTCCCTCTTCAGCTTTTCAATATCTTCTAGGTCGAAAGGTGCTTTTGACTCTTGGTCATGTAATTTTTTACTTTTTTCCTGAGCTTTAGTCAAGGAGTCGAGCTTATCTCTCAATTTTTCTAGTTCTTTTTCATGGGCTTTACATTTTTGAGCAAGCTCTTTTTTGTCATTCTCAAGGTTTCGAATTTTGGATAATAGGTCCTTGTTCGATTCAGTTAAAGCTCTCAACTTGTCATTGTCTCTCAATAACTCTTTTAGTTCTTGGTCTTTTTGCATCGTAGCAGCTCTCAAATCTTCTGATTCTCGGTGGAGTGACTCGTAATTATTTTCTAGATTAGCCAGTCGGTCAAGTTTTTTCTTCAACGCAACGATTTCTTGATCCTTTTCTTGAAGCTTCTGATCTTTTCGTTGCAAGTCGTGCTTATTTTTCTTCAATTCACGGTTGTGATCTGCTTCTTGTTGCTCCATTAATTCTGAGGCATCTTTGGCTTTGCTTTTCAGACTTTCGATCTCATTTTCCTTATCGCTCAGCAATTTAAACAGTCTTTCTAATTCAGCTTTCAAAGGCTTTTCAGACTCTTTATTATTTAATATTTGCTGTAACGATTTATTTTGTTCCTTGAGGTATACATTTTCCGCTTCTAGTCTGGAATTTTCAGAAGCAAGTTTATGGACATTGTCTTCCAGCAGTTCAAATTTTGATGCAATATCTTTCAAGTTATCGAGCTGGTGAATTAGATTGAAATTTTCCTCTGCCAACGCGTCTTTCTCTTGCGCAGAAAGTTCTTTAGTTGAATTTTCTTTTTCTAAGGCAGCTCGTAGGTCCGAAATTTGAGCTCTTAATTGAGCATTTTCTTGTGCAATTCTTTTGTGATCATCAGTAAGTTGAGCCAATTTCGAACTCACGTCATTAAATTTGTCGAGATCGACTGTTTGTTTAACTTTTTCCTCTAGTAACGCTTCTAGTTCAGCTTTTTTCTGTCTGAGATCGCCAACATTCTGCTCTGTTTCCTGATGAGCATCCCGTAAATCAGCATTTTCATCGCTCAAGCGTTTATTTTCTATGGCCATTTTCGTCAGCTTGTCAGAAAGCTCATTAAATTCTTTGATGGGGACAGATTCTTGTTGCCTAATTTTCTCCAGCTCCGCTTTCTTATTAGCGTCCTCCAGAATTCTATCCTTCTCTTCAACGAGCTTCTTGTTCTCGTCAGCAATACGATAATTTTCAAGGGCAACTGCTGCGAGCTTATCTGAAATTGTATTGTATTGCTCCAATGGCACGGTATTCTTTTTCAGTTCTTCTAATTCATTTTCAAGATCTTCTAATTTATTTCTCAATTCTTGTTCAACTTGTTGGTTAGGTTTATTGCTGGATTGTTTTTCCTCTTGTAGTTCTCGATCTTTTTCTACAATAATATCTGTTAATTCTTGAACCTTCTCAGCTAGAGTGCCCGCTTCTTTGGCTTTGTTTTGAATGTTGGCAGCTTCCTCCGCTAATTTATTAAGTTTCTTGTTTTCTTCCTCGATGCGGTAATTTTCAAGTGCAACTGCGGCTAATTTGTCAGAAATTGTGTTGTACTTATCCAATGGGACTGTTTTTGAATTAATGTCGTTCAAAGCTGCTTCCAATTCAGCATTCCTATTGTTTAAGTCCTGGAAGAACTTTTCATTGTCCTTTTGCCGTTCTTTTAATTTTTTGAGTTCTTTCTCTCTATCAGCCAACGCATCTGTGAGTATTTTAATTTCATCCTTGAGACTCTGGGCCTCTTCTTTTTGTTCTTTCTTCTTCGGAGAGGGTTCTTCGAAACCTGAAGATTTCACTTGAATATTGGATCGACTCTTTTCAGAAAGCAATTTATTTAAACGGTCGTTTTCTGCCGTTAGCGCGTCAATGTCGCTTCTTAATTCATCAGCTTCTTTTTTGAGCTGTTGAGTTCTGGAGTTCAATTCGTCTTTTAACTTCTCAATATCCTCTTTTAACTCGTCTTCATTTCCAACTAGATCTTTAAGACCTCCATTTTCACCTTCCAGTTTAGCGTTCTCAAGCTCTAAGTTTTGAATTTGCTGCTTGAGTGCTTCAACCTCGCCAAGTTGTTGGTTGGCTTTCTCGAGCTTTGACGTCAGCTGATTGTTTTGTTCTTTTAAGACTTCCACTTCTTTCTTTTTTGGCGATTTCTCAGCTATCTTAGCGAGTTTTGAGTTCTCTCCTTTCAACTGTGCATTCTCAGCAGCCAACGACTGGTTTAAGGTTAATAAATCCTTTAACTTTTGATCAGCATCTCCCTTCTCCTCAGCTATGGCTTCCAAGTTTTGTACCTCTTCTTTGAGAGCTTCATTTTCTCCTTCCAATTTCGCATTTTCAAGTTCGAGAGCTTGAACTTGATTCTTGAGTGTTTCAATCTCACCAAGCTGTTTATTTGCTTTCTCGAGCTCTGAGGCTAAGTGTTTGTTCTTTTCTTTCGCAGCCTCGAGATCTTGTTTTTTTGGCGATCTCTCAACTATCTTGGCTAACTTACTATTTTCTCCTTTCAATTGTGCATTTTCAGCCAATAAGTCTTTTATCTTTTGATCAACATCTCCCTTCTCTTCACGCATAGCCTCCAATTGTTGTACTTCTTGTTTGAGAGCTTCATTCTCTTCTTTTAGTTGAGCATTCTCGTCTTCAAGGGCTTGAATTTGAACTTTGAATGCTTCAACCTCACCAAGTTGCTTCTTCGCTTTCTTGAGCTCTGAGGCCAACTCCTTATTCTGTTCTTTTGCAGCTTCCAAGTCTTGTTTTTTGGGCGATCTTTCGACAATCTTGGCCAACTTACTATTCTCTCCTTTCAATTGTGCATTTTCAGCCAATAAGTCTTTTATCTTTCGATCGGAATCTCCTTTCTCTTTGTTCTCAGCCTCCAGCTGCTGAATTTCCTCTTTAAGGGATTTATTTTCTTCTTGTAGGTGAGCAGTCTCCTCTTCAAAGGATTGAATTTGATCTTTGAGGGTTTCAATCTCACCAAGTTGCTTCTGTGCTTCCTCAAGTTTAGAGGCTAATCGATTGTTCTGTTCCTTTGCAGCCTCCAGATCTTTCTTTGTTGGCGATCTCTCAACGGTCCTGGCTAACTTACTATTTTCTCCTTTCAATTGTGCATTTTCAGCTGCAAGTGCCTGGTTTTGACTCAATAGCTCTTTTAATTTTTCATCAGTGTCTCCTTTCTCTTGGCTGATGGCTTCTAATTGGTGCATTTCCTCCTTCAGAGCTTCATTTTCTCCTTCGAGTCTAGCACATTCAATTTCTTTATCTCTTAGTTTTTCTTCAGTAGCTTCAAGGTTCTTTTTGAGAGGCACTACCTCATCAGCTTGACGTTTGATACGTCCCAGGTCTGAAAGCAGGCTGGCGTTTTTCTTCTCTAGATCCTTATTGATGTTTTTAAGTTCTTTTAGTTTTTGATCCTTCGTGGCAAGTTGCTCTCTCAAATTCTGATTTTCATCACCAACATCCTCTGCTTTCTGTTTTATAGATTCTAACTCATCCTTGAGATCATCAAGTATTTCTTTTGCAGGGGCATCTGCAATTTCGTTTTGCAATGATTTGCATTTTTCTTTCAAATCTGAATTCTCTTTCTCAAGATCTTTGAGTCTCTTGTGATCCTTTTCTTTCGACTTGCTCAGATTTCCGAAGTCAGAGGTGAGTTTTTGATTTTCCTTCTTTAGTTCCTCGACTAAATCCTCAAGGTCAGACACAGCCTTTTTTATGGGTTCTAAGTCATCCACTTTGTCCTGCAGAATATCGATTTGATCTTGGAGGCGTTCGTTCTCTTTGTTGGCTTCCTTCAGTTTCTTTTGGAGGTCATCTATTTGTTTTTTCAGTGAAGCATTCTCAGGTTTTAGTGCGTCAATCTCCTTCATTAATTTCCTGTTCTCCTCAGCATCTCCCTTATTTTTTTCAAGTAATGTTCCTTGCGTTGCTAATTCTTCTTGCAATTCATCTCTATCTCGTTTTAGAGCTTCATTCTCCAGTGCTAAATTAGAATTCTCTTCATTCAATTTGTCAATTTCATTTTGCAACTGAGCAAGGTTCTTTCCGAGAGATTTAATTTCGTTCTCTTTGGCTTTCTTGTCTTGCTCCAAAGAGGCAACTTTCGACTTGTTTCGGTTCACTTGGTCTCCCAGCTTTTCTGCCTTTTCTCTCAGCTGCTCGATTTCTGCCTCCAGTTTCTCATTTTCTTTTCCTTGCTTTTCAAGCTCTTCTTGCATTTCATTTCGGTCATTTAGCAAAGCATCACGCTCATTCTGAAGGTCTTCAAATTCACTCTTCAATTTAGCCAGACTGTTTTTCATGTTAGCTAGCTCTTCAGATAAATTTTGAACTTTTTTCGAGGCTGAGCTACTAGCTTCAAGTTGCTTCTCTGCTTGGTCTAACTCATTCATCAGATTCACATACTTATCACCCAGATCTTTGACTTCCACGGCTTTATTTTCAAGTTCTTTCTTTAAGAGATCTCTTTCTGTTTCTAATCCATCTTTCTCTGCCTTTAATTTTTCAAGCTCTCCTGAAAGTTTCTTTGCCTCAGCTTTCTTATCTTGTAGCTCACCATCCTTCTTTTTCATCTGTTCAATCAGGTCGCCTTTCTCTTTTTTCACGCCTTCAAGGGCTTGAATAAGTTTCGATTGATCCTCTGTTGAGTCTTTGGCATTTTTAGATAACTCTTCCTCTTTTTCTTTCAATTCTTCGGCGAGCGTGTCGTTTTGTTCAAGGAGAGATACATTTTCTCCTTCTAGCTGTTTGACTTTCTCCTTTAACGCGTCAATTTCTTTCTTTAACTTCGAATGTTGATCTGCTTTGGCAGCTTCGTCTTTTACTCGCTTCTTTTCAAGTTTTTCAATTTCTTTAGACATTTTCTTCTCTTGAGCTTGAAGATTGTCTTGTGCTTCTTCAAGCTGTTTTCCGAGCTTTTCATGCTCTTCTTGCAGTTCATCACGATCTGACATCGCTGATTCTAAATTCTTTTTCAAGTCTTGGTTCTCATTGTTTAATTTATCGTTCTCTTCTGCCAATTTGCCTTGCAATTCCTCTAATTTTTCCAATTGATGCTTGAGAGGGCGCAAAACTTTCAGCTCATTGAGAAGGTTGTCTCGTAGCCCCTCTAATTCTGCTGCTTTTTTAATTAGTTCTTCATTGTGAGCGAGAGTTTCTTTTATTCTCTGATCTTTGGGGAGGTCAGCTCCTAAAAGTACATGCAATTTCTCTTCTTCTTCCTTGAGGGCTTCGTTTTCTTTTGCTAATTGATCTTTTTCGAGTTCTTTCTCGGCAAGCTTCTCTTCAAGCTTTTGTAAATCGTCTTTCTGTTGTGACTTGTTTCGGTCAAGCTCGTCTTTGAGCTCTTCGCATTTCTCTTCTAAATTTTTCTTCTGGTCTTCTAAATCTCGATTCTTCGCCTCCAAATGTTTGATTTTGTCTTTCATTTCTTCTGAGTTCTCTTTCTCTTTTTCCAACTCTTTCTTGAGGTCCTCAGCTTCCCTTTCTGTTTTGAAGAGATTTCCGCTCAAAGTCTCATTTTCTCCTGCTAAATCATTTAAGCGATTTTTTAGTTGCTCTTTCATTTCTTCAGATTTCTCTTTCTCTTTTTCCAACTCTTTCTTGAGGTCCTCAGCTTCCCTTTCTGTTTTGAAGAGATTTCCGCTCAAAGTCTCATTTTCTCCTGCTAAATCATTTAA
>ENA-UOTZ01002073-UOTZ01002073.1-compost-metagenome-genome-assembly--contig:-NODE-2073-length-11411-cov-5.876831_pt1 | contig 11411 bp, 8 predicted proteins | sample MGYA00238144_ERZ746983 | MGnify/ENA primary metagenome ERZ746983 (study PRJEB28759, sample SAMN06268863) | compost metagenome | isolation source: single cell | place: USA: California, Emeryville, Joint...
GTTTTCCGTTCTTTAGACGTTCGAGTTGAGAGAAGAAAAAGAGGCTATTGTGGCACGTGGGAAATAATATCAACGGAAAGCTAACGATTGCAACGCGAATTAAAAACTTATTTCCTAAAATTAAGGTTAAAGTGAATTTATTGATGGATCGAAATGTTTTCTGGGTTTATATAGCAGAATCTGCATTGAAGCGTTTCGCTTCTATGAAATTTCTCGGCATGGGTAGGTTTTAAATTTTCCTGTTGAATTTTATAATTAGATTCTGATCGTTTCAAAATTCGGCGCTTCGAATTAGTAAGATGATCAGAAGAGGATTATCATCAGACGAAAATGAAGAGAGTTCTTTCCAGCAAATCGATCTTCAGAGAGCTATAAAAGGCCAATTTGATCTCGATCACCTTAGGTGCGAATAATGCGAAAGCTTCTCAAGGCTCTGGAGACCTGTTTACCAAAACTTGATTTCGACCTCTCTTTCTTAGACACGTTATGAGAGGTCTTACCCTTTTATTTCAGTGTGAACTTCATGATCAAGCGCCCAATGATCCAATAACTCAGCTTTCCTGAGTTAATATCGTAAGCGGATGAGATAATTTTGCAACGGGCTGACTTATTTTAGAATTCCAGAATTTTTCTATGATATATAATGGTCTAATTTCGGATATAATCGGAAACAAAATTAATTTTTTTTAGGATGGAAAATAAGGAGTCACTCGCCTACTTTGCCTTGAACAAAGCCCAAGAGGAAAAGGCCTACAATTTCAACAAAATCACTAAAGAAGCCTTTCCACGAGTTGTCCCAAATTTAGAAGATGAGCATTATTACACTTCTTTGTTCAACACGACAAGATTCCTCATAGCAAGAGAGTTCGATTTCAAGAAGTCGCTTACCATGTGGGAAAACTGGTGCAAATGGCGAGTAAGCTACCGTCCGCATGAAACGAAGTTTGAAGAAATAGCCAACGAACTGGAAACATGCAAATCCTTCCATCTCGGAGAAGATAAAAACCATAATGCAGTCATCATTCTACTCATGTCCAGAAACGACCCGAACGTCAGCGATGAAGAAACCCTGCGATTTGGGTGCTGGGCGGTTGAAACGGCGACTGCGTTGAGCGAGCAAGTTTATGGAGGAAAGAAGATCACTTTTATCGTCGATAAAAGGAATTTTTCGAAAAAGCAGATGGGTAAGGGCGGAAACAAGCTGATGAAGGACGCGGCTAAGATCTTGCAAGATTATTACCCTGAAAGACTCGAGAAATTCTATCTGATTGGAGCTGACTGGTACTTCAGGATTTTGTTCGGAATTGTACGCCCTTTCCTCAGCGAGAAAACCCGAAACAAGCTCAATTTGATCGACGACACGAGCCAACTATTTAAACATATCTCAGCAGATAATTTGATGAAAGAATATGGAGGGAATATTGATTTCAAATACGATAAGTACGAGGTATTTAACAGATTAGAACTGTTAAAGAAGGAAAAAGCTAAGCAAGCTAACCCTAATACTACAGAGACGAAGCCTATGAGTATGGTTCAGGTTACGAAAGAAGAACAAATTATCTTCCCTGAACAGAAAAACCAGTTCAGCTCTTCTAACACCTATGAGAACGAAAATCTTGAGTTGGGAATGGTCTCTGAAGAGTCCTCTCAGGTTAGTGTATCTTTGTCAAGCTATACTAGCAAGTATAAATTCTGCAAGTTTTAAGAAACAATTTATTTTTGTTTCACTAATTATTGGCTCTATGGTTAGTGCAGATATATTAGAAGAAGCAAAAATCTAAGGCATATGTATGAGTACGCAAACATGAAAGTAACTGATAGATAGGATTTATATATTTTTTCTTATTGTAAATACAGATGGTGATTATCAAATTGAAGAATACTTGAATTTTCCTTAGCTTCAAGGTATTTTGCGAAGTGCTCTCCGATAGAAATCCATTAGGAATATCAAATTTCTTAGCGAAAGTGTGAATATTTTAGAAGGACGCGGAAGACATTAATGTTAAGATATTTTTCTCTAGATGCTATTATTTAGTCTCACTATCTGCAAAAAATGCCTTGCCAGAAGGTTTAAGAAGCGTTATCGGCATGATTTGTGATCTTTCAGCCTTGAACTAAAAAAAAAAACAAAGAGTGATTGAGAATCACTAAAATCTTGAGTTTAAAAACAGTTTGATTTGAATCTAATTAAGAAATTTGCTTTAGAGAAATTAACAAATAAACTACATTCAAGCATGGCATCCAGAAACATCGAGCTAGCCAGAGAGGCTTACAGAGTCGGAGATGTCGAGGCGAGCATCAAAGCTCACGATGCGCACAAGGAGAAACACAAAACAGGAGGAGATTTCATCAAGAGTTTGATATATGGCGGCTTCGACGGTGTAATTACCATTTTCGCAATTATCGCAGGCGCTCAAGGCTCCAATCTAGGAACAGCCATCATTATCATTCTTGGAGTCTCTGGTGTCGTTGGAGACGCTTTTTCAATGGCCGTCGCTGACTATTTGAGTACAAAGTCAACAAAAGACTACAATACAGGAGAAAAGAAGAGAGAACAATGGGAAGTTCAAAACAACCCTGAAGGCGAGAAGCAAGAAATGATCGAGCTGTACACTAGGAAGGGAATCGCCAAAGCTGACGCCGAGAGAATGGTTGAAATCCTCGCGAAGAATGAAGACACTTGGGTTGAGGTGATGATGGCAGAGGAGCTCGGAATTATCGAGGGCGATGAGTCCCCAATCAAGAACGCCCTGGTCACATTTTTCTCTTTTGTGATTTTCGGAATGATTCCTGTCATTCCATACATTATTGGTCATGCTACCCATATCGCCGAGGAAGACACCATGAAGTTGTTTATTGCCAGCGTAGTTTTAACAGGTGTGCTTCTGTTCTTGATGGGTGTGATCAAAACGGGAGTTACAGGTGGTAATGTTATTAAAGCAGGACTAGAGACTTTGCTCGTTGGTGCGATCGCTGCAGGAACAGCATATGGCGTCGGAGTTGCCTTCGCTCCTCTCACTGAGGGTGCTGAATAGAGTCAGATTGAGAAGAGTATTTGAGAGTACTATGAATATTAAATCAGATTTTAAATCGTAGTGACCCCTCTTTGTTGGATAATTTCAGAATTCAATTCGTATTTGATGCATACAGCTAGATTCTCGATCAACAAGTATCAAACTCTATAATAATGTTTTCCGGTTTCTCTTGATAGAAACTAATCCGTTGGATTTCATGCGTCCACTATCCATTATGAATGATATGACTACTTTCGATTTCATTGATATATTTGAGAATTTCTAGTCTGAAAGATTGCATATTGGTCCTGAATATTTAAATTCAAATCAGATGATAAAAAGTATAATTAAATTATTCAAAATTTGTATTTGCTTTCTTAATATTTTAAAACATGGGTAGCAAGTTTGGTATGTGATCTAATCAAGACAATTCAAGTAACGAGTATAAAGGGAGAATTATGACAACTTAAATATGTTGTAACAAATGAATGCTTCGTGATGGTGTGGTATACTAACTCAAAAATTAATTCGATTATGAGAAAATATAGTAATTAAAACTCAACTAACCAAGTCATTAACAAAATAACTGATAAAACTTTTTGTTAAATAAGCAATTTATTGGATTTACACAGAAGATTTAACTTCTATATTGCAATTTCCAGATCAAATAGTACCAAAAATTAACTGAACCACGTGTTAATTAGTTCATGAAAGTAGAAAATTACTACCACCAAGTTTTATTACCAAAACATCAAAGAGTATGAGTTCTAACGTAAAGTTCAAAAACCACTAGATCATGCTGAGTTGAGAAACGTAATGAAAAAAAAATTTATCACCTTCTTAACTTTAGAGTTTCACACTAATTGATCACTGAAATTTTTTTTGGAATCTAAGAACTAACTGATTTATTAATAAAATTCTTCAGCACGCTGTGGACTTGAAAATTTAACTGAATAGGAGAACACAACTTCTTTAGAGAATTTGCACTTCCTTTGAGGAACGTGCTACTAACTTATAAGGAATGTCAATCACAGCGTTTTTTAGAAGGAATTGAGTTCTTTTTTACATTGTTCTTACTTCTAATTTGGTTTTTGATGGACTTTCTCTTTCCTGTCCAGATTATTAACGTTATTCGTCACAATATAAGCAGCCTGCGCAGCAAATCTATAAGTTTACGACTCGTCTTGTCTCTCAATCTCTACTGCTGCACTTCATTTGCTGATTTGTGAGTTCTTCTATTCTAAGATGGCTGTTAAAGGAAAATTTTGAGTTTGAGATGGAGCAATTCTCTCTTAAGTGAAGAAATTTAACTTCAGAGTTCCTGTGTGTGGCTAATGACTCCAGAAAATTCATGTCTTCAAGCAACCTCGCTCTTTACTGGCCTACTGCTGTGTGAGATTGCTGAGAAAAGCTAATCTTGATTTCTATGCTAATTGTTTCGCATTGAAGCTAATCAACTTTAGAATTCCGGGCTGAGATCAGATTTCATGTCAGGTGAGCAAGCCTTTACATACAGAGCAAAAACACATGCTAGGGGAGCAGCTGTTGGAAGTCGAGTGCTTCAGAAATGAAAAATATGCTTATTTGAAAGAATAAATGACACTTTCCCCAGTTCTACATCATTCAAGAGTTGAGATTGCTGCGATATAAACTGCGAAAATCCTTTTAAAGAGATTTGCTCTCGTTCTTCTCAGCAGAGAATATTACAAGCAAGCAGGGATGCTACTACAACAGTTGTCGAAAGGAGAACGGAACCTGTGAAAGAAAAAAGTTTATCTGCTATCTCTCCGTTATCAACTAACTGGGCTCGCTTTAATACAATATTAAGAAACGATCAATGACATGAGCCGATTCATTCTCAAGCTCAGTATAGATGAAAACGGTTAGAAAGTTTGAAGTTTGATTATTAATTTATTAATGAATCAACGAATTTCATGAATAAATGAAATTCGTTACTTGGAAATACGAATTGTTCTTAGTTTTATCGAACACAAATAATTTTTATAAGTTTAAACAAAAACGGTTCCCTTATCGAATTTCAAGATTCTTAAACCAGGACTCATGCGAGCTGTTATAATAAATTTTTTAAACGTGTTTCTTCATGGAGCAAATTCAAAAACACTTTTTGAGCATAAAGCCTGAGATGCAAGGAGCAGGCTCTTTCTTCAGTCAGCAGAACATCGTCAGCATATCTGAATCAGAAAAAGAAAGCCTTAGGACGCAATCTCACTCTGGAGATAGTTCCCAAGCTCTCAGCGCTACCAAAAGGTAAAATTTCCCCTTAAACCCGTTTCTGACTCCGAATTTTTTAGTACAAGCGATATTGTGGAAGTCAAAAAAAGACAAACATCTTCTGCTCTGAGAGAAAAACTTAGTCTACACTTAGGTGGCTTCTTAAACTACGAATTTCTGTGCCCTTACTGCAAGGAACCCTTCAAGCAGGTTAGTTTTAACATGAATTTTCTTTGACTGATAATTTCCCTTAGCCTTCAGGTGTGAAAAAACACATAGCATTAGCGCATCCAGATGTGAGACCTTTTAGATGCCCTGAATGCAATGCGGCCTTCGCAACGTCTTCTAACATGAATCAACACATGCAAGTTCATAAAAAATCAGTAATTCAAGCCTTTTATCATAGAAAACTCATTTTCAATTAGGAAACAAGAAACAAATTCCGATGTGCTTTCTGTAGCAACAGCTATTTTTACAAGAATAGTCTCAAAAAACACATGACGGAAAAGCACCCAAACCAAATTCTTACTACTGAAAACCATGAGGATGCAGAAAAAGAAGAGAACAAAGAAGTCATAGAGCTAGAACCGCCAATCAAAAAACAGCCAAAAATAGCAGAAAACCTTCAGGAAAGCCAATCGATCCAAAACAATGATTTGGATCATTTAGAAAACCAAAAAGAGTTGGATAACCGCGAAATCCAAAGACAATTGGATCATCGCGAAATCCAACGAGATTTGGATCCCATCGAAAACCAACCTGCTGTTGGAAGCGACCCTCTATCGCTCACTTTGCTGTCTTCTCTGATGATTGATAATTTAACCATGCTTAACAACCTGTTGACCATGCAATACCTCCGTTCTAAGGGTTTCAGCGACACGTCTCGAGGTCCAAAACCGAATAATAGAGGAGAAGAGACAAAGCCCTTGTTGACATCAGAAGTGGCTCTACAAAGCCAAGTAATTGCACAACAATTGTATATGAAACAACGCTTGCATCTTCTACAACCGCCACTCGACCCAATCTCCACTGCGACAAAACTTGGAGAAAAATCTCTCAATGCCAATCTTCGACAAAGACTCTCTCATTGTCTTCCTCAGCAAGAAGAAACAATGTTCTCCACTTCACCAGAGAATCACTATTAGTATCGCTGAAACATATTAAATTATCAAAGAAGACAAATTTATCTGCGATTGTCTTCTGTTGTGTTGTTGCCGTTGGTTATATTCCGGGGTCTCTAAATCGGAATATGCACCAAAGGAACGCGAACACTTCATTAATTATTACATATCTTAAGATCATCGATTAGCATTTCAGCTGCATTTTGTTGTTTTTTTTTGTTGTTTTTCCTCGAACTATGTGTAGTTTTTAGTTTTTCTAATTCATTTCACCTTTTTCCTTCAAAAAATACAAATAATCTCTACTTCGCGAAGCTAATGTGAATGCATGTGCGGTGCAATGCTCATTGTTCTCCTAGAATATCTGCTTAACTCTTCTGTTTATTCTCTATATCGCGGGATTTTCCTGTAGTTTCACGGAAATTGCCTCTGAAATTAGCAAAATTTTCTAAAAATTCTAAATCAACAATGCTAACTTCCGAAAGACTTGATTTCGCGGCTCTACTACAAACTTCTGGACCTCACTCAGAAGAAACGAAAGAGCGATCCACTAATTTTGTCTCTGGATGACGAATAAGCCATGGTATTTACGAGTGGGCGCCAGAAGATAAGAAAGATAGAGAATAATTTATGACGGTTTATTGGCGCGCAGTTTATTTAACGTTATAGTTAATATTTTCTGATAACATGAACGAAGTTTGCAAAGCGAGCCTACTACTCGATCAAAAGCTTGTTGAGAGGTATGGCTCTATACTCGATGCTGAGCCAAAGCTCCTCGTACAAGCCTATCGCAATTTGAAAAACAAGTCACAAAAGATTGGACAGGATAAGTTACACCAAGATCCAAATGCTGGGCAGTTTGACTCTCTTTTTGAGGATCTCTATGCGATTTTCAAGTTTTTAGCAAACCAGAATCGAAAGAATACCAAAGAAATAAATTTTCTGAAGACCATTCTTGATCTGTTGCAGGATAGGAAGGTAATGAGAGCTATCATTACCTCATTTATCTAATCTGGGCATAGTCGATCCGAACATGCTTATTGGACGTTGCAGAGGAGTTTAATAAGATTGAAGCAATGGTTTCCAAAAAATATCAAGAGTCAGCTACAGATTTCGTGCAATTCGACAATAAGTTTACTAAATTGAAGCTCGAGTTAGTGGAAAGCCATTTGAAAAAGGAGAAAGAGAGGAATGAAAGACTTCAAATGCATTTAGCCTTTGCAGTAAGAACTCTTTGGTCCAACCTTTTTAACTTTCTACATGTAATCTACAGATAGTTGATCCGAAGACAATTTATGAGAAAATGGACCCAATAATTCTGCTTCAACTTCATCAGCAGATTGAGAAAAAGACCCTTCATTTCGACCAAACCACTCTATCAAATCTAGAAAAAGAGCTTACAGCGCTCAATCCATATTTTTATGAGAATAAGAGTGCTGAGGTCTCTCAACCTAAGTGCATGAGCTCTAATATTAGCAAAGGGTTATCTTCTCCTGTGGTTCAGCCTGAAAAATCGAAAAAACTGTCGAAACCTAATCACAAACTTCAAGAAACAGCGAGTCATTCCCATCTAACGAAAAATCAAGCTGACTACTCTTTTTCAAGTAAATTACAGAGCGGGCTCATTGAAAAGAGTAGCAGTATGCCAGAGAACACACTCAGACAACGTACAGTGTCAAAGGTAAAGAGCCAAGCGAAAAAATTGGCTTCGATCGCTTCCGATAAACACGACAAATCTACAGCTGCAAGTATTGAAACCTACAGATTTCTCATCAACTCCGAAAGAGACATTGACGAAAGATCCTTCAAGAAAAAACCCGTAAAATACGCAACGAAAGTGTACAGCATTAACCCACACGCTGATCTCAAAAAGTGGGAGCCTCTCTCGACTTCCCGGAAATCAGGACTCCTCACTTCACGGCAGCAGGCGCGTTCAGTCGCAAGGATGACTGCCCGGAATCTGGAGACCTCACAAAAATTGCACTCTGAAACAGCCCAAAAAGCAAACCGAAAGGCTCGTTCGGTTGATTCTCAACGGATTGAATCACCGAGGAAGATTCAAGCCCTGTTTAGTGAGTCAGAATTAGAAGTGTTTCGTAAATCTGCTGAGCAGTTTCAGACCCCTCGACCTAAAAGCAGAGATTCATCTTCAATGCAGATTTCAAACCGGTCTCCTTTGAAACTTAATTCTCAGGAAATCGCTCGTATCAAGGAAGAAAGCAAAGAATTAGCTCACTTCCATTCGCTTAACAATCCTCTTAAATTACTACATGAAAAGCTCGACGAGCTCAATACGAACGCAGAGAAGGTTCTGAAAGACAAAGGGAACATGAATATACCTTCAGGCCGTCCGTCTGCTTTAACCGATGAGAAATTATATTCTAAAGCTCCTCAATCAATGACAGATTATCAGATCGAGCAACTCGAAGATGAAAATGATAGGTTATACAAAATCCTCTTCAAAGAAAAGAGCAATAACGAACAGCCTTCTTACTTGAGCTTTGGAAGCATCGACATCGAACCCAGAAGCCAACTAATGCACCCTCAGCCGTCGAAATATGATCCTGACTTATCAATCACAGAGTCTATGATTATTGCGAATACTGAAAACCTGGGCCACAGCAATCGTTCGAGCACACATGCATCAACAAAAAATCTCCTATCTCAGTTGAATGCGAAGGCCTTGCCGACTCCACCGATTCAAAAAGTGGCGGGGCTACTGGAATTGCATTTAAATCGCATTGAAGAAATTGATTCGAACTCAACGAGCCTTAAGCAAACTTGCCGAGGAGATAAAGCAATGATATCTCCTTCGTTTGGCTGCGAGGCTCGATTTGATGGGAGTGCCGCAGAAACCCAGGGAGTAATCAAAGCAAGCAAGAGCAAATTGTCTAAAAAATCTCAAAAGGAGCTTGAAGAAGTATTTACTTTCACGAAGTCTAAACTACGACTTCCTCGTTCATAACTACTCTGTTTGATATTCTTTTGATATTCTTTTCAATCATATCTCTCAATAATACTGCTCGTCTAACTTAAAATAATTATCAGAACCCAATTAGTACCTTTTTTCGAAACTGAGCTATTAATAATTGTAGTTTCTTTTCTGCTCCGAAGCAAATTATCCTTAATAATGAAAAGGCTCCATTACGCCACACAATATATGTGATCAAGAGAAAGTTTTGTTTTAAGAATTAGAAGAGATGCATTCAATAGTAGTATGATAATAAATAACTTTTAATTGGCTTGTATAATTCAAGTGATGGAATATGCATCATAAAAGCAAATTACTCTTTGATAGCACTGTCGCTCATAAGATTAAATTTAATGTTATATTGGATAAACAGAACAGTGCAAGTAATATACAAAAGAAATCAGCGTCCTGTCATCTTCGAGATAAAGTCCGAAAATCTAAACACTTGTTCTGGGAAGTGAGTTTGTTGCGCCTTCAGCTTCATATTGTCGGATAACTTGTACGGAATCTTTTGATTGGCCTCTTTCACCAATGGGTTGTTTCTATTTTCAGGCATGTGGCTGCCTTGCTGAATATTTACTCCAGTGGAGCGTTCGCTTTCCTTTCGGAGCAAGTCCGTAAGATCGATAATTCCTTCAGACATTTTCGAAATTGAGTCGATTCTGGTTGATTAATAATTATTATAGCAATTGCAGGATCTGGTAAACTTAACTACGAATTATTGCAGTTACTTGCTCATTCAGTAAATGCTCTTCTCGAAAACAAGCATAAGATACTGCTTTGAAGCAGTCTACAAAATTTAATGATTATCAATGATAAAATTAGAGGAGGTAGAGCTCCTTTTTTATATTTTCAAATGAGAATATTTTGCAATTATTCGATTGAGAGATGTGAAAATGAGCTGAATGCAAGGATTATTGCCGTTCTTGGGAGGGATTCAAGTGACTGCGACTGGTGCGTGTACCAAAAGTTATTCTGGAAGCAAAGAGAGTTTATCATTAAATTAATTCAGTATAGGTTCAGTCTTCTCGAAATTATATTTTTAAGAATCAGTGAGCTGTGTTTCCATTTGTGGTTGAGTTCGCAAATTTGTTGAATAAAAGAAGCAATATGGTTTTCTGAATATGCATCTTGGGAAAAAAATTTACAGGCTCGGAACTTCCACGTCAGGAGAAATTTTTCCATCACGATAAGTAGCTTCACTAAGTTTGCCTAAGAGACCATTAGCACAAAAATCGACAATGTTCCTCAGACTAAAAATTGGAGGGAGCATTATTGCGCACAGGAGCAGACCTAACTTCACCTGGGGGCCAATTTTCAAAAAAGGTCCTCAATATTGGTTATTTCAAAACTCACAATACTCTGTTGGTGGAATTATCCAGATAGCTCTGACTTTAGACTAAAATAAGAATCTCGAGGTGGGCTTGTCTTTCAAAATAAAATTTAGAAACAAATCGCTTCAATTCTATTTCATTTCAACTAAAAACACTCTTAGTCTATTGAATTAAGAGAATTAGCATTCAGAAAGAATCTTTTTGCAGACGCTACACGATTTTTCTCTTATATTGGCTTAGTGAATTGAGAAAAAAAAATTTAAGGGATCATTCAAACTGATTAACGCCTTCGATGCTTGTTATTCACTTTGAGGAAACAATCAACAACTAATTGACTATAAATAATTGGGAAATGCAAATCTATTGATTTGAAAGGAGAAACAAATTTTTCTTAGGGACTGAAGCACGAGTCGATTTAGAATCTGTAAATACGAAATCCGATTTGCAAATTACTCATTTCAGATGACTCGTTCAAACCATAATAATAAATAAAAATCAAGATATTTCAAATGATACTCCTCGATTTTGTCATAAATCATCCATATTTCTGTATTTTCGCAGGCGTGCTACTCGTCCTCATCCCCTTCATCTATCGAGATCCTCCAAAACCCACCAGACATGGTTCCAAAGAACAATTTGATCCCTCTAAAATCAAAACTCCATCTGCTACCTTCGAAATGATCCAAACCAATGGTATTCACTTGCATACTCTCTGTGCTGGTGATCCAAAGAACCCTCTAGT
>ENA-UOTZ01002074-UOTZ01002074.1-compost-metagenome-genome-assembly--contig:-NODE-2074-length-11408-cov-8.091519_pt1 | contig 11408 bp, 9 predicted proteins | sample MGYA00238144_ERZ746983 | MGnify/ENA primary metagenome ERZ746983 (study PRJEB28759, sample SAMN06268863) | compost metagenome | isolation source: single cell | place: USA: California, Emeryville, Joint...
AAGACAAGCAGCCTCGACGGAATTCTCTGCAGCCGTTTTCTGAGATCACTAGTCAAAATAACCACTTTCTTCAAGGAGTGAATGCGCAACAGATGGTTTATAGAGGTGGAATGCCTAGCTTCCCCCAAAATATGAAAAAATCGATTCAGTTCGATTCAGAAAAAAGCTTTGCTTTGGAAACCCGGCGAACTGCACGAATTATGGACAATCCGCTCGAGATATCAGTAGAACAGCAGAGTGGGAGGAATTCAATTGAACGAAAGAACAAACGAGCAAATTGCTACGATAGCACAAGATTACAGTTGCCTGCGCTGTTTGATAAGATGGAGAAAATGCAAAGGCAATTACGAATTTTCTATAGGAAAAATAGTCAAATAGGAGAGAAGGAGAACAGAAAGGGAATCTGTTAAATGTGGCGCTGCTTATTAGACATTCAATCTAGAGACCAACAATTAAAAACTCAGGTTTACTTTTATCTAATCTTTAATTCGAGAAAATGAAGATATCACGAGTCTATCTACACTAAGAGTCAGGTTTTAATCATGGTTTTTTTCCTTGACTTTTATTATCTGATTTTTTATTCGTAAACTAGATGCTTTGAATGCTTGAACCTGTATTTAGCCCTAATTATTCCTTAGCAAAGGAACTTGCTTTAAAAGAATGGAAGGCAAATGCATTATATTTAGTGAGGACTCTTATTCTACTTTTGGGATATCCAATTTTTATTCAATAAAATAAAGGATAGCTCCTTGTAGATACACAATGAAATTTGATTCCTCTGTAATTCGCTTCAATTTTCGAGATAAGGAGTTCCGACAGAATATCTACCAAATATTTTCCGATAGTTTGCCGAATTATTTTTACCTCTGTGCTCCTATTCTTCTTCTCACAATCAGCATCGTCTTTTTGAACAACAACGGTGCTACGGCAGAAGTGATAGATGGGGTCGGCGTCGCAGATCAATGGCTTATAATTTCCAATGTCATAGTCTTCTCAAGTCTTAACACTGGAACATCCACACTCGCGGCACAGGCTTATGGAGCACAGAATTTCAAACTTGTTGGTATTTATCTTCACAGAGCCTTGGTACTCAGAATCGCCATACTAATCCCAGGAATCCTTCTTTTGCTTTGGACTGAAAATATCCTTTCTTTTATAGGCGTGACACCAGAAGTCGCCTTCAATGCTGGAATCTATTGTCAAAATGTTATCATTGGAGTGGTCGCTCTTTCAATGAGCGATACGCTTAAATCTTATGTCATTGCTCATAACATCTTCCTTCCATTGCTGTACATTCAAGGCTCGTTAATTTTGGTGCAAATTTTTATGTGTCAATTTTTCGTTAGCTGGCTTGGGTTGGGTCTCGCAGGCGCTGCTTATGCGTTTTCTGCAACTCAACTCATTGGATTCGCACTGATTGTGATATACATTTGGAAATGGAAGGCAACTGAGCACACGTTATTTTGGCCTGAGTCCAGTTCATTCAACATTGGGGAGTTATTCACTCAATTAAAACAAGAAACATGGATTGGGTTATTCATGTTTATTGAGTGGATGGGATATCTAATCGTGTTCCTCCTTGCAGCCAGACTGAGCGTTAAGGAATTACAAGCATTCGTTTATATGAACAATGCTGTTGCTATAGTGTATTTTCTTCCAGCCGGTGTTGCGGTTACCCTCGGAACATATATTGCTGGAGCTATGGGAGATGGAAATCTTGTTGCTGTGAAGAAACATGCTCGAGTTGGCAATGCTTCTGGGTTAATCATCACTATCTTTTCTTGCACACTGCTGTTTGGAATTCCAGAAGCAACTATGAGGATTTATACTGAAGATATTGAGATTATCAAAATCGGAGCCACTCTTCTTCGAACGTATGGGTGCTATTATATTCTTGACTGCCAGCAAATGTTGCTAAACTCAATGATAAAAGCGATCGGAAAGGAAGTTGAAGGCGCCATAATTTTCTCAATTTCTATCTTTGGGGTTGGAATTACTTCAGCATATCTGCTATGCTTTGTAGTAGGGCTCGAGTCAAGAGGACTACTAGTGGGTATCGCAATTGGAATTGGATTGATGGTTGCATTTAGCATTTATCTGTTAAAAAAAGTAGACTTAGAGGAGCTCTCTCTCAGGATAAGAATACGCGCGAATGCAGATAAGGATGAAAATACCGAAAGCAATTCGCCAATCCACTATGAACTGAGAGAAATTAGAAAGCTCAAGTCAGCAACGATTCATTTTCATGATGATGTATATTCAAGGTTAAAGTAAGTTGTTAGTTTTGAAAGCTGCTATGATGTTATTGTACTCTCCGTCAAGTAGCTTGAACATTTCTGATTGTAGCAAATACCAAGTTACAACTGGCCTATATAAAATTGCGGATGGATCTTAATGTAAATGATTCCAAAGATTAAACGTTCAAAGTTTAAAATTTCAAAGCATAGAAGCATGCAATATAATGAGAGCTATAGGGAAAATCAGGAGCCAACAAATAAGCAGAGGGACATTCAAAAATCAAACGTAGTATGTTCGAAGCGAACTTCATTTTTATTTATTTTCCTAATTTTAATTTTAATTTCTGTTTGTACTACTCTCCAAACCAAGTGAGCTAACACTGTAAAATTTTAATAGAAGGGTAGTTTAATTATTAAAATTTTGAAAGAAGAGGAAGCAAATAATAGTCCAAACAAAGGCTCATTGTAGATCCAAGAGATAATACCTCTGAAAACAAATTTTCAATAAAACCTTTGCATTTTTTTGATTCGAGTGGGCATCGTAAGAGATTTAGCAAATTCAACGGAAAATAAATTCCGATCCCAAAAATGCAAGGGCGCTAGGCCGTCTATCAGAACATGCATGAAGCATACCCACATGAGTTTTTGCTGTCAACTCAGCCTTTGCTTGTCAGAATTTAATCTTTCTTCGTTTCATTTTCTAATGTCAATGATTTGCAACTAATCAGCCTTTTCAAAGTGAATTTCCATAAAAATTGGCATTTTGAGTTCTTCGGAAAGCTTTTTGTCGTGATTCTACGGGATCCATGTCATGATTTCCTAAAAATGGAAGTCAATGATGTTTATTCATTTCGACACCATTCAAACTTAACTCGGTGAAAAAAGCTATCCAACATTCTGAACCAGTATAGAAGCGAAGTTCTAGAATTTTAAGGATAGTTCTATTCTCAAATGAGTTTTATTGACTTTTGAGCGAAATTTATGATGCCTTGCCTGCTCCTACTTAGATCCTTGCTGGTTTGAACCAGCTTTCTTTTTGACAACTATTGTGAACGAATTCTTCACGCCTTTTCTGATCCATATGTCTTTCCTACTGAATTTACATCGACATGTACACAAAATACAACATATAAACCATTTTAAGACAAGTAGAACCGTGGGATCTCTAATAACCTTCTTAAAACTCGAATCATCAAATCATCACTTCCAACAAAGGCATAGTCTATCTATAATTTGAGCCTCAATGTTCAGTCTTAAAGCTTCCGACATGCACTTCATTACTACATGGCAAGATCATAACTATACCAATATCGGAAAATCGAACACACATATATTATCATCCTCAATTCACTATCACACCAAATCATCTAGATAGCTGTTCAACCGAATGATGCTCTCTAGCCTAGCCTTCTCTGAAGGCGTACATAATGTATTCGAAACATAGTTTCCAAAAAGAAGAAATAAATAAAACAATAAGCTTAACTAAGAGATCAGCGCAAGTTGTACTGACGATTCTGTGCAAAATCTAATATGTACATAACCTCATCCACGAAGTTCAAAAAATATATCTATTCACTGCTTTTAAATTAAACCTTCTTTTTTATCAGCATTCTGCGCCAATTTAGCAGTGTTTCACTGTTTGGAGGAAAAAATTTTGATTGGTCAAGAGTACATTCAAAATCCAATAAGAACTTAAGAATCGAAGCGTTTCAGAAGAGTAGTAATTTTCAATGGATAATTAATTATTTCGTAAAATAATTAAAGAATTCCGCGGAATCAGAGAAGGAATTAAATATACTGAATTCACTAACATATTTTCGAAAGCTTCACTCGTTGTTGGTGGCAAAAAGAAGGTTTTTTCACTAATAGACCTTGTTTTTTCCTAAAAAGCCTTTGGGTTTTTCCGCCTAAGGGGTCCAAGAACCCGCATTCATGGTCGTCGGCATTTGGTTTTAGGACATTCACTTAAGGTCAAGTTTCGAAGTGAAGTTATATCAGTAAGATAGAACTGTTCACCTAAATTGATATTTTGTTTTCTGCAGTTAAATCAACGCCTTTTAAGTGTACAACTGACTGTATTTAAGGCTGACGAGGATTGCTAATAATATAAATATCTCAACAAATGTCTTTTGAATTGTCCTCTATCCAAGAACAAAATATGACCACTCGTGACTCAAATACTACTCAAGTCGACATGTTCAGTCTGATTATGAAGTTTGACATGCTGCCCGAAATAATCGTTAGAAGCTATGCGAGACAGTTAATCGACGCTTTGGAGTCCCTGCACGATCAAAGAGTCGCGCACGGGGATCTGAATCTCGAGAGCATCTTACTCGACGAGAATCTTTGCTTGAGGCTGTCTGACGTAAGAGCATCAGCCTGCGAGAGAGAGCATGACGCTTTCTCTGCGGATATTTTCTCACTGGGAGTCACGATTTTCGAGCTCTACTGTGGACATTCACCATTTGAAACAGCTAGCCCTGAAGATCCAATCTACTCACTTGTTGCTGAAGGGACTTGGGAAGATTTTTGGGCTATCCATGAAGAGATTTGTTCCTATAAGGGAGTAATCCTGCACACACACATCAAAGAGTTTCTACAATCCTTGTTGTGCCCAGAGAGACCATCGATTAAAGAAATCAAGAATCTAGCATGGATGAAAAAGACCTGTCTTGAGCCGCTCAAGGTTAGGTCTTGGATAATGGAAATTGCTAAAAAAAGAAAAATAGAGCTGTCCTTCCCCTCTCCTGTTTCATCAGCCTAAATGCTCTGAATGTCCCCTTATATTTCCTTTATATCTGAATAACGACTTATTTCGTATAGTTAATAGTGGCTCTGCCATCGTAAATTAATATAATTTGATCATATACTTTTATTAGTACTTTTCATACATTATTTGAGTCAACAGTACCTTGAATAAGAAGTAAAACATCAAAATGGTTCTTCGAGGGAAGGTTTCTTGAAAAATTATGTAATAAATTCTTGTTTAAAGGGCGCTTTCAGCTTCTCGTCCAACATATGATTTCATAAAATAGTAAAAAACAACTCAAGACGTTGTGTAAACTGATTTAACTAAAGGTGGTACAGCACTCCATCTATTTGTTATAGCGGGAAAATAAGCTCGTATTCATATATTAGGTTCAGAATGTTGCCACTGAGGTCATAGTAATCTGAATCTGAGATATTTATCCGTTTTTGATTGATTGTAATAAAAAACTCTTTTATTTAGGCAAATAAAAGGAACTCTTCTTGCTAAAAATGAAACATTCTTTTGAGTATTTGAGACCTCCAAAAGAAGTCTTAAAGATCACACACAAACGTAAACATGTTTCTCACCATCTCATATATGTATAAACTTTCATTTAGCTGATTATATTCACAAAGGAACCGGAAAAACAGCACAACGAAGGATTTATTCTCAAACTGCCTTCGATTCGTTTGAAGAAGCACAAGTTGAAGATCTCCGCTTTGCCGTTAAATCAAACGGAATACAGCTGCCACAGCAGTTAATTATTGCCTCTCTCTTTTTTTGTAACTGATTAAATCGAAAATAGTTGGACGACAGCACATTCATTGCGGTTCCTATATAGCTCAGAATTCGAATTGGAAGGGAATTTCGGAGCAATCGCAAGGCTAGAAAGGCATCTCCATTTTTGATAGATCGGGATTATACTGAGCTTTCGCGTGAAGGACAAGAGATACTCGTAAGGACGGGTTCTGTTTAATGCTCTTATAGATGCTTTCGTTCCATATATAGGAAAAAGGTCTCATCTATCAGTATGGCAGAGATGACAAGTACCGTCCTCTCATAATAATCAACGCGAATAGATTCGACATGAACAAAGTGCATTTTATCTTCTAATTGAGGTTTCTAATATGAAGTCAAGGTGTCAGTGATGAGCTTTTTGAACGCGTTGGTCACAGTTCTTGAGGTCATTAAGAAATATATGTTTATCCCTGGAGTAGTCGATAATTGGAATGTGCTAATTGACTGCACAGACGTTACAATTCCCGATTTGTTAATAGTAATATTTGATTTTTGCCAAAGCGCTAACTCTCTGATAGGTTCTCAAACGAGGCATTGACGTGTTAAGCGTGAACTTTCCAGAATATTTGGAAAATCTGTTCCTTTATAACCTCTCAAAGTCACTCACGACCTCATGGAAGGCGATATCAGGTAAACATACTACTGCACAATACTTCTGAACCCTTAACTAGCACTCATTCCCGCAAAAACCTTGAAAAAGATAACGTTTTTGACCCCGAAAGAAACCTCAAAGCTCTTAAGAGTGATACCTTCAGATCAGTTAGAACAAAGATTTGGAGGAATTCTTCCCGACCTGACAAGCAAATTCTGGTATTTCCTTTTCGTTAGTAATGAGATAGCACATAAACTCTTTTTTTATTTCTCCCAACGAGGCCGCCGCAGAAGACATTTGGAATTTTAGCTGATTCAGACTTCGAAAAACCTGATCAAAGCAGTTCGTTTATCGAGGACTTTGCTTTCGACGATCCAAACGATTCAGATCAAAATAATGGCCCGAAGTCCTCTCGAGAAAACCAAAGATTACTTTCGAAGACAGTCGGACCAGAGTCTGGTCCATTCCCAACGAAAAAAGAGCGGGAAGTGTCATATGAAAAGACAGGACCAACTGAAGAGTTAAATTACCCTTCGAAAGGAATTGAATCGTCCAAGCTCGCTCGAAATACTACCGGTAGCAAGCAAACGCAAGAATTTGTTGGTTCAGCTCCCTCGTTGAGAACAAAGCGATCGCCGAAAAAAACTACTCAAATCAAGGAAGAAGGAGGAGTAGCTTATTCGGTCAAAGCCAAGTCTTTTAAAACACCTATGGGAGTAAAACCATTCAAGGAAGATGTTTTTTATAAAGACAATCAGTCGGGGTTTTCAGGGAAAGAATCGACAGACCGTGAGACTCTGAGCAAAAGGGGGACTGCTCGAGAACATGGACCTTCAGAAAAAACTTCTAATTCAAACTATTTTTCATACTTGAACGAAGGGAAGGATAAAGATTCAATCTGGTTTCGTCAATTGATGGAATATGACACACAAAGGACTTCCGCACCAAAGACTGATAAGTGGTTCTGTGGCTGGTGTACGATTAGAAAGAGCAAAGACATACCGCAATAATGCTTTAGAAATTTGAATAGAGCAGCATAAAGTTACATTTCGATGTAGTCATTGATATAATTAATCTATGCGAATATCATTACTTCTCATTATTTCCAACATGACCCTGCTTTCATGTCTCTTCGTGAAATATTTAGTTAAATGTAAAAGTCGATTTGCCGTTTGGAGAGGAGTTGAGCTAGAAGAAGGAAAGTTACACATCGTAATCAAATATATTTTGTTTTTCTATTCACAGAGGAGAGACTGGTTTATTTTCTTAATACTCAGGCTATTAAGTAACAGCGTGCTTTGAATATCTCAATTGATAAATTCAGAGAGAAATAAAATAAGATGTCTCAAAAACTATTCAATGCATTCGTAGACCTCAGCGAAAGCTATCACAAAGAGAGCTCGAAGAGAAGTGCTTCAGAAGACAAGAGCAAGAAAGTCCCCGGCATCCAGAAAAAGAAAGCTTTTCAGAAGAAAGCAAAAATGGAGTATAATAAGAATATGCTGACGAAAAATCTGAAGAGCATGCTGAACAACGTGAAGAAGTATACAGATAAAAACAAACTGAAAGCTCAAAACATCAAGTATTTGAAACTCATGAATGAAAGAAGCAAGGTTACCGACAAGATAAAGCAAATCATACTCAACAAGAAAGAAGATGAATGATCGATCTCTTTTTCGTAGTTTAGCTGCATTATCTTTTTTAGTTAATATTTTGTTTCATGGCTGAGTTTTAATAATCCTTTGTAAATTCGTATTCAAAGTCAGTCTCCACCGCGATTTCTATTAACCAGCACATATGTCTCGCTGAAAGTTCAGAAAATTGGTCTCACACGCATTTTCTATTGAGAAAAGGAAATAGTTTTGGGTTATAATGGCATATAACAAAATAACCTACTAGATAAGTCATATCCTATCGGGTATTATGCGTTATCAAAATTAATTCGGGAAATGCAGGTAAAAGTTAAATAAAACAATAGAGAAGCGATTGAGGGCCAGAAAGGCGTCGGGCTTTGGAGGTTTGGTGTGAGTTATTGGCTTTCATTTTCACAGGTAGGATTTTTCTGATTCAACTCGACGCTTGAAGAAAATTTAATTTTTGAATTTTTTATCAAATACTTGCCATCGGCTCCTTCCGAAACATGATGGAATTTTCTCAGTTCAAGTCTAATCTCTCGACGTATGAGACGCCGAACCCATTGTCAACAAACATTCGATTTGTGTTGGCTAAAAAGAGAATAGACGTAATATAATTCGTTGATAAATGACGAGCAAAAGGTTTTTAGGACTTATTTATGAAATGGATATCGCTCCCAGCCACTCAAGATCTCATCAAAAAGCTGATGAATGATACCAAAATGGGCCCTCAGATCTTACTCAACCAGTCTATGACCCCTTTCGTGACTTCTCCCAAACTCGTACTTCAAAATTCAGCTTTGTTGAACTCAACAATGAAATCAAACCCTCACACTCCACCGAGATCTCCTTGTAAGCACTAATATTTTCCCTCGTATATAAACTTGCGACAACTATATCAGGCAAAAAGGGCAAAGGCGAACTGAATGATACCTTGGAGAGCTCTCCTGGACATTCTCCAAGAAATTTGGAGTCATCGATGCTGGGAAGTACTTGATTATAATTGATTATATCATGAGACGAACTAATTATCTAAGAAACGCTATCAAAATCAATGGTTGCAAGAAAAAGCAGAGATAAACCTTCTGACACGACGCATGCAATCCCGCAGTTCTTTTTCCCGAATGGAAACCAAGCAGATCAGATTATTAACGAAGAGATGATGGTATTCCTTAACTTCTTTAGCTCAAGGTCCCTAATTTGCTTCGCAGAGTGAAATAAATGAAATTTTTATGAAAGGAGTCAAAGATGAGCTAAATGTAAATAGCCTTTATGTCGCGACATTTAAGTCTAATACTGCTTGATAATTTAGATCGATGCTTTCCAAGAAGTGACCACCAGAATCATGGGGATTCCCAAATTTTTGAATCGGATCCTGTTTGCGAGGTGCGATAAAGATAAGAAAGGAAAAGTTTCAAAAAATGAGTTTTTGAAGTAATCCACTGGATTAATAGCTTTGCAGTAACAGCCAATAAATCATAGAGTTTTCAAAGCAGAATACTCGACGAAAGAGCCTTGGTTGAGATGCTTCTACATGCTCAAGAAGCCTCAAAATGACTATATTGATGCCAGTGATCTGAGGCCAATGATGAACAGTAAATCTTAATTTCCCAAAAGGCCGATTTAACACCTTTCAAGTCCTCTTAGAAGTTCACCCTGGACTTGAATTTCTGAAGAACACGCCAGAATTTCAAGATAGATATGGTAACTGATCACTTCAATCGAGCGGATTTATTAACGATTGATTCAGCTGACACTGTGGTTCAGCGGATTCTGTATACTGTTGACAGCAACGACGATGGGAAGATTTCTCAGAGAGAATTCAAAAAAAGCGACTTTTTTTCCGCGCTTGAGCAAGTCGATCTTGAGGAGGACATCAATAAAGTACTCATATTGGCTCTCCCTTCTTCTCTAATCGCATTCGCTCTATCTAATTTAGGTCAGAAAATACTTCTCCTATGAGCATTTCTACGTGTTGTACTGCAAATTCTGGGAGTTGGACAGCGATCATGACTTCTTCATTAACAAAGAAGACTTCAGCCGGTAATCTTATTGTCCTCTCCTCGCCCAGTTCGTAATCGGAATTCACCTAGTTATTCTGGGCATGCGCTCTCAAAGAAAGTTATCGACAGAATATTCGCTGAGGTTCCCAGAAAATTTAAGAGCAAAGTACCTGGCAAAATGAGCTACGATGATTTTATTTGTAAATATTGACGAAACGCTCCAGGCATATAAAATTAATTGTATGTAGGGTTCATGCTCTCTGAAGAAGACAAGTCTACGGATAGAAGTATTGAATACTGGTTCAGAGTGTGCGACACAGATCAGAACGACATCATAACGTAAGAGTTCCCAGCGAGAAGATCGAAAGGTTTAAAAATCTTTAATTTGATTAGAGGCTATGAGATGGAATATTTCTTTGAAGAACAGAAGCAAAGACTTGAGTATCTCAATAATGAGCCTGTCCACTATGAAGATGTGCTGTGCCAGATGTAAGAGAATGCATTTTGAGGCAGGAGGAATAATAGATAACTTAGGGTGGATATGTTTAAGCCGGAGAAAGACATCTTATTCAGAAGAGAAAATTTCAAGGCGAACCGCAGTGTCGCTGGAGTCTTCTTCAACGCCTTGACTAACCTGAACAAATTCGTGGCTTATGAGCAGCGAGATCCATTCGTTATCAAAAATGAACGGCAGGAATACCCTGACTACTCTGAATGGGACCGATTTGCACAGAATGAATACATTCGACTGGCTCTCGAGGAAGAAAACGGTGAAAATGTATAAATAAACGTGAATTTCTTTTGGTTCTAATTTTTTTTTTCCTCGCGATTTTAGAATAACGGATTTGATGGTGCGGATATTTGGGACGGTGATGATGATGGACCAAAGGATGGTAACTCTAATTGATAAGGAGGAATATTAAGTAGAGTGTATACTATATCCATCTTTGTGAATATATTTATTGGTTGTGGTTTCTTAAAGGGATAAATAATGTGCGAGATGGTTATGTTTTTCATTCTAATGAATTGAAAAGTATTAAAATTCATATTTTCGAGGCTCAGAGTCTGAGCCTGTAGATAAGCCTGTGATTTGTTCTACTCGTTGTGTCAGTTTTGCTATCTGTCAACGAATGAATCTGATGAATTCTGTGAGCTTCCTTAGTCTCAGTGAGGAGTGATTCAAATCTTGCCTTTATGATAATGATTGATCCAAGGCTTCATTGATTTAAAATATTTACATTTTACAGAAAGGATCAATTCGCGAAAGAAAAAATGGAAACTAAAACCGTAAAGATCGCTTGCTGCCAGGTAAATCAACATTCTTTTCATACCTAACTAAGCCATTTAGACCAAGCAAACTTTCATTAAAGAAGAGAATCTTCAACACGCAAAGGA
>ENA-UOTZ01002075-UOTZ01002075.1-compost-metagenome-genome-assembly--contig:-NODE-2075-length-11403-cov-10.424422_pt1 | contig 11403 bp, 8 predicted proteins | sample MGYA00238144_ERZ746983 | MGnify/ENA primary metagenome ERZ746983 (study PRJEB28759, sample SAMN06268863) | compost metagenome | isolation source: single cell | place: USA: California, Emeryville, Joint...
CTCGCTTAAGAGTATTGATAGAAAAACGCTTCGAAGAAGGAATTACTCCTTGGGGTCTACTAGATTGGACAATACCAACAATGATTCGCTTCATCTTTACCTTAGATAGAATCTTGCAATGAAAGGTAATATTTGAAAAAATTTCACTGAGCATATGGAAATTTCTTGTAGTTTTGCACCTACAATTAAGTCAGTAACTTCAAGTTTTCTCGGATATCGGATATCGTTCCCAATCTGATAAAAAAAAAAGAAGCGTAAATGGATTTATCTACATGAAAGTATCAGTTGTTCTAACATTGTAGTATGGTAGATATTAGAATAACCAGGCTCTAAGAGGGCAATTGCTTTACTAATCAGTTGGTCTATCTCTTGTGAGTTGCAAAGCAAACTGTACTAACTATCTCCACAATAATTGGGCTACTATCAATTTTTTTCCGGTTAATCTGGCCTGCATTATGCTGGGAAATCTGTATGACCACAGTATTCCTTAATTCTCATCTCTGTCTCTGTCTCTCTCTTTCTTCATATTTAAAGTTATTTGACATCTTGTCCAGGTGATTCTGTCTGCTAACTTACTTCGTTTAGTTTTCATTTTTTTTATTTCTTTAATTACTTTAAACTACTGTAAAATTTGACTAAACCCAATTTAAACTATTTTTGATTGCCGATTTTTTTTGGAACGGATACATTCAATTCCACTGAAAAAGTTCACCAGAAATTTCGCTTTAATTTGATGCATATTATTTCTCTGAAGAGTCTTTCAAAAAAAATTAAGAAAATCAGAGTTTCCAACCGTATTCACCCAGAGAGGAACCAAATAGATAGAAAAGAAGAGCGCGTTTGCTGTTTTACCAGGGTGCAATTTTGAAAGAGAAAGATGAGCAAGAGAAATATATCTTGATTCGAACCTTAGTGTTTCAAGGGCAAAATCGATGAGAGGAAATCATTTAAGGGCTTTGAGATCACAGTCTCAATCCCAATGCCTCCTTCCGGCCGATACTTACCCGACAGAGAAAAATTGAGAAAATATCATTACATCCACTTTTCAAACTGACTTCTCCGAGTCATGAAGACTTGTCGGCTAAACCTAGGATCTCCTCAGAAGTGCTGTATTTAGCTAATAATGAGTGCGTTGAAGAGCAACGGTGGTTTTTTTAATTTATTTTGTTTTGATTTCACATTAATATTTTTCCCAAAATTGTTGAATGAATCTTAGCAGATAGAGGAAGGATGATATGTAGAGACATCCTCCTTAACTTTCATAACGGGGTATTTGGAACAGAACAAAATAAAAATTTTGAAAAGCGCCATTTTTTCTAAATGATATAAATACATAGTTTTCCTCTTTGCCATTCGATCTTTTTCTTTCTTTGTAGTCTTCGCGGCCTCTTGAGTGATATTGCTAGAAATTTAGCGGTAGTAGTCACTTTTTTCTTCTTCTTCCGAAAACTTTTATCTTGAAACTGAAGCAATGCTCTTTGTCTGTTCCGAAAAAAAACGAGTGCGTTCGCATGAAGGGTAAGGGTATATTGAAACTCGTCGCTAGTACCTTTGTAAGCTTTTCTTTAGCGTTCGATACCACTCTCTCATGATTCTCTGAAAATGCTAAAACATATTCAAATATGCCTTTCTGACTCATTTTCAATCATCGCTTCCCTTCTGATTTTCTTATTATGAGAGTTAGTGGGAATAGATTTTTCTTTTGCATGATTTTTGCTCTCTTTAATTTTTTTCTTCTTCCATTCTCATTCTGATGACTCGAAAACAATTTGCGTTAACATATTAGATTTGAACTTGCTGATCCTGTTCCCGATTTTTAGGCCCTGACGGAAAGTGTAACTTGGCGAACGTCGTTTCTTCTGCTTCCAATATCCCGGCCATTGAAAAATTTATGATGGAATGCAATTCATTTGAAGATCTTTTAGAGATTGCTGACACTATTGAGATGCGATTTGAAAAAAATGGTCGTTGTGGGGTTTTCTGGATTGATGAATCGTTCTTTCGAGATAAAATTTTCTTTTTTGACTCGTATTTTAGATTTTCCAGAGCTTCTTGCATCATTATATAAATTTTGAATAAACCTTCGCAAGCCTAATAGCTATTTTCATCAAGCTTAAATATTCCTTCTTGTATTTGAATGCATACTTGATTAATGATTTGAAATTGCTGAACTCTATAGTTAATTTTGATATAGTTAGAATTCAATTCAAGCTAAAATATTTTATTTAATCCTGATTGCTAAGGCGTCCGTTGAAAACTGACGAAGGAGATGTTGATGTATGAAGATGCTCTCTGCCGTTCATTGAAGTTATTCTTATAAATCTATTATCTACCGGTGTTTTCTTACATTTTAAAAACGGATCCGAAGCAAATCAGAGAAAAAATTCAGAGTTCAGAAGTCAATTGTTTATTTGTTGATATGAGTCTTATGTTTTTCCTATCTCCTACTGGCTTTCAATAGTAGGGATACATGATGACATTCTAATCTTTAGGGTAGAATAGAATCTATTCCGCTCTCATCGTCCTTCTAAACACCCTTATCTATATATTGTGGCCTCTTTCTCTTGGGGCGGCTATCGAATTTGATTCTTTCTTAAATGAAACAAACAGACACCGCTTTTTCTAAAAACAAATGAGAACAGGTGTTATTTATTCAACAAGAAAAGTTACTTTTATCTGAGGTCTCTCCAGTATAAAGGACTTTTCCAGTCTTGAAGTCCAATAATGGGATTGTCGCAACAGACGAAGCACAAGCTAACATATCCCCGCTTGGGCTCCATCGCACACAGTAGATTTCAGCTTGACTGAACTCTTTGAAATCAGAATTAATGTATTAAACTAATTAATAACTTTACCGTCTTCGCAAATCCCATCGAAAGTTCGGACAACCTTGGATTCTCGTTTATCAAATATCTTCACATTACCTTCACTGCCAGCTGAAGCCAGTAGGTTTCCATTACTCTCGCAAACATCAATCCAGTAAGTAGCGCCTTTAGGAGATAAAAAATATAAAGAATCAAATATTGGGGTTGATCATACCTGACATCTGGAGGAAGCCCCCTGGCAAAGGCTCTGCTCCCCCCAAATCAATAGGTTTCTTCAGAGTGAGGGTTTTCTTCTCAGTATCCAGGATATTTAGGTGTCCATGATTATACTTTACGAATAGAAAGGGTTCATCAGTATTCACACTCCATCTGCAACGTCCCCAAGAATCTAAATTGTAAAGGAACTTTAATGTCGCTAATAAGGGATTAATAAATTACCTGAGCTGTTCTTTTTCCCTATGTTCATATGGAAGCTGTAGTTGTCAGTATTCACATCGGATATCAAGCAGACGCCACCCTTGTCGATAGTTGCTCCTGTCTCTCCATGAGGATTAAAATCAAGCCCAGTTATGTAGTTTCCTAGATGCAAATATCTTAATTGAGTCTGCAAAGGGCAGAAGTTTATTAATTACTTTCTCCATTGTTATATTGGGAGTGCCATTTCGATTTACGGGTGAGTTTTACAGAATTACCAACCTTCGAATTGTCGAAATTGTAGAGATGGTAGGCTATCTTTCCTCCAACAGGAATCGCACCAAGAATGTTTCTTCGTGGATTATAGGCAACATCTCCATATCCAGTCGCTAGAAGAGGTGATGAATGGATTTTCACGATAAGGTTACTGCCAGAAACTTCCTCAAATGAATATATTTTCTCCGATCGTCCTTTTCGAGAGACATTAAATACCTCGAGGCTAGCTGATACGCTCCAGTTGTGGTGAACAGAAACTAGGAGTCCTGTGTTCGCAGCCTCTCTCACGTGTGTCCAGCTGTCACAAGTCTCTTTTTTAAAAATGAGTTCTATATGAAAAAATTAAAGATTACTCCTGATCTTGATCAGTTTAGCCCCGTCAAAATTCGAAAACTCTTGCTTCGTTTTGAGTTCAACAATACTGACCTTATTATTTGACTCTGAGCACCAAGCGAGTAATGTTGGAGATGTTGAAGACGCAGTTTTCTCATCTATCCAAAGTTAGAGAATGCAAGAAGAGAATCTCTCAAAAGAAGTGAATTAAAGCAAAAATACCAGTTTCTATCGAATTTTTAAGCACCTCATCGCTTGGTGCGTCTGTATTGACTTTTGACTCTTCAAGGACTGTGTGAGGAGATTTCTTACAGTCCTTTGGTTTGCTTTTAGAAGCTTTTGGAGGCATTTCAGTTTGGTAAGAGAAAGAAGGAGATAAAATTTTAAATTAATCAAAGGTACTTAATCTTAAGCTGATAAGTGAGAACTTGATTTGGTTGGAGAAATATCAAATCAAGAGAGGATCCCGATTATTATTAGATTATTGACACAAAACACAAAAAAGTAGCTCTCTCAAAACATAAGTTGAAGTTTTACGATCTTGCCTATTAAATTTTTCCCTGCTAGTTACTTTTTTTGTTTTAGCAGTCGTGCTGGTGGCCACCAGCATGTCTCCTTGAAATTATTTTACACAATTTCTCCCATTTAATATTATAGCAATAGCGCTCGAGTACTAGGGCTAAACCCAATGGAATCTCTCGAAAGCTTGATTTTCTTCTCTGCATCAAGAACGTTGAGGAGATGATTGTCATATTCCACGACACGCACAAACGAGTCTCACAAAAATTCGTAAATCACCTACAATTAATCAAGTAGTCTACTGATTATTTTCATTAGTTAGCGTTATTCTACATATCTATATAGACCGAAATGTTTTTCATTAAGGAAAATTAAAGTCGTCTCTTTAAATTCGTTTATCTAAAATAGTTTCATGTGTTTTGTATGATATTTAGATTTTCCTTCTTTATGATTGGTTTGTGTTCAAATAAGAGAAATGTGTATGGTATATATAAGGAAGGACAGAATATAATATCTGTGATTAATGAGTTCAAAATCCTAGAGAGTGTGGCCAATAATTATCCTCCCAACGCCTGCTTGTAACCTCCTTTCTCTTCAGATTATTGGCGTTGAGTCTTTCTCAAATGAAACAGACAGACATAGCAGGATCTAAATTTTTAAAAAAATTAGTCGTTATTGATTAAATAATGAAACTTACTTCTATCAGAGGTCCATCCAGTATAAAGCTTTTTTTCAGTTTTGAGGTCGAAAATAGCTACTGTCTTATCGTTTGAGGCAGTCGCGAGCATATTGCCACATGGACTCCATCGTCCGCAGTTAACCCCATCTAAAAAGCAAGAGTGACCTTTAAACAAAATAAAACAATATTACAAGGATCAATGCCAATGAAATTTTTGACAATCGTTGCTTCACGTTTGTCAAATATTTTGATCTCCCCATCCTCACCACCTGCAGCCAGGAGATTTCCATTGCATTCGCAAACATCAATCCAGAAAATATCAACTAACAAAAATTAAAAAGTCAATTAAAAACGATGGAGCAGGAGATATTAAGGAAATAATTTAACAGACACAATCCTTTTCCTATTGAAAAGCGAGGCATAGCTCTCTGTTCAATTATTAAATATTAATTGATTGTATCTGAAACGGGAGGAAGTAAAAGAAAAAGTGAGTCGTAGCTACAATCGTCCCCAAGCTCAATCGTGTGCTTCAAAGTAAGAGCTTTCTTCTCAACATCCAAGATATTGAGTTGACTCAAGTCGTATTTGACAAATAACAATGGTTCGCCAGTATTAGTGCTCCATCTACTTCGGCCATCATTATCTATGAGTTTACAAGTAAATACCTTCAATACATTAATATAAGAATCACAAATGCACTTATTCATGGTAGGAGAAGAACGAAGTAAATTATAGATATTTCGATGTTGTATTTACCCATTTCGTGACTCGTCTCCATGTTCAAATGAAAGAAATAATTGTCAGTGTTAATATCTGAGATTAAGCAAGTTCCATAGCAATCCATAGTTGCCATGAGATCTCCGTTAGGGTTGAAATCTAGGTCAGTTATGGAATTATCTACATAAAAGTTTATTAAATGAATCTCCAATAGGAAAAAAAAATAATACCATCTTGGGTGCTATATTGAGAGTGCCATCTTGATTTCCGGATTAGTTTTACAATATTTCTATTCTTCGAAGTGCAGAAATTAAAGAAATGGTAAGATATCTTCCCTCCAACGGGAATTGCACCAAGAATGCTTCTCCTTGGATTATAGGTAGCGCCTCCATAACCAGTCACTAGTGAAGAATAAATGATAAGATAGATTTTCTCAATGATTCTACTGCCAGAAACTTCCTCAAAGGAATATATTTTTCTCGCTTGCCCTTTCCGTGAGACATCGAATACTTCTAGATTAGCTGATACGCTCCAGTTTTGGTGAACAGAAACCAAGAATCCTGTGTTTTTAATCTCTTTCACTTGAGAAGTGGATACTTAGCGGAGAATTATCAAAACTGAGTCCAATATGTAAAAATACGTTCGATATTATTTAGTTGAACTCCGAAAACTCTTGCCTCGCTTCGAAATCAACGATATTAATCTTATTATTTCTCCCTGAACACCAAGCAACTAATGCTGGAGACGCAGGAGATATCTCGTCTAACCCAAAGCTAGGTAGTAGTTGTAGATCGAAAGAATGGAAAAATGAGAAAACGTTATCAAAAAAGTGAATTAAAGCACAAGTACCAGTTTTTATCGACTGCTTGAGCGAATTATCGCTTAGTGCGTCTTTCTTGGCTGTTGCATCTTCAAAAGCCGTATGAGCTGATATCTGGCTATAATTTGATTCACTTTTTGAGAGCATTAGTTTACACTTGGTTAATAAGAGCTGGAATTCAAATTTTTAACACTCAAAATTAATCTCATTACAATGAGTGAGTGTGAATTTGATTAAATCAGAGGGAAAAAATTGAATAAAGGGAGGATTCTGCGGTGACTATTATCAAGATAGATATACAGATCAAACTTATAGTGTTCAGTTAGCATCAACCTCCTACAATATCCATTTGCTTTTTTTTAAACTAAACCCTTCTATTCAATTCATTCTAACTTGCAAAAAAACAAGAAATTTCCCAAATTCATTTCCTATTAAATTTTGCAAGTGATTCATTTATTGGAGGTTGGCTTTTTCCTGTTCGATTAGACCATGGTAAGGTACTCGACAGCTCTAGTAAGCTGAGGTATGATTGGTCAAATCAAGAGTAATGGGCTTTCTTGATGTTAGTTCTAAATCTTCTAATAATAACCCGTATAATTATAAGTTTTGTTGAGGATCAATAATCCTAACTTAGGCAATTTCAGAAGAAGAAGTCTCATTGGGTATACTATTGCGATTTGTTAATTCCTATCCTTCTATTCTTGAAAAGAGGTAAGAATTTCTAATATAAAAAAGACTTTTATACACTATTCAGTTGGCTGTTGAGGGGATAGAAGAGGGGAGGAATCAAATCGATCAGAATATCAAGCTAGCAGTTTGAAGCTCTTATTTGCTTAGCTTAACCTAGATGAGAAATATTTTCCAAAGGTGTTTTAGCAAAAATAGTTGTTATTGAAAATTTTTCTCTCGACTACGACATCCAAGCATGGCATTCCCTAAAGTGATATGTGACTGACAATAGTAGTTTGTCAAGCGAAGAAATTAAAATAACATAACATCAGATTAAGTTCTGCTATAATGATTGAGATAGTAAAATATTAGTTCAGGAATAAACGGTCAAAACAGATAATATGATGAAGATTGTTATGGAGGGAAAGTAATTATTTGCTCAGGGTATGAAAAAGATTTCAACATTAATTATTCGTGTGGAAAAATCGGTATTTGTTATGGATCCTCAGCAGATCCTTGCTGGAGAGATAGTGACTCATTTACCATACATTCAGACGACATAGTTCTTACTGAAATAGACAATGCAATAGGTGTTGAGCTCTAAGACAGATTTCAAAATATCAGATATTGCCTCTCTTTGTATACCCGTGATAAAATTTTGAATTTTCGATGCTAAAATTCGGAATATATGCATCATTATTTTAATTAGGGAATTATGAAAACAGATGATACCCTTCTCATAAATTTCACTTCAGTAATTACATTAATTCGTAGACAGGTATCCATCTATTATCTATTGAAATTGTTCTAAATATCTAAATTAATTCGATAACAAAGCTGAGACAATTCTTATATGGTCAATTGCATTTCTTAAATTACCGAAAGACTGTGTTCTATGGATTGATGATTGACAAAAGTGGAAAAACGCAGAATTAGAGAATCTATAGATTACCATGCTTTATTTTGGAATTCCTTTGATTCCTCGTTGGTCCCAATGAGTGTATGCTCGTCTTCTTCCATCCTGAGCTCTTCAAGGTTACATTGGAGGCTGTATGAACGCTAAAAAGATTCAAAGTGCGACTATCATCGTAGAACTAAAACTCTTAGTAGCGGAATGGCTCAATAGAGGCCATCTATCATACCCGATATAAAAAATCAGACAAGGAATTTGTAGTTTATACCTCGTCTTTATTGGAGCAACTTGCCTAATAAATAGCGCAAGTTGTAGAGGAATTAAAATGCGAGAAATTCATTTAAGCAGATAGACACAAGTAATAACACACTTTTCAATTTGATACTCAGAATTCAACCAATTTTGTAAAGAAAATCTCTCACTTGAGAAAAAGTCCACGAGTTAAGTTGGATAGCATCTTAGATATCACACGGTACTCTCATGTGGCAGCTTTTAAAATATCAAAAGATACAGCTAACGGGTAGCATGATTATTCAGACGTTAAATATTGATTCTTACTGCAGAAATATGCATAAAGAAACACTCACTCAAATTTTCTATAACTGACGTTATATCAGTGAGATGCAGCAGGATGGGAGGACGTTTTGGTATAGCAGCATTTGGTGCTGTGTCAAGGTCATTTATTTTTCTCTTGGAAGAATCGTCCATTCTTCGAAAGATACAGATTCAAGTTTTATCTGTTTTCAGTTACTTATCGCTTATAATTAGTAGAATCCGCATAGGTATGTGTGTTTTTTAGAATAAAGAAATCATAAAGAAAGCGAAATAATATCATGTAAGAGTTAGACAGCTTTAATTTGGACATGAAAATCATCCGTTGACTTCAAACCAATTTTATTTGAATTAATGGTCTTTTTTTGTTCTGTGTGTGTGTCTCTCCACTCATAAAAGACTCAGTTGCTTTTGTTCAGAAAGAGATTATTTTTGTATAAAGCGAAATGCAACATAAGCTTTGAAAAGCTTTCAATATTGAAGACTCTTTTTGAAATGGCAGCGAAGACGAGAATCAAAAAGTTATTTAGATTCATCGATTCTCAAGTCATAGAATTTTCTGTTTATAGCAAAGGTTGAATTAATTCAATAACTAAGGAATGTTGGGAGCAAGCGGCTACTCTTATCAGAACCTGCTGGTCACTTTGTAAATTATAAATATTTACTTTTTTTCCTACTTGAAGATCGCCATTCTATGAAAATCTTCCTTTTAATCCTGATTTTGTGCAGCAAAACAGTATCTTTTGGAACCCATAAACCACACCATACAAATTTGTTTGCACTATCTGCTCCATCCGCTTATCAATTTCTATAATAATTAGGAGTCAGACAAGCGTTGCAAGATCTTTCATTTGCTTTTGTTTCAACTTTACATTATCCTTTGAGGAAAATTTTTACTTTCAGTAAAATTCGATTTGGTGGGTTCTTTATTTTATCAGAGATTTTGAGTGAGACGTTTCAAACTAATTCAATCGGACCATAGACAAACTCTATTTCATGATATTTAAATATGTATTAGAAGAATAGGAAGGCAGACATTTAGCTATTGCTACAAACAGGGCAGTCTTGTCACATGGATTTGCAGTAGAACCGATCTCCAATGATGATATTTCAATTCAAAAAGATTGAGATTGCCAAGAACATATTGGTTTTAACCAAATAAAACCTCTATGGGAGTTATTTTGGGAGTTTGAGAATTGCTTGAAAACGTCAACAAGCAAAGCTGATGTCTGTAAAAACCAAATTAGACAATTTAAGTTCAGGATTCACAGGTAATTTAAAGAGGTTTTTCCGATTTTAATTAAGCATCAAAAGTCAGTTCACTTGTTTAATTAATAATTTTCCAGTACTGAATTTCTCAGCAAAAATTCTTGCAATAATCAAGAAATAAAAGCACTAACGAAATAAAATCTAAGTTTTCGTAAGTTTTGGCTCTGCAACCATTCTGAACTCCAACTAAATGCTTTGGAGAAAGAGAGAGTGAAAGCGAATATGCATTGGCAAAGTTTATAATTGAAACCATAATTTATTGTGACTAAGTAGTATAAATAGATTTATTTCCTCCGCCTACACATAAATCCACTGTGTTTGTTATCATTAAATATCATCAGATTTGTGAAAAGCTGCATCTCCTATTTCAATGAGAAAAGTAATGCAATTTGCTCTCAATTTAATGCTGAAGGAATTAACTTTGCTTTTTGATGATGAAATACGTGAGTTAACACACCTTAGAATTCGTCCAGATTGGAGAACGAGCTGAGATGCTAATCATTTTTCTCAAAAAATAGAATTGATTGACCCGATATATCAATCAAGAAAATCCCCCTAAATTCGGCTAATTAAATTTATTTACAGGGTTTTTTGATTTATTGTGTCACATCCTTTCCTTTTCAGTAGGTTAACGTCGTTCTTTCTCACAACAATAAGAACTCGATCTAATTTGGCTTAATGGTGCATCCAGCACATGATTGATTCTAATGAGGCCAATCAAGGCTCCATAGTGATTCCAGATTCAATAAGGTTATCATCTGAGCTAGAAGTTAACTATAAAGTTAAATTATTAGGAAAGACATCACATAAAAAGAGCAATAACTTGATCCGATCCACTTGTTCGAGATGTCGAAAAGGAGCCGAACTGTTGCATTTATTCAAAAGGAGTGAATCCTGAATTAAATAAAGTAGCTGTGAATCATGATTATAAGCTCGATTATTTAAGCTGAAAGAAAATTTGTAATAAATAACAAAACTAAAAAGATATCAAAGACAACAAAGGGACTATGTACGCCGAAGAGCAACAAAAATCTGGAGATAATGAACCAAAAAGTCCAAAGAGTCAAGTGAAGCAAATCAAAAAGAAGACCGAACATGATTCTCCGCCCATAAATTTCCTAAAACTTTACCGATTCTGCAACAAGACTGATTACATTCTCATTTTTATTGGTACGGTCGCCTCGATAGCAAATGGTGTCCTTATGCCTATTCTTTGCTTAATTCTTGGTGGAGCTACCGAGAGCTTTGATCCAAGGAATTCACCAGATGAAATTGTAAGTGAAGGAAGAAAATATGCTCTTATTTTCTTATACGTTGGCATCGGAGCATTCTTTGCTTCGCAACTTTCGATGACCTGCTGGATGCTAGTAGGAGAGCGACAAACGATCAATATTCGACGAGAATATTTCCGTGCTCT
>ENA-UOTZ01002076-UOTZ01002076.1-compost-metagenome-genome-assembly--contig:-NODE-2076-length-11391-cov-7.519445_pt1 | contig 11391 bp, 6 predicted proteins | sample MGYA00238144_ERZ746983 | MGnify/ENA primary metagenome ERZ746983 (study PRJEB28759, sample SAMN06268863) | compost metagenome | isolation source: single cell | place: USA: California, Emeryville, Joint...
GGATATGAAAAGTTTAAAATTTCGAAGAAGAGGAGATCTGCACACTTTTGCGATATTTTCCCGGAATGCTGAATTTATTTACTTTCCTTATGAGTTTTCCAAGATAGTTCTCTTGGAATAGCCCCAAAAAACAAAACATTTTTTTTTTTATCAGGGCGAACACGCTTTTTGCTCCGAAAATCTCAGATACTTCGCTCATTATACGAAGAAATTACTTTATTCAAGTCGTTGCCCTCTATTACTGTCTTCTTAGAACTAATATTAACATCAAACGAAAAAGGCTCCTAACTATCGAAGCCGATAGGTTTATTCAGTAATATTGATTCGAGAGGTCGACACGCTACCTGTCGAAAATTTATATCTTTTTTTTTATTCTTTTGCTTTTTTTAATTTAATTCATCCAGTAACTTTTCTTCTCAAGCAAAGAGATAGCCAATACACCATGGATCTCTTTTCTTTCTTCATCGCAATGGGCAATTACCGTTTCTTTAGAGGGTCCACATGAGGCATAAACAAAACCATTTAGAATTTGCTGCTAGAATCATGAATACATTTAGATATGTTACAAATATCGAATTCTACTGGAAATTTTTGGCCTAAGCAAGAGTTTGAGGGTCTGGCAAACTCGAGCCTAATGCTCTTTGTGTTAAAAAAACCCTCCTATCTCCATTATGTTACTTGATTTCCAATAAGACCAGATTGGTCAGTAAAACCCAGCAAATTTAACTCCTGGAGAATTTCAGGATACCTTCTAAAAAACAAAAAATAACAATTAAATTTTGTCAACTTGAAAGTGTGAAGAAAGTCCAACGCGATGGGAAATAATAATAGCGTTCTGAAGAAATACCGGAATGACCCTAGCTTCCAAACAGAGAAGAGCAAATGTATAATTTTTAAAAACACGCAAACATCTCAACTCACTCTTATTTAGTTACTCCTCATGAGCTTGCAATCTTGGAATTAATATACAAAGACCTCGGATGTACACTTCAATCATCAAAACCACTCATTTAGGTTTTTTTGGTATTTTTACTCAGCACGAAATGGAGGAACGATTAACAAGGAAACTTTTTTACAATTCTTTCCGTTAACAGTATTTGTCTCAACTACGGTGTATTTGCGTCATACCTTTTTCGTTTAGGGTCTCTGGGGAGCACTTCTCTTCGAAAAATTCGATAAAAACCAAAAGGGTAGCATAAACTTCATGGAGTTTATCTCGCTTTTGGGTTTCTGTTGCAAATGCAACGAAGAACAAAAAATCAAAATATTGTTCGATCTCTATGATACCGATCACGATGGGTTCCTTGAGAAAAAAGATGTCCTCTGCATGGTATGACGAGACCAACTTAAGTTCTTTTGTAATTGATAATGATTGATTAGCTCTATAATTATCCAAAATCTCACTTGAGAAACATAACTGAGGATGCGAGTGTCGCGCCTGACAGAGGCAAAAAAATGACCAATATAAAAAAATTAGGAAGAATCCAGTCGATGGCACAGCTGTCAACAAGAAATAGTCTTTGCTATAATCGAAATCCAGTTGATATCGCTGACTTTAAACTGAAGAAGGCAGCATCTTCGAAAGTCGATGACTTGCACGCGCATTTCGAGGAAGAAAAAAACGAAAATGAAACCAATAACACCAAACCTAAGCCCCAATCGCTTCCGGTTCTTCTGGAAGAAGATTCTGAGAACGTCGATGAAGAAAGTAGAGATTTCTCTTAGCATCATCAGCTTATTTTTCGAAAGAAACGACATGTATTTCAATGGAAGAACTCCAAAGAAACATTTTGACTGATAAAGGACCCAGAAGAAGAATGCCGGCGAAATCGACTGATAACGCATTCAGCTTAGAACCCTATAAAAAAGCAGCAGTGAAAGCGCCAATCAGTAGTGCGGCGGCTCGTCGCTTCACTTTTTCAGCGCATATGACCTTAGAAAAACTGAAGAAACCTATTCAGCCAGAGAAAAAGCAGCTCGATCTCCGCCCAATAACGATTCCGTTGGCAACGAACGTCAACAATCGGCTTAAACAATACGCCAATTTCTTGTTCGAATGCTGTGACAAAGTCAAAGAAACAGGAATGTATAAGATAGTTCACCTTGATAAACACGATTAAGACCATTTATTAATTAGGTTGCCTGTTGAAGAATTCCAGCAATGGATTAAAACCCATCCGGCAATGCTCAAATTTTTCAAAGAGTCCTTCCACCTGGATATATGGGGTAAAACCTAATTTTGTTACTTTCTTCACGGGAAAATTAGAGAGCGTCGACAATAAATGCACGAAGTACCTATGCAAAACCAGATCGTTGACACTCGCCCAAGGAGGCGATCTTTCCCCTACAAAGTGTGACGTTGGGCTATTTGGGCCGTTTGACAACATTGCCTCATGTAAAGTAGACATGAAAGTAGATGCCAGAGCCAAAATTCCTCTTCGATGCTACCAAAAGTTTGGCGTTCTTCGCGCTCCATCTCTTATTTTTCTCTGCATTGTATTTAGACTGCCCGAACACTCTGGTATCCTTCGACGACTCGGAAAGAATATGAGGACCTGGAAAAAACAGTTATTTGAGTTAAGAGATCATTTCTTGTTTTACTATAACCACAGAAACTCGAAACTCCCTACAGGTGAGTCTGCTTCATTAGTTATTCGCTTTTTAATCTGGATCAATGGTACACAGGAATCCTCTTCTTGGATGGTTGCTTCATCGAGGTGAAAGAAAATGAAATACCTCAGGGCCGGTATGGGTTTACCATCACTCATAAGAGTCACTTCTATGAGACGCAGCATCTATATTGCTCTTCGAAAGAAGATCTCGATACTTGGATGGGCTTTCTTTTACAATTTCAGAAGTAATTAGTTTTTCCTATTACATCATCTCTGAACATCCCAGCTCCTCCATCCAAGATTTTTATACGCTTGGACCAAAGATTGGTTCAGGTAAGTTCTCAGTGGTTTCTAAATGCGTAAGGCTCCTTAAAAGACTCTTACCTTCAATTTGAAACTTATAGACGTCAAAGAAAAACAAGCAAGACTATGCCATCAAGGTTATTAACAAGCAGAAGCTAACTTCTGAAGAACGTGAATTCTTATTGTAATTTTCTCTGATGTGGAGGTCAAAAATTTAACTTACTAATATTTCAGAGATGAAACTTCAATATTTAAGGTGCTTGATCACAGGAACATCATCAAGCATGTTGAAACCATCGAGAACATATCTTTCCTCTATATCATCACCGAGCTTGTCCGTGATGGAGATCTTTTCGATTATGTTTTGAGAAAGCAATTTTTGGAAGGTAACCAGCTATTTTTCGATTATCCCCTAACAACGCTCTCCAGAAATCGAGGCGCAGACAGTAATGAAACAGCTGTTTGAGTGCTTGAGCTACCTATATGATGCTGGTGTGATTCACCGAGATCTGAAGCCAGAGAACATTTTAATCGTCCTAGATCCTACTACTCAGAGGATCAAGGAAATCAAGCTGATTGATTTTGGCTTCGCGAAGTTTGTGACCGAAGAGCATAAACTGTTTGAAGCTTGTGGAACACCTAACTACGCAGGTAAGCCCATATTTTCTCTCTCTCTACCAGTCTGAGATTAACACTGATATGTATCCTAGCTCCGGAGGTTTTGATTGGGAGAGGCTATGATCAGCGTGCCGACATGTGGAGTGCTGGAATCATCATGTATTTCTTGTAACTACATAAATTTTCTTTTGGTGATACTGATGCATATTGGATGAAAATTAGGTTAAACGGTACTCTGCCCTTCGATGCTGATGAGCTCGAGGTCATTATTGAGAAGACCTGCATGGATGATCTAAACCTGGATGGTAGGTTCTGGGACAATGTTTCGGATGAAGCTAAGGATTTACTCTTGGGGCTGCTTGAAAAAGATCCTGAGTTCAGAATCACAGCGAAAGAAGCTTTACAACATCCGTGGATAAAAGTACATAACATTCCTCATTTGAAAATCTGAGTTTTTCATGAATTAGAAATCCAAAGATTCTTTGAATGAGCTCTGCGGGAAAAATTTCAGAATTAAGTCAGATTCAAATATCAAGGGTAAATGCACGAGTCCCAAAAAAGTACGTGGTGGGTTACATGCAAATAAATCTGATTTGAAGTTCTAGTTTTCTATATATATATCTAATTCAGTAGAACTCGATTACCTTGTTCAGGGATTAGTTTTCTGTCATGTGTATTGCAAAATCTTTTTAGTATTATATGGAAGAGATTTTATAATTAGTCGCAAGGATTAGTAAGTACAGCTTAATTGAAAATTAATTCAAATCAATGAATTATTTCTCACAGAATTACTTTTTGTTGAATTTCTGGAACTAAGAAGAAGCATCGTTTGAAGGCAAGCAGTTCTGGTAAGGTTTAGTGAGTCAAATTATATATTTCTCTTGAAACAAAAAAGGAATGACAGAGCAAAATTTTACATTCAAATCTACAGAGTGAAAAGTAATATCCGACTCCTCAAAAGGAAACAAAATGAAGTTTAAACACATAACTACGTCATTTAATAGTAAAATCGACTGTTCTTCATTGAACTGTTTGTGTTGGTAGTTGAAAACGTTTCATTCGGCTTCGCCCCTCCCTTCGGATTCTCATATCGCGCTAACCGTTCTTCTAAAATCGCAATTTGAGAAACCTAACTCAAAGTTTATAATCAACTTATATTATCGACAATTCTCACCTTCTTGCCGAGTTCTGTTTGTAAATGCTCAATGATAGCTATAGAGAGCAAATTTGATAGTAAAATATCCCATCAATCAGGAAGCAACTTACTTGAATATTTTTTTATTAGTTCTTCTTCCCTCTTATTATCATTATTCGTGCCAGCTCCTTGGCGATTTATATATATTAGGAAAGCTGAAAGCAAAACTTTCGAGTACCTGAATTCAAAACAAAAGGTTTTTCGTATCTGTCAGATCTTTGATTTAAAGGCCCGAGAGAAGGTGAATTCGATTTATCTCCTTTGAATTGGTAGCCTGCAGATTTGGTGCTTTCCAATGATAAATCCGTGTCAACACGCCCATTGTTGCCATATTTTCGATCGTCGTAGGTCATCCTTGAAATAATATTGCGTAGTGTATTATCTTTGCTGTCGCGGCTCATGTCTCCTTCATTCGTAAAGGATTTGAAGCTCTGAGTCTGCTTGGATATCAAGCAAGTAATTCGAATTAATTTTTATCAAAACTGATCTGATTTTACATGAAAACTGTTGTTTAACATTTGGGACTTTAGATATTCGACTTGCTCCTTCAATTTTGTATTCTCTTGATGAAGACCTGTGTCAACAATTTTATCAGAGTTCAATAGTTATGTGTACCTCCATCTCTTGATGCACCACGCATTGGACTCAGAGTTTGATTCTTGAAGGTATTTCATTAAGATTCCCATAACTTAATTTGAATAGAAATACCTTTACAAAAATCTGCTCGTTGACTTTTGCGCAGACGCTCACACTCATTGCTCGGGACGCGAAAAGAAGTGTAGAGAATGTTTCATCGTAGTTTATTAATGTAGGTGATATGCACGCAACAATGTTTGTTTTTGTATTGCCCCTATTCCCAAACTGTCAGGCGAGAACACACTAAATATTTACCCTAGGCAGTCGGTCAGCAGCCTCGTGAGTTTACTGTCTCTAAACGGTATGTGGTTATTTTGAAAAGCAAATTTATTCATTCTGCTGTCCTTCGCTAACGCTGCGATGCAGTTACCCAGAGCTGCAATTGATTTATTAATGTTTTTCGCCTCCTCTGCGCGCATTGCTTCTGGCTGAGATTTTGAAAGCCGCTCACTGCCAGCTAAATCTACAATGGTCAGGGTTCCTTTCTTGACATGTCTCTTTGAAAGTTTCAGATAAAACATTTGAAGGCTGCGAATTCCCTTACTTTTCTCAGAGGCGAAGCACTTCGCTCAAGACTTTTTGAGAGAGACATTTTTGACGTAGATAATGTACTAGAGGCTCCATCATCTGTTTCTTCCGTTTCAACCCATCTTTGCTCAATTACTAATTGCATAAGCGCATGGCTTCTACTAGAAGTTTTATTCTTTGAAAAAGTAAGAAGACATTAGCTCCATCGCCTCATCATAAGAGTTCCTACCATCACTGTCGCTTGAGTCATTCGTTGCTTGACTGCGTTTTGCACTAGCTTATTAACATCTTCAATACTAGTCACTTGGACCTGTTTCAGCCCGTTGACGTAAATTCCAGCCTTTGGATCTTCTCGAATTTGCAAAATATCCTATTATCCATTTTAACATTGTCCATACTAGACCTAGAACCATTATCCGTACCTTGTCCTTACTCTCATCGAGCAAATCGGTAATATTCTCCATGTAGATTTGCATGAAAGATAGCGACACTTGGAATTGGACTTTATTGCTCATCTAATAGTGATTACTCGACAGAAACTGCTTGAAATTACTTCTTCGATGAAGGAAAAAATATGGTTTAATGCTCTGAAAACGATTCCTAATTGATTCATTTTCTGAAAACTTCCATAGTTTCATCGTTACCGCTATCCTTTGTTAACATTACTCCTTTTTGGAGTTCAACACTGCCTTTTGGCCCAAAAATCGTAAAGGTTTTACCCGACCCAGTCTATCAGATTTATATATTTATTTTTCCTGCTCCTTTCAAAAGAGATGAATTGATTACTTGTCCATATGCCATAATTGTTCCATTGAAACCATTCAGCACGTCATTCACAATCTTTTCTGAAGTAATCGCGTATGTTGCTTTCTGTGGAGAGTATGGATGACGCTGAGAATCGAACAAAATCAGATACTTGAGTTATATGAGGACCGAGAATGAAATCGAAACCGAATTCTTTATCGTCGTAGTTTGGTCTTATCAAAGTAAGTTTCTTTTGGGACTATAGAGAATTTAGTTTCTTTGAAATCTGATCGATCACTTCTCCTATCAAGACACAATCCTCAGTATTCTCATCGTAGATGTATCGCTTTTCGGTTTCTTCCTTCAGCTTGGGCCTCAGCCTCACGAATACTAGAGTTTAATGGATAAGGACTAAAGCGAGGTCTGAAGTATTCACCATTGAACCGGCCGGAGTTATTCATTCGATGAAGACAAGAATTTATTCTGCTGCTTTTAAAAAAATTAAGTGTATTGATGTACAATTTAAAACTTGCAAGAGCTGATTCGGTGCAGGGGTAGTGCTTAAAATTTGTCATTTCACCATTGAATTCGAAGTTCAATAGGTCTCTACCCTGTGATAATAGCATGTAGCACAGAGAAATGAGTATTAATTAAATTCAAATATATATCATGATAATCATCTTCAAAGATTGGATCTTAGGGGTATAACAACTTTGATCCAAAAAAATTGAAAACGAGTTTGTAGATAAGAAAAGCTCTCAATCAAGGACACTCGTTCTGCCGGTATTGAAGTTTATTTAGCAATTGTTGAAGGTATATATAGTAATGACCATAAAATGATTTTGGCAAAATTTATCTGATTTAACTTCATTCGTTATCTGGATAGCCCATTAATAAAGAAAAAAATAGGTTTCAGCAACTTTTGAATAAAAATTCTGAAAAAGAAGTACGAATGGGATCACAACCCCTTAAAATAATGTGTCAAATTCAACAAACTGGCTCTTACACGCAATTTCTAATATTAAAATTTAGTAATGGGAATCTCATGAAAAGGGAACCACCGCGTTTATATTCTTTCAAGTCTTACCCGGTACCGTGGGTGATAATGGAACGGAAGCAAAGAAAATTCGTTTCGAAGTTTGAAAAAAAAAAATTGAGTCAGATTGAGCTTGGGTTTCTGCCACTGGATTTTTACTTATCAGCAATAAAATTATATATATTTAATGATGAAGTCATCTGGTGCTCTCCAACGGAAAAATCAGCTTGGCCTACTACCTCTCGGCCAAAACAGCAATAAAAAGAATCAACCAGATCCCAGGAAAGAAAGCGGAGCTTTCTCGTTTGAGTCAGTATCTCAAATCGGAAAAAAATACGCAGAAATAAACAAACAGCGAAGAACCGCCAACCAAGACTCTAACAGTAAATATTCGGCTCTCGAAAGTAACCGTAAACAAAACATAAGCCCTGAATCCGGGCAAGCAGCCGAGGCTTTGACCAGCAGAAGTACGATTCGAAAAGAAACTTTATATAGGCCTTTTACTCCTCCTAAAATGGTTAATATTGAGTCAACTGAAACTCCCAGCCAACCACGAACCAGAAATACAGAGCGACATCATACTCTCAGTGAAGCAGAACTCAAAAATAGAAGAACGACAAAGTGGGTACCATCGACTGTTTTTGATGAGCCGACCCCAACTTCTGTAAAAGAATCCGATGTTTTCACTTTTACTGTCCAACCTAAAAGAGATTCCACTGAAGGGCAAAAAAATTTGAAAAAAGCTTCCAAGGAGAAGCCCACTTCACATTTAAATCAATTTCTTTCTAACGGGGGATTGCAGAAACATGAACTTGATTCAATGTTCGATGCTCTTGTGCGAGACACCTTTGAGAACGAAGGAAATAATAATCATGCGTATACTCACAAAAGAGTTCAATCTTCGCATCATGCTTCACGTTTCGATGAATTTGTGCAAAAACTGGAAGCGGAGAAAAGCAAAACTCCCACCAAAGAAGCAGAATTCACGAAACATTTTGCAGGAAGCATGAAGAGATCCGTGACGCCGACCAATAATCCTCTGCTCAATGCGTATCTGGTTACAGAGGGTTCAATAGTACAAACACATGAAAAAAGAGCAGAAAATTCTGTTGCTGGTTCGATTTCTGTGGCTGATTTGATCACTCAACACAATGAAAAACTCAACCGAGAGAGAATATTTCGAATGGTGCGGACTGAGAGAAGCAGTGGCCCTGGTAAGAGAGATGGAGACGAAGGAATGAGTCATTTCTCTCCAGAAAAAATCGAGACGGTGCATACTGAAGGAGATTTCACTCCGAGAGCCCTGAAAACAGAAAGAGGATATACTTTAGAATCAGAGCGTTCCCCGTTCAGAGGGAAAGAATATAGGATTGAAACGCAACCCGGAGATCATAGCAGAAGAGAAACCAGAGAAACCGAAGGGAATTACATGGTGAGCACGACCTATGAATTCGAATTGATGACCATGAATCTGGAGCTTCAGACCAAAATAGTCACTTTAAATCGAGAAATTACTTCGCTTTCGTCATCGTTGGACGAGGAAAGAGATAGAATCAGATCGCTTCAAGCTGATCTCGAGCAGAGTGAGACCAAGAGCCGAGAAAAAGAGGAGAAAATTTCTGAAATACAAGAGAAGTATGAGAAAGAACTACTTGTTGTGAGGGCAGAGCGCGATAATCTGCGAAAAGAGCTTGATGATACGCTTAATCGGATGCTGGAAATCGAAACTAACCTGCAAGAAAACTCTTTCCTTAAACGCGAACATGAAAGCTTAGGTCTCAGGGACCGGAGCCGCTTCTTGTCTGACATGAGCGATGATGCTGAGTTGAGACGGTTTGGTGTCAATGAGCCGCGGAAAGCGGAGGAATATATTGCGCATAAACGCATCAAAGAGCTAGAAAAGGAGCTCTGGATGGAAAAAGAAATCACGGCTAAAATGCAGAACCGAATCAATGTAATGAGCTCGGAAATCGCCGCTCAAAACAACGAAGTTCTGCAGGCGTTTATTCGAGAAGGCAAGATTAAAGAGGAGAATTTAAAAAACGACCTTAAAAAATTCTTACTGGAATTACAAAACAAAATCAAAGAGAATACCACGCTTAAAGCAGAAATAGAGGCGCTTAACTCTAAAAATCAGGCGTTAGAAACGAAAAATGAGGAATTGACATATAAAAATCAGGAGCTCCAAGATGATATTCAAAAATTGAAAGAGCTTATCTCTAAGATGCAGAACGAGGTCCGCCAGTTTGAGCAGGCAGTTAAAAAGCGTGATGAAACGCTCCAGGGGGAGATCGGGGCGAAGAAAAATGAAATCGAAAAACTGAAGGAGGAAGTCCAGCAGCTAACCGAAGAGAAAAAAGTACTTGAGGATAACATTGTAGACTACATAGCGGAGTCAGATAGGGAAAAGGAGATTCTTTATAAGGAAAAAACTGCTGCGTTAAAAAAGAGTCAGAGTATGGCCGACGAGATTATGAGATCGAAAAACCTTTTAGCACGTGCGGATGAAATCAATGAGCAACTTCAAATTAAAATAGCTGAGTGCGAACAGAAACTAGAAGAGGAACAGAGAGAGAAGGAAAGAATGACTGAGAGCCATTTAAAGGAGCTTCGAAATACGAAAACGATCCCGCTGAAACTTGATGGATTAAAGAACAAGCTGAAGGACTTTATTGACGTGCAGTTAGCTTTATTTAGTTATGTGGAGAGCGTTGAATCTCATTTGACAGGAGATAAGGACAGGCTTATCAAGCAAGGAAAATTAGTGAATAATCGGTTGAGAGAGGAGATTTCTGGGTTAGAGAACGAAATTATAATATTAGAAAACTACCAATTAGACACTCAAGTTCTCAAGGAGCCTGTGCAATCCCGGGAGAAGTCTTTCACGTTTTCGGAAGAGGCTCAGAAAAAAATTATAGAAAGTCCAACTCTTATGGGTCTAGTTCAGGGCCTAGCTGCTAGCGAGCCTGGAAATAAAAGAATTTTTGCGGATATCTTCTCGAATATCCAAGAGGCAGGGGAGAAGCTACGAGAGACTAAGGAAGAAAAAGCCCAGCGGTTAAAGAACGAAAAGAAGGTTTTGAAGCTGAAAGAGGAGCTTTCACGCGCAAAATTAGAGCTGGAAAAGTACCAAGAGGCCGACAGCTCATCTCCACAGAAACAAGCAGCTGAGCAAAACGTCAAGAGGATCGAAGATGAGCTTAAGCTTCTTACAACTCCAGAGAATACTGATCAAAACAGCGAAAACACACCAGTTATAGAACCGGATAACCCTCAAATCACCACTGGTGTTGATGAAACAATTGAAAAAACTCCTTCTAAGATAGAGACAACCAAGATCGAGTCAGAGCTGAATACTATTCCAGAAGAAAATGAAGAAGAATCGATGAGAAAATCTGAAGCCCGAGCTGAGCCTGTTGTTGGAGAGGTGCAAACAGCTGAGCCTCAAGAGAATATCTTACATCTGGAGGAAGTCAAAAATCCGGAACCTCAAGAGAAAATTTTGCAAGAGGAAGAACCTCAAAAGGAAGTTTCACAAATAGAGGAAGCCAAAAACTCTGTGTCTCAAGAGAAAATTTTACAGGCAGAAGAACCTCAAAAGGAAGTTTTACAAATGAAGGAGAGCAAAAACTCTGAGACTCCAGAGAACACTATACAAGTGGAGGAAATGAAAACTCCTGAGGAGCCTCATCAAATAACCGATGAGGCGAAAACTATTG
>ENA-UOTZ01002078-UOTZ01002078.1-compost-metagenome-genome-assembly--contig:-NODE-2078-length-11380-cov-7.845247_pt1 | contig 11380 bp, 7 predicted proteins | sample MGYA00238144_ERZ746983 | MGnify/ENA primary metagenome ERZ746983 (study PRJEB28759, sample SAMN06268863) | compost metagenome | isolation source: single cell | place: USA: California, Emeryville, Joint...
AAGAGAACTATGAAGCTTCCAGCTGAAGTAATCCTCAAAAAAAATGAAATAAGAGAAAGGGTGCTTTCCTTCACTAACTATTACATTACTGCTTTTATAATATTTGATCGCGTAATCGGTTACATTGATTTCGAATACGGTTTGTTGCTGCGACTTCTAAATTGACAGTTTATTCCGTCAGAATTTTAGATAAATCCCTTAAATTCGTTGAATTCCAAATCTCTTTCACAAATATTCTTTTCAATTCCGTTTTTCGATGAGCACCCTCACTTACAAATATGTCTTCAAATATATCATCGTTGGGGATAGTGGTAATACTACTTCCAGTCTCATCTTTGTTGATACACCACTATTCAGGTGTTGGAAAATCCTGCCTTCTGGCTCAATTTATTGATAAAAGATTCAATCAACGTGATCCAACAATCGGAGTCGAATTTGCTTCTAGACTGATATCCCTAGGTGAATGCAACATCAAACTCCAAGTCTGGGATACCGTAAAACCTTTAATGTCTCCTTTTCAATCTTGATTATCGAAGGCTGGACAAGAGGCTTATGGATCGATTACTCGTTCGTATTATAAGGCCGCTGCTGGTGCCCTGATTGTATATGATATTACAAGGTAAGCAAACATATCAGCATTGAGGTCATCAATTTCGAAAAGGAGAAATACGTTTGAGAACTTGAAGAAATGGCTGAACGAGATAAGAGAAGGTGGTTCGAAAACGATGCAGATGCTGCTTGTTGGAAATAAAACCGACTTAGAAAGCGAGTAATTTCGTATCTGTTACATGCGAAAAATAATGATATTTTAGACGAGAAGTAGATTATAGTGAAGGAGAGGCTTTGGCGAAAGAATATAAAATAGAATTTATTGAGACCTCTGCAAAGACTGCACATAACGTTGAAGATGTAATAAAATATTATTTGAAAGGATATGAACTGATCTAATTACTAATGCTTAGGCGTTTATCAGAACCGCTGAAAAAATATATACTGGTATATTGACCGGAGAAATTGATATCGAGAGTCAGGTAATTTTGGGTTTAGATAGGAGTTTTTCTAATTAGAGCAGAGGTCAGGGGTGAAATTAGGGGATGGTCCAACAGCGAAAGGAAAAGGAAAATCTTTGAAAGATTACGAAAACCAAAGTAAATGTGCATGCTAGCTGCTGTTTTGGAATAAAATCTTCATGTTCATAATGTTCATAGCTTGTTTTTCTCATTGTTGAATTGATTAATAGATTGTTCGCTCTAACTATTTTGATTTTTTTTTTTATGTTTTGCATTGAGTAATGTCCCCTCTTACTTTTTTCTAAAACTAAATTGAACGTTCTTGAATTTATAGAAGATCTCAGGGTAATTAGAAGCAATAAGGGCCTAGGCAAGCTAGCTGATTGATGGATGGGAAAAAAAACTAAACTGATCATAATATTTTCAGAAAATAAAAAAAAAACAAACAAAAGAGGCAGACATATTAATAATAATAGTGGCGTTGATCTCACATATCTTAACATAACACATCTTCATTAAGAAAATTCAAAGATGGAGGAACATGTGAAGTCTAAAGGAAGACACTGCAAACGATACTGCGATTCGGAACATAATGATAGTAATGTTCAGCTGATCTTAAGATCCAACAATGTATGTACCGACAAAGTTTATTTTGTGTTTACGGAACAGCACATCCCTTGATTGACACTCAAAGGAGCCCATGTTCACGATGGAATGAGAAATTTGACTTTCTCGATAATAACTGCAATTTCGACAGTCCTTTGCTATGCACAACTTGCTAACTTATGAAAGGAATCCCAAAGTATTTACCAGCAATAGATTTCGCCATTGGGCCATCAAAATCTGGAAACTTCATTCAAAATTTTAGACTCAATTAATGACTCAGTTAATCTCAAATAGTACGTTTTTATTCAAATCATTCTAATAAGATGCTGAAAAGCAATAATTTCTGTTTTGCGATTTAGCAGCAATACTCATTCCATATCTTAAAATAAGCTTCACTCAGCCGCCAAAGGCTTGGGTTGACTGGGTTTCTTCTAAATTTTATCAGTGACTCCACCATATGATATTAATACAACCAAAATTTCATGCATTTTGGTTCGATTGGCAGAAAATACTACTATATTGCCCTCTCACAATGAGCCTCACATGATAATAGTGCCAAAAAACAGCGAGGAAATCTGCTGGAAACGTGTTTTCTGAATTAATTTAAGTTCATTATAATTCTGAGTTTATAAAAACAAATCTTTTGTAAAATTAGCAACAAGGTATGTCCCAAGGAAGAAATAACCAAGAAGCTTATCAGAAAATCTCCCCTGAAGAAGCAGCAAAGAAGCTCCAAACCGATCTTAAAGCAGTAAACCCGCACTCTGATTATCTCTACAATAACGAAACCTCCATCAAAGGGATTAACAAGCTCCGAAGCAGCCTCCAGGCTCAAGAGACACGGCCCAAATAGAAATCGCAAAGAGAGTGGTCCTAATCCACTAGGTTTTCTGTTTGAATACCAAAGCTTGTTCGCATTGTTAGGAGCGCTCTACTGCTTCTATCGCTATTTCATCCTGGATGAATCATATCGTGTTATTGTAAAATTTCTTACATGCAAACGCATTTAATATCTGATCTCCTGTTCTTCAGTTGCAACTCGGTGTTTTCTTAGCTCTGCAAGTGTTAGTTAAGCCAATAGCTTATAAAAATCTCCGCATTACCAAGGCGGACTCGTGGAATCTTCTTAAGAACAAGGAGTACAAGGTAGAAGTCAAACGTGATGGCAAATGGATGCTCGTACAAGCTGAAACTGTAAGTTGCGATGAGTTATACTGGCAATGTCTAAATTATTTTTTTGTTGTATAGCTTGTACCAGGCGATATTATCAAAATCCAAGCAGGACTGATCATCCCAGCAGACGTCCGAGTCTTCCATGCTGAAAGACTCGAGGTGAAAGCCACTGAAATTGCTGCTGAGCTCGAGACTTACGCAATTACGACTAAAGAAGAGGACACAAACGTCGCGGAGGCGAGAAATCTGATTCTGGATGGAAGCGCAATTACTAGTGGCGTTGGAGAAGGAATCGTCTATGCAACTGGGAAAAACACAATGGTGTCTAGAGTTGCTGAGCTCGCCCTCGCAAAGCAAACTAATCAATCGTTCACTTTCTGCATCTTTGGACTCCCCATTCGTGTTTCAAGTTTCATATTCCCTCTTGTGATCACGACAGCAGCGATCGTTGCGACCTTCTTCCTCAAATACTATCCTGGAGTTTCTGTCTACGAGACTATTACCTTCAATCTCTCTGTCGTTGCCGCGATGTCTGCTTCAGTTATTGATGTCGCAACATCGATCGGAATCGCACGCACGTTTAAGAAGTTATTGAAAACTCAAGTTATTGTGAGAAACACGTCTGTGATTCAATCTTTGCCTCAAGTCGACTGTTTAATAACGAATCCTATTTCAACGATGACGGGCCAACGTAAGCTGAGCAAGCTCTGGATTGGCGGAGAAACTCATGAAGTGGCAGATGTAATGCAAAGCAAGGGAAAATCTCTCATGGAGCTTTGGAACGCTGCAATTGCTACCTGCGAAGGCTTGAGAGTCGGAAAGAGTGTTTATGGCAGCTCTTTGGATGTTTGTCTCCTTAACTTCTTTGAAAAGTACATCCGAAACCATGAGGAGCTCAAGAAAAATTTCATTGACGTTCAGCAATTCAGAAACAATGAAAGAGCCACTTGGATCTTTGAATTAGATCGCAATGATTCGGAATACACTGTGATTGTCAAGGTACACTTTTGTATGATTTCATGATCTCTCTTAACATATTCCTTCTTATGCTTATAGGGTAAAGCTGAGGTGATCTGGAGAATGTGCTCGACGCTGCTTATCGATGAGAAGACAGTTAAGAAAGACGCTAGCATCGAGCAAAGCTTTAATCTCGGCGTTAGCAATCTCCTTAAAGACGGAGGAAACCTTATCGGATATGCGAAGTTACACCTACCAAGAGCCAAATATCCAAAAGATTATGAATTCAAGAATGAAGAGGACGCTTTCACTAAAGATCTGACTTTCTTAGGCTGCTTGTCGATCAAGGAAACTATAAGGTACTTAATATCTATTTTTTCAGTGAGCATCGAGACTTAATTTTCACCTTAATTAGAGAAAATATATCCGCAGGAATTCAAAGCGCCTTGAAGAGCGGGATTAAACTAGTGCTCGTTTCTGGCGACACCAAGGCGAGAGTGCTGAGTATCTCTAATGGAGTTGGATTGACGAAAGAATCAAACGCCTCTAATCTCCTTATCGCCAGTGGAGACGAAATTATGAACATCTTCAATGCTCAAGTCAAAGAAGCTGATCTCGATTCAAAGCAACTCATCGTATACGAATGCAATCCTTATCAACGCAAAGAAATCGTGAGTAAACTCCAGAAACGCGGATACACAGTCTGTATTACCGGAGACGGCTCAGCTGATATCGCTGCACTACAGTACGCAGACGTTGGAGTCGCACTTGCCTCAGGCAGTGATGAAGTAAAGCAAAATTCCGACATCCTCCTCCTCAACGACAACATCAACTCTCTGTTACAATCTCAACGAGAAGCTGAAGCCTCAATTAGACTTTATGAGAATATCTCCTACACTTTCTACGGAACCAAAGCTACTCAACTGTTCCTCATGGTGTTCATGTACCTCGGATTCCCCTTCCCAGCCGCCACAACTCTAATTTCTCTGATGGACTACAATGACTTGCTCTTTGCTCTGTATGTCTATTTCGTCGCATCACCAAGCGCTAAACCCAAGACACCAAAGTCAGCTGGAGTCGTGAACGGAATTCTCAACTACTTTTTCATTTTGTCAGGATTGATACTGGCAACTGCTGCGTTCTGCTACACTCTGCATCAATGCGGTATTTACTGGGAAGAAGCCTTCTTCATCACAGCTAAGGTCGGCGTTGTTCCAAGACCAGGAGATACACTCGATACCACAGTGCCTTATGGTGGAAACTCAAATATTAAGGATGCGATAATGGGTAGCCAACAGCCTCCACAATACACCACCCTCGGCTGGAATTTTGAGCCAATGAAATACCCTGGTCTCGATATTAGGCAATTCTACCTACGAACTGACGGAGTTAATATCTTTAAAACTGTTAAATACACTCAGTGCACTTATAGTATTAAGGAAGTCTGCTATCGACCTGAGTTGATTTTGCATGCCAGCACCATCTTCGTGCTTACTTTCTTGTTGAGCATTGGATTCAGATTCCTCACGATAGCTCAAAGATATCAGACGGAGAGCAGAGTTAACACTTTCTCGTGGCTCGCGTTGCTGTTTGTGGTCGTCCAGATTCCAATCGTGTATGCTCTCACAAAAGTAACATTCTTCAAGAGGATATTCGTGACCAGAGACGTTGATTTGAATATTCCGCTGGCGTTTGGACTTGGAGGTGGTTTAGTGCTCTTTATCATCTCAAATGTGCTTTTGATGATTTTCTCAAGAACTATGCCTGGTTATAGGGCACAACATACTGAGGGCAAATTGAAAGCCGAGTAAGGAGGGGCTGAAAGTCACTAACTACGATAGTTCAGGCACAAAAGAGCCTTTATATAGAATAATCGCAATTCCTGATAGATATATATATTTTCATAATTTGCATTAAATCCTCGAACAAAATATAAATTTCTGAGACTATCTAAATGAACGAAAGAATGAAAGTAGCAACAGCAGAATTAATTAAATTTGGAGAGAATAAACAGAATACAATGGTAACAAGATTTTACAATTGGCTAAATTTCTCGTAGAAAGAAATTATTAGAGCTAACCTGCCTGAATGATTTGATTGATTGAATATAAACGCTAGGTACAGATTTGAACTTGATCAATAATAGTGATGATTCATGGAATCAACCTGTTATGCGAAAATTCTCGAAACGCTAAAAAACATTCCTTACACATCATTTTTTCACATTCTAAAAGTCGAGAAGCTATCATGGAAATGCACCCCTTTTAAAGAAAATTAGATCCCTTCAAGTTTCAAAATAGACAATGTTGTTTTTTAATTCTTTTCTTTTAAACTTGGAAATGTTAAGCAAGATCTTTTCACGGCCTAAATTAAGGAAATAATAAATTAATTCTCAGGTATGAGCAGACTCAGAAAAGTCCTTGGCGCCGCCAGCAAAAATCTCCCAGAAGCAGCCACTGAAACCATCGCTGCTCCTAAAAAAGCTAAAAAATATGTTACCCAAGGTCCACATTTGTACGTTTCTATGATGTTAAACCGCAAAGCTCCACTTACTGCACAACAAATATGGAATGAATTTCAAAAAGACAACGAAGCCAAAGAAGCTGACATTCTGAAGAGCAAAACTTACTTAAAACGCAAGATCTTGGACGAGATGGAAAGACAGCACAAGGTCTACAGAGCTGGTTTCTCTCAATTGAATCGCAAATTCCTCGGTTTCAGACTAAATCCTGATGTTGCCTTTAGAAACGTCCATCCAGATATCATCAGCGCATTGGATCCAAAACCAGTCTTCAAGGACACGAAGCTAGCACAAGTAGTTAACCCTACAGTCACTGTTGAATAGTTTTGCGTGGTTTGTATGGTGCATATGTCGATCGCAATTGCATTTGCCATTAAACTCTTCCAATGTGAATATTTGATTTCATAGCATATACTGGGACATTCAGCTCTAGGGCAGTTAACAGACTGGTATTTTATGTAGGTTTTTCCCTCACTCCTATAAGAAAGCACAATAAATTATCAAATAAGTAGTTCTTAAGGCCAACAGTTAAAAAGAAAATCAATTCAACTAATCGTAATTCAAAATTGTTAGAAATTTGATTTCATTTATTACAGAAGGAAAATTTTTCCATATTATAAATTTGAGATTGATTTGTCTTACATAGACTGATAAGATTGATTCTTGGGTTTCTCGCTCGGTATAACTTTCTGAACGAATTCACAATTCTTCAGGAATGGAGGTAGCTATGAGCCAAACTGTTAAGCTAATGGAGAATTATTTTTGAAAGAGGTATTGGTGTTTGATTTTTTCTGTAATCGAGGTAAATGTGCTAAATTGAAAATATAGTATATAAGAAGACAATAAGCCGCTAGTTTAATAAACGGATTATCTCAGTAATCGATATTGAAAGAAAATCTAGCACGATTAATCTATATTAATAATGCTACTACTGTATGTGAATAGTACATAGGGGCTTAAGCCCATTAGATTGCAATAGTATCCATTAATAATCTCATTAAAAGTGTTGGTTGAGGTATAAATATATTCGAAAGCTATTAAAATATACTTTGATATTGCAAATATTAGAAAATCAAACCATATTCTACTCACCTACAGTATTCTTAGATTATTCTGTAGTGCCTCCTCGCATATGGACATTCAGGCAGACATAGTAAGCTTAAAGAAACTATTGATCCTTTATGATAGCAAATATCGTTCTCGATTTGCCTGATTTACACATTCGTTTATCACGAAAAATGGCAAGTGTCGACAATAAGATTTTTTTTGTTGGTAACAAATGCATCTCTGAAAAAAAAGTGCTAATTCGTTCATGGAGGTGCCTAGCGCCTGCTTAAAATGGTGACTAATATCATTGGATCGTAGTCACTCCCGTGTGCGTTTAACACTTTTCGTTTGTTGGATATAGAATGCGATGTTCCTAAATACCCACTATTGTCGCTTTCAAGAATTTTATTTACTAAAAAACAAAAAAAAATTTTTATTACAGAGTGTAATTTTTAAGAACTATTTTATTTCGTTTTTTTATTGATTCATCACTAAGATCTTAGAATCAACCACTCTTGACTATGTCTACTGAGTTTATTCCCTTAGGAGTAAGCAGTTCCCTTGCAGAGAAAAAGACCATTTCTCCGACGAAAAGAAAAGAACCAAACAGCTCTCATGGAACTTCTCCAGTCAAAGATGCATATAAAGGCTTCTTACAAAACCACTTTTTTCATAATAATAGTACTCCGACTTCCTCTACTAAATTAGCCAGCTCACCTACTAAACTTCCAAATCTTTCAAACAGTGGTGTTGCTCATTCCTTGAGCAATGGTCTTGTTACTCCCGAAAAAAGACCCAAACAATTCACTTTTTCTCAAACCGGATCTCAGCAATCAATCGCCGACTCTAATTCATCAATCAAACATCGTGCCATACAAGCTACTAACTTTAAAACCGTTCGCGGATATCTGCAAGAAGCTAAGACGCTTCCATTGGTACTTGACTTTGAACCAAAATCAAAGAAAAAAACTGGGCTTGAGACTAAATCAACGCTAAATATCTATGAGGAACGAGTTCTCAAGCAAATCTCGCTGCCAAAATCCCCTGCTCAAGCGTCTTCCAATGACAAACGCCATTTAAATAACATCTTGAAAGACGTGGTCTCCGGCGATGTGCTTGAGTCTCCTCTAAGAAAGAAAGACATCCATGAGTTTCTTGCAGATGACTTGAGCTCTCCGTATTCTCCGGACGATCTGAATTCGAACCCTTCGCCGTTGAAACTTGACCTCAAATCCTCTGAGTCAAGGCCACTTCATTCTCCTCCTAGGAATATTATGACCTCGTATGGGAGCCGAGTGTTGAGCGAGCAGAGTTTTCAGCTACATCCAGCGACTCATTCAGATGACAAAGATTCAAAAAATTCAAAAGTTAGCCTGAAGTTTCACTTGGCAGTGAATCAGACGAAAATACCGACACTCACTCTTAGCAAGAGCGTACATTCTCCAGGAAGACACTTTAATTTCAAGTTTTCCAAGCAAGAGCTGGAAGCAGCTCTTAAAAATTCGCATGAGAAAAAAACCGAGAACAAGGCTGACCACCACTTCAATCGGACGGCAACGGCTGGGGGATCTAGAATCAAGAACAATTTGATAGAGAAGTATAAAAAGCGAATAAACCAAGAATTCCAATATCGTTTTCCTCAGAAAACGAATCCAGAAATCAAAGAGGAAAGTCTACAGAGCAATCGCTATTATGTGCCGACCTTTGTCTCTGAGGACCTTTCAAAGCACCACCAAGCCTCAAATTCATTCAAAATTAGCGAGCGAAACAGTTTTAACGAAGTCGTCTTCGCCAAAGTTTTTGGCTCGAAGGCTAGCCACCACAAGACACCGGCCCATGAGCAGCAAGTGGTCGATGACAATTTAGTTCTCGGTGAAGAGGAGGAAGAGAACGAAGATAGTGAGCAGGCAACCAATTCATTCACTGAGAGTTCTTACTCGGATGATGATGATAACACCGGCAGCGAAGTAAGCGACAAAATGAAACACGTTGGAAAAAGATTTTCTGGGTTCAAAATCATCCGACGAGTGTCACAATATCACAAGACCATCAAAAGAGAATCCTTCTTGAAAAAGCTCGAGAGAGTCGATCAAGCAATCAGGAGCAGAGGGCAGATGCCGGCTCCTCGCATTACCAACGATGATGACAAATTTTTTGTGACTTTAGAAAAGAAGAGAAAGCTGAACAACATCAGGAAAAAGATCCTATCAGCGCTCACGAGAATGAGAGCTCTTGGATTGACAGTTGAAGATGTACGCATAAATGAATTCTTTTTTTTTAAGGTTTTAACCAATGAAAATCTAGATTGGATCGAAGAAGATATTCAGCACGCAGCCATTCGAGAAAGAGCACTCTGAGGAGTTCATCAATGCAGCAAAGGAAGGCAATATTGAGAAAATGGAAGAGCTTCTTGCTGTTAATAAATTCTTAATTTATGACTTTGACCATGTAATTAATTCCACATGAACGAGCAGATGTCTAAATTAATTTTTAGATGCATCAAAACGCGTTTCATTGGGCTATCAAAAAAGGCCATGAGCACGTAGTCAAGTATTTGCTTGACAATGGCGCTGATGTTAATCTCAAAGACATGGTAATAGCACAAAAGATCTCGTTACCCTTCTAACTTCCTTTTTACAAACAAAATCACAGATAGGAAGAACTCCGTTGTATTTTGCAATCATTTACAAACAATACAATGTGATGAAGGTAAGCTCTTTTTAGAAATTCACTTCCTTATATGCATTTGTTAAAATAGCTCTTGCTTATGAGAAGGTGTGACCCTTGGTCAACCGAGGAAGTTAACTATGGACAATTAGTTAAAAATGATCCAAAATTCAAGCAATTACTGAGCAGAGGAAGACAAGTAAGCTCTTAGCTGTATATGGATAAATTTTCTAACTACTGAAACATTTTAGCTGCATATTGTTCTGAGCATGAGCGCTGGATACCTCAGAGCTTCGATTTGGCAGAAACAGAGCGCTGCTTTCGTTATGGAGGAACCTCCTGCAACCTCTAACCAAGGATCGAACTAATTTCATTAAATAGCCTTTTAATTTCATATACAATTCTCGATTTGGGTGCTTCTAATTAAACCAAAAAACCCCGCAAAATAGTTTTTGTTGTGAGACATTTATTGTTATTAATCGATTCATAAAAATTAAATTTTTCTACCCATGGCTAATTGGCATAGCTATAGAAATAGGATTGGACGAAACTCCATGCCACAAGTGGAGCTTAGGGATTTCGGACAGGAAATAAACTCTCCGAAAACTCCTGGCGTAAAGGCTCTGCATAGGAAAAACACTCTTGAGAAGATGCCAAGCACAAGGAGTTTAAATACTAACATTATGCCTCAAACCGCCTTATTAAACACAGGCCTCGAGGATGACGCTTTCTCGCCACAAGCTCAAGTCGAGCAGGCTTTCACCAAAGCGATTAACAAGCAGTACAAAAATCGCGAACTTATGAAACACGCGGATCCTGCTCAAATAGCTAATCTGAAGAAAGAAGAACTTGAACGCCATCCTCAGAAGAAGATTCAGTCTCTGATCGATCAAGCGAAGAAGCGTATTGGTATGGATCACAAAAAAAACGACAAAGAGTATAAGTTTAAAAGAAACTTTGCGAAATTCAAGGATCTTGACACTTATTTCGATGTAAGCGACCTCATCAAAAAAATGGCAGAAGATCCAGAGAAATTTGAGCAATTCACATCAACACCAGAGAAAAATGAAAGCAAATTTGCTCCTTCGCGGAAATTACCAGCTGATGAGAAAGCGCAAGAAACTGATGAAAAGGCAGCTGAAGATCCCGAAGAAGCGCTGCAGGATATTCAAAGGTTGAGAGCGCAAGATAAGTTCAGAGCAGCTCAAGAACGCGCAAAAAAGTTCCAAGTGGCAATGAAGCAACCCAAAGAATTTGGAGCACGTGCGCTCAAAAAAGTCGATCTGCAAGAGTTTCACAAAGCCCTCAAAGAAAAGCAGCTGAAACAAAAAATCAAAGAACAGATTGAAATCGAGATCGAAAAATCTTCAAAAATAAGAAAACAGATCCGAGACTCATC
>ENA-UOTZ01002079-UOTZ01002079.1-compost-metagenome-genome-assembly--contig:-NODE-2079-length-11359-cov-17.838149_pt1 | contig 11359 bp, 5 predicted proteins | sample MGYA00238144_ERZ746983 | MGnify/ENA primary metagenome ERZ746983 (study PRJEB28759, sample SAMN06268863) | compost metagenome | isolation source: single cell | place: USA: California, Emeryville, Joint...
TTCATCCAAATGCAACGATATGAAGAAAGGCAAAAACTAGCATTCGAAACAGCAATGGCACTGACCTCAAAACATTTCCCGAGAAAGAAAAGGTCAGGAAATATTGCAGAAATTTGCTCAACTACCCGAAATCAAAGCCCAGCTCAGAATAAAGACCATTTACTTCAATCAAAGCCAGCCGTCCTTCCTCTCGAAATCAATTGGCAAAAGTGGACAAAAGATGATAAAGTGAATTTGAATCACCCTATAATTAGTCGCACTCCAGAAAAGCGTGTATCGAATCCGAGAATCCAACCATTGCGTAACCAACTTTTCCAAACATTTTCCAAAACAGCCCCTTTTCAAACATTGGTATCTAGGTCTAACAACAGAATGCTTAGAATATCGAGAAGTCCGAGGGTCTCATTCATCACGACAGAGTTATATGAAGGATTCAACAATTAATTCTGTTGAGAGGAAGGTATTTTCGGCTATCGAAGAGTCTATCTTAATACCTTCCATCGTGTGTTAGGTGAAAGCAGCTGAATATATCACCGTACTTCGGGACTGCCTTCACAAACGAAACTATTCGGGCTCTGAAGTTACTATTCCTGAAAAAACAGATATAAGAAAGGCCTTCAAAGCTTTGGAATTTATCGCGCAGTATCGCTTCTTTCCTTAACAAGTTTTGTAATTCCATAATTCAGTGAGGAAAGCCTCTATAGTGACTTGATGATGAATACTATTCATCTCCTCAAGCTATCTTTATTTTTTCACAGAGGAATAGTTTCTGCGTATCAAAACATCTGGGACAGAATCGAGGGGGAAGAATTAAGTAATCAATGTGTTAAAGATGATATCTCATTAGAAAAATTGTCACAGGAACGATATTGTCAACCAAAAGCGAGAGCAATTTAATCCCATATTTGTCCATTTGCGTTGCTCTGCTCAATGAGGTGAAATTAAAGGATGAAAAATACAAGGACGCGGTTATGCGATATGAGGAAATAATTGACTGTAATGCACGATTCGAAAATATATGAAATAATTTCATGTGCTAAAGCTCATGTAGAGACGATAAAAAATTTGAAGGAAGAGATGACCAAGGAGTTAGAGCGTGTCAATGGTCAAGTAATCGCAAATATGAAGGCCAAGCATGAGGAAGAAAAATCTCGCTATGAGTCAGAAGTAAACAGGAACTCTATTAATCCTGAGAACTAATGAAATATAAGAAAGCTTATTTTCTGTCGGAGCTCCATTCGCTACGATCGCTTCTAAGCGAAGAGAAGGCTGATAATGAAAAATTGAGAGCAGATATCAGAAGTTATGTTGCAGAAGCTAAAGTCCGTGAGACCAAAATTAAGGAATTGGTTGAGGAAATAAGGTTAAAAGACGAGGATTTGAAAGAGCAGTCGCAGAAAGTCGAGGCCGTGCAAAATCAAGCTCGAAGCTTTAAAAGGACGCTCGATGAAAATCTCGATCAGCTAGCGACGATAAAAGACTTGATGATGAGCTGGAAAAAAGAGAAAGAAGAGCTCACGTTCGAGAGAGACTCTCTCAAGAAAAGAGCAGCAGTCGCGTTTGAAGACCTAACTCCAAGGCCAAATTATCAAAAATTAATGGAGGAAAAGAAAGTCGAGTTAGGAATAAAAGTCGATGCGTTTTGGAAAGGTAATACAAGTCTACTGAGTGAAATGTGATGCTTATTTTGTGCTATATTTAGGAAAGAATTCTAAGAAGAGGATGCGAACAGAGCAGATAGTCGAAGCACTGCTCGTAAGATATATGAATTCGCTAAAGGCCAAAAAAGAGCTCGAGAAACAACTCAAAAAAGGACACCAAATCGCAGAAGCAGCTTCTTTGGTCACAGCTTCTCCTTTTTTAAAAAGAGATTCAAGCACGCTAAAAAACCGCGTAGGAATTGCAGGTCGCGTACCCCGCCTCAGCATCATGAATAATGGAGCGGCTAGTTCCTTCAAAGCTTCTAATCGGAATGCGCTTTCTACTCCACAGACTCCGCTTAGTCATAAACTAATGTATTTGAGAGCAGAGGACACTGATTCGAGTAAGAATGATTCGCAATCCGGAGGTTTGAAGCCTCCTGAGCATGTGAGGTCAGAGAATTCATCTGGAAACTCGAGTCCAATGGTTCTACGGGCAACTACTATGCGCTCACAGAATACTTCTCAGGACTCTAACAGAATATTTTTTAATTTTTCTCCCACACTGACAAAAGAAGTCATAGAAACTAATGAAAAGGAAGAGGATGAGGCGACACTGGAAGCTCCTGAGATATTAGACGTTAATCTTCCTGAAACACTTGGACTGAACAAGGAAAGCGAGGCAGATAAGATAATCGCACAGTATTCTGAGGCTTTGGTTTCCAAAATCAGCAGCGCGAGGGATGCGCTTCATCGATTTGTTCAGAACAACGATTAAGCAAATTAATTGGTTTTCCCTATACCAATCAATGTGGCCAGAGCAATCAAGCTTGCCATTTTTCATTTATAAATTTTCCTGTCAATTGTATCTTGAATAATAACTCTACAATAAATTTTCCTGAATGTCCATTCCAACAATATATCCTTCGGCTTATTATTGCCTAATTTATCATAATCCTTGATGTGAGATATGTTTTATTCGGAGCTATTGATATTAGAGCAATAAGTATCCAATGAAATTTATCAAGAAGACTATATCTATTAAAGAGGTTATCTTGGATCAGTATTATTGGCGCCTTAGGTTACGAATACATATATATAGAAAGATTTTCTCTTGATAATCTATGCATATTGCCATAAAATGGCTTAGAAATATAAGAAGCAGTCAGCCATACTGGTGAAATATTAATCATAATAATACAATCTAATAGAACAAGTTTGAAAGTAAATTAATCCTCAGATATTCAATTAGAATCTTTTTCATTGATATCTCAAAACTCAGCTGATTAAAAATAAAGTAAAATGGAATTACGGATCAGCAAAACATTATCTCGAGACAAGAATCAATACACATATCTATGCTTCGATAATGCATCTCGCTCTGAAAAAATACTGAGGAGATTAACTAGCGATAGAGCTCAGAAGGTTGTACATGCGATCAGCGCGTTAAAAACTACCAATCCAACCTTTTCAGATCTTCTCGTTGATTATTCACCCCTTAAACCATCTCTTGCTGCTACCAAAGTCATCCAAAACGTGCCTATCATTACCCTTCAAGATCAAATCAAAGTACGCAAGGAAAAAAAACTTGCCTTCAGTCATGATGAGCTCTTCCAGCTCTTCGACTTCTTCCTAAAACTCTCAAAGCAAGCACTCTATCTAAGCAACGTGTTAAAATTCGAGGATTTCTCAACCTGCCATTTTAAAAAATACCCAAATCGTCCAAATTATCAGATTGATTTCTTCGAATTAATCCCTCACACAATGCCATCTCAAGACCTTGATGAGGTTAAGGCGTTGAAATTCAACCACCGCGTTGTCGAGATTCTCAAAGAAACATTTTATATGCAGTTTAACAACAAGAAGAAAAAGGAAGATCCATCCGAATTCTTGTTGGCGAAAACCTACGACCTTCCGATCGAGCTAACACAGCTTATCGTAAGCACTCTTACCAAAATAAAAAAAGCAAAGACATTAGAAGAGCAAATTACAAAACTGGGCACGCTAACAGAGGAATGTAAAAAATTAACAATTCCAAAAGAAACGAAAATTACTAAAGAAGTAAACCCTTTTCTCGAAGAGATAAAGAACTCTGAGATATACTGCGTGTCGGGAGGCCCCGCATTAATCAAATTTTGCAACAGCTACATGTACCTCACTTCGGTTACCTCTCAGAGCACCATGGCGACTAAGATGTTTGATATTATTGTCGAAAAATGTGATTATATTGAATTGGATGCAATAGCGACCAGCTCTCTCCGAGATGTATTTAGTTTATCGCTCTCATCCTCCGATGGCGCTGCCTTTCATAAAAAAATCTTATTGGTGAGCAATAAAATCCGGCAACATGGGCATTTTTTTGAGAATGTAGAAAATTTGGATCTGGATGGCATTTCTTACAATGACGCCTGCTTTCGGAGGTTGTTTCAGACAAGAGGCTTTGAGAACCTGACTTATTTAAGTCTTCATTGCGCAGAGTTGACTTCAAAGGCGCTGCTGTCTCTCAGACATTCAAGTATCAGAAAATTACAGTCGTTAAGCCTGGATCATTCGTTCAAAAAATTTGATGTGGCACATTTGATCCTTTTTTTCAAATGGAGCGCATTGACAAGTATGAAAAGCATTAAACTTCATAAAATTTACAACGAAATAAAAGTTTATTTGCACCTCATCCTCAATGAATTTGGATTTGAGCAACTCGACTCCTTGCTGTTGGATCATTGCGGAATTGATGATAAAATTGTCGACGGTATAATTGGTTCTAAGTCCGCTTCGCGGCTGAAAGAGCTAAAGTTAAGCCCAAATACAATCAGTGAGAAAGGTTTTGCAAGGCTTTTGCAGAGCCTTGCTCTGGTGAATTTGGATATAAGCTACTCGCAGAATTTGAACGATGAGGTTTTTCTTGAGATATTGAAAAACCCGAGTCTTCAGCAGCTTGAATATTTGAACACCTACAGAAGTCACTTGACAGAGAAAACTGCCAAGGTGGCAGAAGAGGTACTGAAAAAGTTGAAAGGTCATCGAACAGGGCCTTTTGATCATTATCATAAGGCTATCTAGTGTCGAGTTATTAATGGGCGTAGATACTTTGTTTTACTGATAGACCCTATCCTGTGAATAGGCCTTTGTGATTTTTTTTATTAATGGAAAAGGCAACCTTTGCTTGTATTGTCATTTCATAATAATTCATGCTCAGAAAATGACATTAATCACTGAAAATAAGCAAGTTTGTTTACTCTGCTTAGGGTCATGAAATTGTCTACGCTTTGGCAAGCTACTTACTTACATATTCAATAGGAATAATTGCCATGGATATATGAAACGAGCACCGAAGAACTTAGGAGAATTTTAAATTTCACATGAGAAGGAAATTTGCAGGCAGTCGCAAAACAAGGTCTAGTTCGCAATAGCCTATGCAAAAATATTCTATGACCTTCAAAGGGAAATTGATCGAGGAAATTGAAAAAGCTGTCATTAGCAATAAACAAATGCTTGGAGATCAGTAAAGGAGAATTTTAGAAGGTAATAGGAGTCAAGAACCCATTTAAACCAGTGAAAATTTCAGAGAATGACACTTCTTTGCTTGTGCATCAGTGTAAATAAATTAATATCCACGTTAATAGTTAGTACAACTCAATTCATTTCGAATCAACGATGAAAATTTTGACGCTCTTTTTAAAACGAGGCGGAGTTATAGAAATACAAATTTGATTAGATAAAATAACCGATCCAATCACCAAGACGGATTTCATAGTCAGATTACATTAAAGATGAGAAAATTGGGTGAACTAACCAGTATTACGCTTTGATTGAAAAAAAAAAAGAGTTAAGAGTATTATGGCTTCTCTTGACTCGGATTTCCATTTGGTCCGTTGCCTGGAGCCTGCTTCTGCAATACGGTTTTAAGATAATCATCCGGGTTTAAATTCGCCGTATTGCGCATCATAGTTAAATTTAACGAATCCATCAGCAACTGATTTAGCAAAATCTGCTGATAGTTGAGCGAAGGATAACCAAGCATGCCTTGAAGGGCGCTCAAACCGTTATTCGGAAGTATAGATGTTGGAAGAAGCGGATGCAGCGGGTTCGTTGCTCGCGTAGGAATGTAAAGAAGATTAGGTTGTATTAAAGGCTCCGTGGCAACTGTTGATGAAGCATCATCTTTCTTGACGACTTTGTGAGGCTCTTCGCCGAGTTTCTCAGTCTCAGTCTCTGGCTTTTTATCTTTTTTATTTTTATTCTGGCACTTCTTCTGGTGCTTCACAAGACTGCATTTATAAAAGAAAGACTTGGAGCAAGCGTTGCATTTGTGCTTGTCGCGAGTCTCGCTTTCCTTATGGATCTCCGTGTGAATCTTCATATTTGAAGCTGTGGTGAAAGTCCTTTTGCACACATTGCAAACAAATGGTCTTTCGCCTGTGTGGATTAGCATATGTCTTTTGAGATTTGAGCTTTGACAGAATTTTTGCTGGCAAATGTCGCATTGGTAGGGTCTTTCTGGCTCAGAGGTCGCAGAAGGAGAGGTTGGCTTCATTGCCAAAGCTTGTGGGTTGGATTGCAATGCCGCGAGTTTGTTAACAGAACTTTCTAGTCCATAAATGAAGAGTTTTCTTTCTAATTGGGGATCTATTGTGGTATCTGAGTGCGCTCCACTGGATTTACGAGTTTGCGCAGCAGAATGATCTTCAGGCTTGGATGGGTTCATGGAAAAGAAATAAACTCAGTTCTCTTTTTTCAAATTCAATACTAATATTGGTTTATATTTCTAATACCAAAACTGACTTTGAAGTCCACAATATCCATAATATGTTTAAGTTAAGAACTTAATTAGTACGCACTATGAGACCAAAAATTTAAACCTTATTAAATTAATTAACCTGGCTCCGGATCGCATCAGAATTAACGTGTCAAATGAACCTATATGGTCAATTCTGCTGATAAATGAGTACTCATCCGTTCGCATTAAGCCATTTCAATGGAAGTCATGGAACTGTAGCTATCTTTCCAACCCAAAACCCTCGGCGAAGGTTTTGGAGTATAAAATGCAAGCGAGATGGTATCTGAAGCAAGATCTTGGAAGATGAATGTGACGTTCATCTTAGATTTCCATTGATATTCAGATCTTTGGGCTTTAAAGTGGAGGATATCACTTTTATTTCAGAATTTTAAGACAAATAATGCAATTATATTCGCTTCGATTTTCTATTTGAAAAGCAATATGATGATAGATAGAATACGAATGCTTAACAGTTGCTGTTTGAGCGGGATATCGTGAACGCTAAATTTAATGTGATCGAGAAATTAGCATTAAACATTAAGTTCGAATCACCTTGGGTGATTCATATTTCACCGACTTCTTTTGCTTATGGAACCAACACACTAAGTCTGTAGTTCTTTTTGCTATAGTATGCATACATCAAGCCATTTTCCCGCGGTTGTTGTCATAAGCCATTCATTAAACGATTTTGTACGGTTTCGGACAGTGCAATGCACGTAACAGAATACTGGTAATTCTAAAGAAGGCTCATAATGAATTTAAATCCCAAGTTATTTTTTAAAAACCTGATTTAGTGTTCTCAAAGTTAGCTATTTAAATCAAGGATTGATGAGCTGCTAAGATGAGTGCTATGATGAGCTGGTGTGTTTTTTTTTTCCTCTCTCTCTCGAAAAAGCCACTCAATCAAATGTTTCCTTTTGTCCCTGATAATTATTGTACGTAGGAGCGTGTACGTGGTCCAAGTCACAATTGAAGAGGATAGATAATGGCGCATGCTTGATATTTAGGAAATATTCCTTTTTTCTGATGAATTATGAAATTTTGGTTGTTCTACTTTATCTCAGGAGAAAAAGAAAAAGAGTATTTTGGAGAAGTAAGGTCTGTAGAGAAAAAGTCATAACATTAATAAATTTAACAAACAAAAGATACAAGAAATGCATTCAACTGAAAAGTAATAGATTGGCTAGGAATTCCTTATCTGCGAGAGATTTATAGGGTAGAGAGAGAGAACAGAAAAGATCTAAGGAACACAATTGCTGGACTTCTCTGGATTAGTTACAACGATCAGGTTCAAAATGATACTAGGCACTCGAAAGTTAATTTAACAGGATGAAAAGGTCCTCTAAAGTCGTAAATTCTGGAAACGACCATAAAAATTTGTCATTACATATATTGCTATTTAATTATCAGCTGCTTTACTTTTTATTAACCCTCCGAAATAAGTAAAAGCAAGTCTCCCTGAAATTCAATTTCACCGATCAAGGGGTATGTGAAAAATTTTCATGTTCTTCCTTGGCACATTTCTAGACTGGCGTTTTAGATTTATTTTTTTCTAAACTTATTCTTTATTACCTATAAAGATATCTCTCGAAATGCTCAATTGCTCAAGCTTTCCAAACGAAATTTGACTGTGAGGATGATTTTAATTCTAAATCGCATCTTCTGAAGGACACCGTAATTCATTTCTTGAAAAGAAAGGTTGAGAAAAAATAGAGTTCTGTAGAAGAGAGTAGACCAAATAGAAGAATGATAATTTTCTGATAACGTTATATTTAATCCTTCACAAAAATATAATGCTTTGAAGACAACAAGGTATCGCCATTCGCATCACTATTCTGCTTCTAGCCATGATGTTTGGCCTAATATCTGGCCAATTTTTCATCCCTTTCTCAAACCTAATCCAGTTATCAAAGCATCCGTTGGAATTAGATTACAGATTGACAAAAACTATTGCACTTTCTTCTCCTCCAATCATGCGTTTTCGATTGTCGAAGGCTAACATGAAGCTGCTACCCATTTTTTTGAAGAAGCTTTCAACTTTGGACCTCTCTCTTAAATTAAAACCATCCCCTCAGGTTTGGGTGAGATGTGTAATTGTAAAATCAATTTATCGAATGGAATTAAAGGAATGAATCAATTACAGAATAGAGGATTGCAACTCTCTCAATATCTATGAATTTAATCATAGTGGTATCACAGTCGTTAGAAGAAATGGGTTATGCTTTCTCAGAGTTATCTGTTAAAATTAAAATGATTTCTTTGAGATAATTGAAATGTTAAATTTATTTCAATTCGCAAGAATTAATACATCAAATTAAGAAATTTATTTTGCGCTTAAACTTACTTGTTAAAACAATGATAAGTGAGAAGCTGGTGTTACTGAAAACCATCAGGGAAGAGGCAACTGCAGAAGAAGGCTATCAAATCCTCTTTAAAAACCTAGAAATTCTCCAGCTCCTACAACGAAATAAATTCATCGAAATTGCCAATGAAACGCTGGGACAGCCAACAGTCGAGCAGCGGAAAAGCGAGCTCAAAACTGATCCAATAACTTTAGAGGAGTTCGTGAATTTTGTCACTAAAGAACCGGCGATCGATACCAAAGCACTCTCCAACATGAATGTTCAATTGTCCATCAAAGAAAGTTTAAAATTCCCAAATTTCGATACCAGAAAGCCTCTTCTCACATTTGGAACTCCAGGGGACAGAGATATGCATGGATCAGCAGCTTATGAATCAAAATTAAAAGACTTGGAGGATGAAATTGAACGTCAGGCTGGAATAATTGAGCATTTTGAAATTGAATTCGCCAACCTAACCAAAGAGAACAGAATGTTGAAAGAAATTATTAACAAGTGCAAGAGTTGTCGCAATACGTTTGAAGAAATCATAAAGGAGAATCAAATGTCCGATGAGAAGGAATGTAAACAGAATGAAGAAGGAGGAGAGGACAAACAACACAAAAAAGGCGTGGTAAATAGTGATTTAGAGCAGCAGATTGTTTATCTTCAGCACGAAAACCAAGAATTCAAAACCGTCTTAGAGCAATCAAATTCAAAGTTGGAAATGCTCACTCATCTAAATTCTGAGTTGGAACAAAAGCTCAAATTGTTTTTTAATGAGAACCAAGATGTTCAGACTGAATTTTCAAATATTGAGGAGGCTAAAGCTGATGATGTCGAAACGTGTGTTCTACAAAAATTGCACCAAACTGGACCTGAGGATGATTTACAGAAAATATATGAACATGTCACTGATGTGGGTGAGCTACAAAACATGATTAAGGAACTTATCCAAGAGCGAACTGAGTTACAGGAGCAGTTGGCAGATTATGAAGAAGAGGAAGAGCTCGTTGCTCAAGAAGTTGAACATCATAGGCGCACTCTGGAAGAAACTCAGCAATATATTGAGGATTTTAGGAAAACGTATGAAAATAAGCTTGCAAACCTTGAACAAGAGAAAGAGATGATGTCTCAGGAGCTAATTAATGCTCAAAACGAGCTTGAAAGAGCGAAAATCGCGTTAGAGGAGTCGGGTAACCCCGTAATGTCGCTGCAAATCAAGAAACTTGAGCTAACTCGAGCTGATAATCGAGCCCTTCAGAAAATGTCGCATGGAAATGACGAGAAAAGTGTAGAGACTGACGAAGTCGAGGCATTTATAGAACTCTTTAATGTAGTGTTCAAAGAGCTCGTGAATATTGACTTCAGAGAGTTTTTGGAGACTCACGAGGATCCTTTGACGACGCAGGTCCTTGAGTTTCCATTGGAAGTGAAATTGGCTCGCATCAAATCAGTGATTCTAAGGTTTTTTGAGATGCGAGACAGATTAAATGTTATCCTAACCGAACGAGATGCTCTACTCAGCAAACTTGAAACAACTATGCCAGAAACTGCCCGAACTTCTCATTCTACTGACCAGAGTAAAACTCAGCTTTTGTTTGAGTTGAACGAAGCCACTGCGGCGCTAGACCAGAAACAAGAGGAACTAAAAGAGATGCGTGAAATCATTAAAGGGGTGGAGTACGAGCGAGACACGCTCTATCAGCAACTAGAAGAGTTGCGAGCAGCAGGAGGAAAGATAAGCCCTCGAAACACTCAAGCTTTTGATTGGTTGGATGGGATGCTAGAACCCTTATTTACAGAGGAAGAGATTCGTTCGATGAGTACACATCAGAAAGTTGAAGAGGTTCACAAGATAATTCGAGAATATCAGAGCCTTAGGGAGCATTTCGGAGAATTAAATGAAGAGAAAGGCTTGCTGCAGGTTACGTTAGATAGTGTGACAAATAAACTGAGAGCGCAGCAGTCAGAGATCGATTACTTGAATCGCCAAATTGACGTTATGAGGAATGAGGTTGCTTCTTTCCTCAAAATGGATGAATTCAAGAGCGTTGAAAAGATGAAAACTGAAAACGCGAAATTAAAGCAGGAAAACGAAGCGCTTAAAGTTGAAATTCAACAACTGGAAAATAAGCTCAGTCAAGGAAAATTGGAATCAGAAGTGCTCAGAAACGAAAAGAAGGAGCTCATTAAGACTATTGAGGAAAGGGCAAACGCAATTGAAAGACTTGAAAAGGAATTCAAGGTTATAAATGCGAATTTGAGTGAAAAAATAAACGAAATTGATACAATCGGAAAGCAGCTGAAAGAGTTAAAACAAAAACATGAAGAGACAACAAAGTTGCTTGAGAATGAAAGAGAAGGAAATCGCAAAAAAGACCTTGATCTAAGGGAAACACAGCGTCAATTACATGAATTCAGTTCCAAGTTTGAGAAAGCTAGTCTCCTGTTAGAACAGGAGAGGAACGAAAACTCTAAGAAAGAGCGCAATCTGAACGACTTAATCCAGCAAGTTTCACAGCTTCTCGAAAAAAATGAGAAAATGAACGATCAGCTGCTGCAAGAGAAGGAGAAAACACGAAAAGTTGAAGAAAGTCTTG
>ENA-UOTZ01002080-UOTZ01002080.1-compost-metagenome-genome-assembly--contig:-NODE-2080-length-11359-cov-8.336908_pt1 | contig 11359 bp, 5 predicted proteins | sample MGYA00238144_ERZ746983 | MGnify/ENA primary metagenome ERZ746983 (study PRJEB28759, sample SAMN06268863) | compost metagenome | isolation source: single cell | place: USA: California, Emeryville, Joint...
ATTGATCCAGGCAGTGTTATTCTGAATAGCTTCGAAATCAGCGAAGATGGCAAGAAAATAGCCTTCGCAACCCTTCCGTACGCTCCTATAAGTTCTCACATTCAACAAGCACAAAATTCAGATGAAATAGAGGCTAAGCAGGGCATCATTCAGGTAATGGACGATCTGAAAACCCAGAGAGCCAGTGTTTTCTGGTTTATGAAATGTACTATAATTCATAAGGTAACGAAGAACAGAAAAATTTCAGAATTCATATCTAAACTTGAGAACATTTAAGAAAAGGAACTCTGGAATAGCAGTATGATTATTTCTTCTCCATAAGATGAAAATTAAGATGGCAAATTTCTCGAAATCAGATATGATTAGGCATTACAGCAGAGACAAAGAAATTTTGTTATTCGATGTGTGACACAGTTCTATGTGTTACTTTAGAAAAAGGACATAAAACCACTCACTCACCAATCAATCTAATCAACAAAACCAACCAAAAATGATAAGATCTCAAATCATTTATCATTTATAAATAAAATTCATTTTATAGCTTAGAAAGATATTTATACAAAGTTGTGGCCCGTCTGGTTGTCACTTTCGATAGATTTTACTTGCAAATTCTGTTTCCTGTGAGCACATTTCGTTTTTGTCAGTTTAAGAGAAATTGATTTTTTTGTTCATCAGTTCTTCAGCTTTTTTCACGATATTTTCTTCCCAAGTCTTGGACATATTCTCTTTCACTTTTTTCACAAACAAAAGCACTTTCTGTGATAATATATCTTTATTAACAACACTTATCATTTCAATTAACAATTACCTCCTCGTTTTCAGTCTCAACTTGTTTGAGATGATTCCATTCATAGTATAACGTCATAAAAAAGTTCTGTGTTGGTGTCACAAATCTGTTGAAAATGTCAAAAACATTAGCGAGTCATTCAAAGTAGCATTATCTTTTACCTATCATTCCAATGGACTCCAAGGGAGGCTTTCACCTTCTCAAGATATTCAGTAAAAAGGATCTACGAGTCATTTTTATTTATAATGAAACCCAGCAAGATCAATTACCTCCTTATTGAAAGAATTAGTCTTGAAAATTATCCAGATTTCCATGAGTTGATTGTAGAACTCCTGTGCTGGCTGAATGAACCTGATTTTAATTTCGTTTTTGATATCATTGGCTTTATTCGAAATTTTGCTTTCAAACTGCACCAGCCGATTATAATTCACTTCGACCATGTTCGTAACAAAATTGCGAGTAATTTGCCAGTCTTTATTGGTCGTTTTGACAATATTATTGATGTAGTGAAGCGCGAATTCAATCAGGTTCTGGTTCAAAAGCTTCTCCGTCTTTTTGTTAACTTTTTTGATCTCAATGACTGTGCGATTGGAGTAAGGATTCCTTCTCTTCAAGTTTCCTGAAGTAGATTCATTGCTGCGGTCCGCAAGAGATAAATTATTCAATTTCTCTTTAAGTTCTTCAGATTTGCTGCTACTTTCGTATTCACATGTTTCTGTAAATAATTTATTAGCAACCAAGCACTTTCTGCTCATTTATTACCCATCTGGAAATTCGAATTGAAATTATCAAGATTCTTCAGCTCCTTTTCATCTTGAATTGAGGACACCGATGAGAGTTCTGAGTGGACTTGCTTTGGTTTTTCCTGCAGAAAAAAAAAAACCATATAAAATCCTTTTCAATCATTTGCAGGCTTACATAAATAAAGTCTTTAATTTTCTCTGTTGCGACAAGAATAGGCTTCAGCATTCTATCAATCATGCGTTAAGCGTCTTAATTGCCTCGAATTCATTACTTAGATTTTGAGTTGTAAAGGTTTTGAAGCTTATTGAGTATATATTTCTTCGATTCCATCATAAATCCTTCGCTTTTGTTCGCCGCAAGCGGGTTAAACAGACTGCTATCAAGCGTTTCTTGCCAAATTTTGATGGCTGAGATATAGAAAGCTTTTATCACAGCATTATAGTTCGCCTCATCTGTTTAAAAAAAGTCATTCCAGCTGCACGCCACAGGCACAAATTACCAATTTCAAGGGCTTTCAGCTTCTCTCTCAATCTCTGATCGAAACTCTCCACCACCTTAAAGTCTTCGAAATCCATCTCGGAAGGAATAGATTCACTCTGGGATTTTTGTTTATCTTCATCGTTTGTTTTAGTTTCTTCTGCTGTTGCATTATCCTTGCTTTCTTCCATATTCTCTTCCTCTTTGGTGCTGTTTTTTGTGGCATTTTTTTTATTTCCGTTGAAATTGATTTCCTTCCTTAACTCCAACCACACTTCGAGAGCAGAATTAAAAACGATATCTCCTTGGGGATAGAGTTTGTTGCCATCGTTCGTTTTGTACACCACGGCCTTCGCGTAGTTCGCCCAATCTTCGCCTAGAGAAAATCGATTTTTCACGAGTTTCTGATGAGGAAGGCTTACCGAGAAACTTCTTGAGGTTATTCTTAAAGAGCAAGTACTTAGTGAACAAAAGCTCAGATTGCTCATTGAAGAGTCTGAAATTTGAGTAGTAAAATGTGGTGTTTGCTTCGATTTCTGGCGCTGAGGCCAAATTATTCTCTTTTATAGAATATTAGATACTCAAAACCACAATTTTTACTGGGCGAGTTGCCACCCTCAGACATTTGCGTCTCCATGGCTACCTATTGTGCTGTTTTAGTATGGCTTGTGGTTTTAAATTGCTTTAATCTGTCAAAATATTAGTTTCTAATTTGGAAAGCCCTGTTTATTCGAGCTCTTCTTAATCAAGAATCATATTTCCCTTTTAAAATTGCTGTGCGTAATTTTGTTCAATCTACGTCATCAGATGCTTGATTTAATACGTCTCATAAGCAATTCTGAGCTATTATGACCTCAGGAATCAGTTGCATTAGTCAAGTCAATGCTTCAATAAACCCTCTCATAGTCTTAAATGCCAATTTTACGTTTTGTTTGAGTTCAAATGAAGGTTCGGCTTCGAAATATTGGTAGATATTGATGATTCTAATGATGTATCATTAATTCATATTTCTCATTATATTTTGCTTTTGGTTTTGAAAGAAATCTGTGAGGATGTCCCCTTTTATGCAGAGGGTTGCTCACGCATTGAGATAGTTGATGACTACCTTCAGAGGGTTTATCAACTCTTCAGTTCTACCAGCTAAATGCCACATATTTTAAGTGACTCTCATCTCTTAGAGAGCCTGCAGATGTCGAAATAAGCATCATCGGAAAAAAATTAGCCAGATCAAATTCCTCATAGTTTGTGAATAGATTTTAATTATGTTAGATGTTTTTATTATTGATAAATACTTGTGGAACTATCACATTCATACAAGTATTCATAATTGAGATGATAGAAGAGCAATTCTCAAATAATAGGGATGGAAACTCGCATAAATTTCGCAAAAGCCTCCAAACCTCAGAAAAAATTCCAGAAAAACTTGCCTTGAAAATAAAAAAAATGGATTAGCCCGTATTATTTTTAAGAACAAACAGCTAAATTTTTCCTGAGGATACTCAATTTCAATATGATTTAGGTTATGGCTTCAAGGGGACAACAAAAATCAAAATCAGTATATTGTGGTCGTGGTTACGATTCTCATCTTTGCATCTATCACTCCATCTTTGCAAAATTAAGTAACAGAAGAAATGAAAATATTAACTGGAATGCTGATCTCCGTTTGCGAGTTGTTTTTGGGGGATGAGCAATTCAAATTATCATCAATTAGGGAACCTGAACAACCTCTGATCCGTCTAATATCAGTACTTTCTCAATACTTTCTTATTGGCTTCAACAGCGGACAATTACCAAAGAAATAAGTCAAGCTGTTAATTACTACTGTTTTTCTGATAGCTCTAACAAAGCCTAACCAACCTAAAAAAAATTAAGAAAAATATTAATTTTTCAGTACTTCGAGAAAACAGCACAACCAATCTAATCTGGCTCACCTTAAAGAAATTTACTCTGAAGATATCACTGTTACAGCCCACTTATAACTAGATGATTGCCAATTAATAATAACATAAGGAATAGCAATATTAACAGATGGAATACATAACTGTTGTTTGGATTCTTGGAGAACACCTGGCCTTAAAATTCAAATTAACCCTCGGAGAATATTTCACCGCCATTTTCAGTATCTTCTCAGTTCCAAGTAATGCAGATCTTCGTTTCGAACAAACTTTGGCGAAGTCCTGCTTCCTGCTTATACCGATTCTCTCGATTTTGATATATCAAGTGTCATTAATGGCGACTCAATTATGCCTCTCTCAGGAATCTTTATCTTCATTTATTGATCAAACAAAAACCATTATTATCACCATATCAGTTATTGGACTCGCTTTCATTCTCTCTTTCCGTCAACTTCATAAAAGTCAGCGCTTTGGTCTTTCTGAAAGAAAACCCATTTCAATTATGACTCCCTTTTTCTTCGTTCCGTTCATCTATATCTTATGCCAGAATAACTCGCTAGACCTGGATGCTGATGCAATGCACTGGGTACAATACACAATCGTATTGATTTTGATGGCCTATGGTCTTATAATCGTATGCTTCAATGATGTCGAGAGTAATTCTCTCTCTTGTGTTTTGGAAGAGCTCTTTTCTATATTCTATCTTCCAATCGGGGTTTATTGGCTGTCAAAAGGTGTTATCGTGCTTGAGCATTGCAATCACTTACACCATAATGCTCTGCATTTATTGATTTTCTGTGCAGTTGGACTTATTTGGACATTAGTTCCTGCGGCCCTGCAGCTATTACTTTGGACTGCGGACTTGATTTATCAGTTGGTTCTAATTCTCCCAATCTACAAAACATCTAGCTATCAAGCTGATGCACGCAAGTCATCCTGTCATGGAGATGGAGATTCACGTGAAAATTATGTCAAATGTATTGAGTTTGGAGATGTTAAAGAAAAAATATGTCCAATCTGCTGGGAAGATTTCGATGAGGAAGAAAAAATCCTGAAGAGAGAAGGATGCTATCATTGCTATCACGTCGGTTGCATAAAGCAATGGGTGCTCAGAGACTCTAGGTGCCCACTGTGCAGAGGATGGATCAATAACAAATCAATATTTCAGAACGTAACTAATGAATGTGTTTTTTAATTATCAATCAATAATGGAAATTTAGTAGAATTCATGATAGTTATATGATGTTTGTTCCTCTTTTTTTTACAATTTCAAGTGATCTATTTTAATTTTTTTTTGTGCGTAACTTTAGATATAAATACACGGAAATAAGATTAAACACAGCTCAGCAAGGAAAAAACTTTCTTTCAATACAACAGAAAATGATTTTTGCTGCCTCACTTCACTTTTTATTTTTCAACTTTCCAAAAACTCATGTTTTTATAAACAATTATCACAATTCAAGAGGCAAGCAAAATTAAGCTAAAATTAAAGATATACTTAAGAATCAATAACTTTAAATGCCTTCCTTTGTCGCCATGCTTTGTAAATCACTCGCAGGAACGCTTTGCTGCTGCAAGTGCTTTAAGACGAAATCCGCACATCCCACTCAAGAAATAGGTCGATTTGAGCGAGTTTACCCTTCAATTTCTCAAGAAACGAGGCTTACTTTCTATACTCACAACGATGATCAGTTTATTCATATTCCTCATGAGACCGACATCGACAAAATCATAAATTATCATAAAGACGCCACCAAACTCTCCGAAGAAGACGCGGCTCAGATCGAAGCCTACTTTATTGAGCTGAAACAGCTTTACGCTAAATATTCAAAAGGGTCCAACCCTCTCATGTCTCAAAGATATGAACATCCAGGTGCATTTTCAATGCGTCTCTCAGATGAACAAGGCGCAACACTAGCAATTGACAAAGCCAATATCCAATGGAAAAAAGCACCACATTTAGCCATAGACATACAAAAAGGGAGATTTTTCTGGCCTGAAGAGCTCAAAAAACTCGATGGGCCATTTGTTCGTGTTAGGATGGTCCGTATTAAACCTTCCACTATGCGCTCTTCCCATGAAATATCGAAAAACGCAGAAGTTCTTAAGATGTATGAAACGTTTCCTGCTGAAGACATTGTAAATCCACAATGGAATCAGGCTTTTGTGCATACTTTCAATGAGGATGAGTTTATGCACTCTCTCAGTGAAAATGAGAACCTTCAAAATGAAATCATCGGGTTTCAAGTCAGTCTTTTATATCAGAAGGAAAATGCCGACCAGGTTCAAATTGGAAGTGAGCAGACGTTTTTCCTGAGGGAGTTGATCGATCAGCAAATGAAGACGAAGGAAGTTGCGTTCAAGCATGGGAAATCCATGGGATTAATAGCAAAAATATCGATTCGAGTGCAATTTGTTCACGATGAGCTTGCATTGAAAAAGGCGGTTTCACAGTCTATTGAGTATCGGATAGGGCAGATCTCTGCTATTAAGAAGAAACACCCTGAGGTGTTTAAACTCGTCCGTAGAAATACAATGGCAAGCAGTATGAATGATAGAGAATCTGTTCGAGACATTGGCTCGCCAGATGGATCTTACAGTTTCGAGACTGGTCTTAATTTCACCTAGAGCCGTTTGAAATTTCTAGTCATAGCAGATATATTGAGTTTTTACACCTCCAATGGGAGAGAAATTCTTTGAGGATTACATTACATATAGTAGATGTTATTGGAAATTTTTTTCTTCGTTTGCCATTTTTCTAAAATTGCATTGAGAGATTTCAAATTAAAAGCCCTCACCTACAAGCAAGAATAAGTAAATAGCATTTTCAAACCATATTCGAATTTATGTGTCTGAAGTCGCAAGGCAAAAGAGTCCAAATTATAAGCAAATTAAGCAAAAGATCGAGTTGATCTAGCTTCTGCGGACTTTATTATTACTATAACTGGAGTTGCGATGTGTAACATCAACAGAATCAAAGCAGAAAGTTTAGATCTTATTCATAATTTATCAAAAACAACATTCTCGTGATAGAGTTTTCTCCAAAAAATCGGGCGCTAAACTTTGAATCTCAGAATTATTCTCTTTTTTGAATTTATAACCTTCTGCTATTCTATTTCTTACAACATCTTACAACAGAGTAAAAAGCAGTTTATCAATGGGAAAAAGAGGGTAAGTGGCTAAGGAATTACAATTGTACAAATAGATAGATTAATTCGCTAGTTGTGTATTGTTACAATTAAAAAAAAAAACATAGTGCCAGTCACTAACTAATACACAGAATAATAATGCACACATACCCAAATATGAAAATAAACAATACGACTCAATTACCATACCATCACAAACCAAACTTCTCACTCAAAGTGCTTTCCTTTTAGGAAGAAATGACTTCTCCTTGTCTTCAGTTGAAAGCCTCCACATATTTCAAACTGAGCGAGCTGAATGGTTTCCCTATTAAACATTTGCTGTATTAGGTTGAGAGAGCTCTAAGCCGATCGACTCCTCATTTTCCTTGTAGTGTGGTGATTATGTCATCTTTCTCTTTAATCTGATTAACAAGGGCCTTGATAACGTTTTCCAGGTCATTTTGACCGTGTTTTGCATCTTCGATTAGCTTCTTAATATCAATTTGTGCGGGCTGAGCTCCTGGAAGTTGTATTGAGTTACTTCGTCTTCTCTCATAGCGAAGCTCAGGCAATGCGTCACTTTCGCTTCTGACTTTCATAAGCTCGTAAGCATTTTCAGGGAAATAGGTATTAAAATCTTTAATTTCCAACGAGCCATTAGATTTCACTTCTTCTTTGTTTAGATCATTCTCATTATTTCCATGGCTAACAGGCTTCTCAAAAGTCTCTTTCTCGGTCTCATTGCTTGGCTGTTTAAAGCTATTCAGCACCATGCTTCTCATAGACCCAAACATCGAGTGATTCATCATGTCATTTGGAAATCTTTCGTTATCAAACTCGTACATGTAAGGATCTGTAGGGAAATGAACTGCGCCCATTATAAATTGAGTGGTATTATGAGGAGTTGCTGGTTGTTTATCAAGCGCTGCTTTCTTCAATTTTCTTGCAAGCCACTGTTTTTGACGTACATCGCGATAATTAATTTTCTACAAGGTCAAACATGTGAATAAATGGTTGCGCACGACTTATTTACCTTCTTCTTTGAGGGCTGGTGGGCTGTTTTCTTCATTGACTGTCGGATTGCCTGATTTTGATTAAATTTGTCTTTTGGCTTAAACCACGAATTTTTTCGAAGCGGTGGAGGACGGGCATCCGGAATGGACACGGAGCGCGTTAGTCCTTTCATAATCGGTGATCTTTTCTTGATGTCTTCAGGGTTCATTTTTGATAATTAATGGCCTTTAGAACGGATTTTTCTAAGCAAGAGTCCAGGGACGATAATCGTTAAAATTAATTCAGTGAGTGCTAAACAAAACACTGAGAATTCCATTTTTCTTGCCATAGAAACCTTTCTGGATGCCAAAGCTGTTGGGAAAGGCCCATTTATTGGTAAAAGTCTGTGGTAGTTGAACAATAGGTTCAGAATTGAAATGGTATTTGAAGAAAAAATATTTAGAAAAAGCACTAAAATCATACAATTTGAAAAAAAACCCGATATAATATGTCATTTCGAAGTAATAGTTTTCAGATAGCTTCAGGAAATGAAGTATTAATTTAGTGAGACCTTCTTCGTTAGAGTAAGAAATTCAATCCGATAGATAGGAGGGTAGACCAACCAATTTTTCGAAAAATTCTTTAAGTGCTCAGAAGAACTATTTAGGGATAAAACAGTGTTTGGGTCTGCTTGGACTGCAAAAATAATGCAGATTCAGCTCGCCGTAAGCTAAGGTATAAAGCCAGTTCGTTGGATTGAATTATACTGAGCTTAACTCCGATTTTTTGTTATGGGAATTAATTCCTAATTAATTTCCGGAATCATATTCTTAGAACACAATCTCTAAACACTCAATCATCAAGCCCAAGACACCGTGTAAAGTCTTACATGCATCTTTCAGTCTAATAACTCCTGTGAATTAGCATAAATGTTTGATAACACTGGGTATTTTTTAGATTTATAATTGCTACTTATTCTTACATAACAAAGCTGGAATCAGGGCAGTTTCTCTCTGTCTATTGCTCATTTGATAAGAGGTATTCAATCCAATCATTATAATATATTTTCGCTTCACAAATGCTGCTGGAGGAAAAAAAATTTATCACGACAAGCGAGAGACGCTCTAAGAAAATCAGAAGCACTGCATGCTTACAATTTAATTTGTCTCGAGTCACCAAAGTTTCAAGGATCTCAGAGAACCACAAAATTTTCATCGTAGTACTAGATATACTCAATGGCTAATCGAAATCCGCATGCCTAGGGCTACAAAAACTAATCATATCTTCAAACTCTTTGAATATGCCATAACAATTAACTTTGTTCCTGCAAGGGAACTATTGTCTCATAAGAAAATTGGATTGCCATAAGATTTTTGTTTAAACTTGCATGGATGAACCGTAATGGCAAAAATGTACGAGGCAAATATGTATTCGGACTAATAATAACAAAAGAGCGCCAGGTAAAAGACCTTGATAGTCATAATCGGAGATCTCAAGGCACTTTCTTGAAATCGCTTTATTTCTTTCCTCCGACAACCTTGGACTTGGCAACACCTCTGACTTTCTTCTTCTTGTTCTTGAGTTCCTTTCTACCCTTTCTGTTACCGGTTCTCTCAGGAAGGAGTTTGATCTAATTGCCAAAATTGTATTAGTTATCAGTAATTGTGAGATTTCATCAAGGAAGGAAGAGCGAGAAGGCGTAAATGCAAGGAGGAATATCAATTACTCTTCTGAGTCTGTATTTTGGCTCGTATTTTTTCAAGTACTCTTCATTGTCGTAGATGAAGGCGAATCCAGTGCTTCTGCCACCACCGAATTGAGTTTTGAAACCAAAAACGCTGATGTTCTTGACATCGGTTTTGTATTTCTTTGCCAACATTTCTCTCAGCTTCTCCTTTGGGACGGAAGGGACGTTAGGGTGGACAGCATCGACAATCTAATTTTACAAATGAAATTGCATTCACGAATTGCTCAAAATGCTCGAGTTAAGTTACCATCTGTCTTCTGGAGAGAAGTCTGTTAGTGATGAACTTTCTGACTCTCACAACCACTTTATCGTACTGCTTATCTGACATGCGATACTACTTTCTCCTCGATAAACTTGGAATTAAAAGATTGGTTTTATCCTTTACCCTTTAATAAACTGGACTCCTTAAATATCTTCACAGCTATTTATTACTTTTTGAAGGAAAGCAGAGTTCGAAGGAATCACCACCCGCAATTCTTGGATATTTTGCATGGATGATCATAAATAAGTTGCATCGTGTCAGGCTGAAGGCTGAAGGTATTGAGATCTATTGATCAAATATTAAGATTCGGCAGGAAAATTTATCAAAAAAAGAGTTCCTTTAAGGAATTATGTTCAATTTATGGAGGATCTTGCTATCTTGCTATCATAGTTTTAATTATTGGTATTAAAGATGAACTATTTTCATCAATCAGAGTGATAGAGGATATGAAAAACCTAATTTTTGATATTTTTGAGAAGTATTTACTAAAGAGAAAAGTGAATGAAATTCCATGAGAATCTGAGTTTGAAGACTAATTGTTGACAAAGTTTCCACAAAATCATATGATTAAAAAGTTATTTCTGTTGGATTCACTCGATTTTGAGGCTATGCAATCGTCATCATGTTGCCAACTATGAGAATTTAGCTGTTGGCGAGATTTCCTGAGAAGATACAGTGTAAAAATGAATTATTACAATATGTAAGTGGTGAATGTAATCTATCTGAAGGGATATGATTTTTAAAAGGAGAAATGATATCTTTAAAGAGGTGAGTTAAGATATCATATCTCGTAAGACACTTTGGCCGAGTGGTTAAGGCGTTGCCCTGCTAAGGCAATGGGGTTTCCCCGCAAGAGTTCAAATCTCTTAGGTGTCGAATTTTTTATTTATTTTTTTATTATGAGGCAGAATTTAAAAGAATCTTCAAGACTTTGTCGAAACACCGGGGCATGCAGATAAGGCACACCAAATCAAATGGAGTCTGATGGACTCTTATCCTTGAGGCAAAACGGGTAGTTAACAACTCGGATCTCCATGATATTATAAATTTGGATCTTCATAAAAAAATTTGACGAAGAGAATATTGAATTTCCTCTGCATACCGAACATGAATTAGAGATTGAATATTGCTAAGCTCACAACTTGAATTCATTTTACGATGGTGTTCAGTTAAGAATTTAATTTTGAACAAAAAAAGGGCCGTTCCAGGAATCGAACCTGGGCCGCTCACTTCCAAAGAGAGCATCCTACCACTAGAACAAACAGCCTTTTATATCTCAAATAGATTCCTTAGTGCGCGACTTTGGTTGAAATGAGATCTATGTAA
>ENA-UOTZ01002081-UOTZ01002081.1-compost-metagenome-genome-assembly--contig:-NODE-2081-length-11353-cov-3.381518_pt1 | contig 11353 bp, 10 predicted proteins | sample MGYA00238144_ERZ746983 | MGnify/ENA primary metagenome ERZ746983 (study PRJEB28759, sample SAMN06268863) | compost metagenome | isolation source: single cell | place: USA: California, Emeryville, Joint...
ATACTGCACTAAAGTTCCTGAGTTGTTGGCGTACTTGGGAGAGAAAATCCATTTGGGGTGCTTATGCATCTACTGCGAAAATAATAAAGCAAAGGATTTCAAATCCGGACAGGCAGTCCAGGCCCATATGGTAAGAAAATATTTGTCGTTGAAGAGAAGAGAATAACTGATATCTCTGTTTGATAGATCGATAAAGGTCATTGCTTTATGAAAACTGATGACTATACAGAATATTCGCGCTTTTATGATTTTTCCACATCCCATCAAAACTACAAGTTGAAGGAAATCACCGCTGATGATGTTGCTAAGCTTGGACGCAACGAAGGCATTCTTGAAGTAGTCAGTGATGATGGGGAACCAGACGAAGATGAAGATGAATGGGTCGATGAAGACGAAGAAGAGGAAGAAACTGAGTCAGAAGCTCAACAGACTATTCAAGAAGATGGAGCTACTAAGCCAGAAGGTGACGATACTACCCAGATCACCACAGAAAAAGAGAAGACGAAGGAAGACACCCGAGTCGCATTCAGAAAGAAGAAGAAAGAATTAAAAATCAGAAGATACATCGTTCCCAAGATTGAAGTTCTTGAATCAGGAGAAATACGTCTGGCTAATGGGACTATGTAATGGAACTTAGAAATTCAATTATTTAACTCCATCTCCTATTTGATAGAATTGGACATCGTATGTATAAGCATTTGTACAAGCAGCATTTCAGAGAGAGACCTAGAGCCCGTCTGGAAAGATTAGGTCTGACTCAGTCTGCCGAGCGACAACTTGCGCTGATGAACCATCAACACCAGATTGCTCTGTATAATGAATGGGCCTTCATGAAGGAGAGAAACAAAATTGACAAGCAAAACTACAGAACGATTTACAGAAACAAATTAGCCTACATGAAGTAAGATATTGAGATAGAAATCTTTTGCTAATTAATATATAGGCTGGGAATACGTGGCAACAAAGTACTTCAGCATCACTTCAGGTGCGCTACACCTTAAGCGTGCTTGGTATCAAGAGAACTACCTAGTTTTAGGAATTTTAATATGCAAAGTAGGATCAAGATGTTTAATTTTGAGTGTATTATTCTGTTTGAATTGATCGTCTTGTTTACGTAGAGCAGCTTTAATCCCAACATTCTGAAATCAATTGCCATTTTCTTTTTTCTTTTTTTTTTGTTTTTGTTGAGTTATATTTATGAACTGATAAGTATGTTAAGAAGCTGAACTCTCTTGTGATGTAGTTCGAGTTCAATTATTTGGTTCCTCTTTTAAAATGTATCACTTCATCCGTGCTCGTTTTCTTTCTTAATCTATAGAAACCCGAGCGGGCTAAGCATTCTAATAATCAGTGTCAACTAGTCTAGACTCTGGAATGAGTGATTTTGCTAATAGCTACTAGTTTAATTGCTGCATCAAAGATAATAATTTACTACCTCTAATTGCTCTCTGGGAGTAAATTCACTGAATCACCAATTACTTTCGTGTTGATACGAAAATTTAGTATATAGCATATAGTTATTCGAGGTTTCCTGTTGTATTTTCTTCTACTAATATTTCTATATATCATACTGAAATAATGAATGAATGATTTCAAGTAAATTCAAAGTAAATGAGAGTATTTTCGAGTTCGCTTCACTACGCTTTCAATGTTTTAATATTTCAATTCAATTAAAATTTGATAATCAATTTTTTATCGTAGTGGTATGGATTGTGTTGCTCTTGACCTTCAGTATTAGTCATTCAAGAAAGCAGGCAGCACCTTGATAAAACAATTCTTGCTTGGTTCAACAATGCTTCTCGTTGTTAGCAGCTGCTCCATAGAGTTCACTCTCTAAAAATAGCAAAGATACATCAGTGTTTGGATAAACCCAAGCGAAATTAGCATGTCCGAACTGATGATAAGCTCTATGGCTGAAGGCAGTTTTACTCTTTCGTGCCAGCAACGATTATGCATTTGTTGAGTGGTAAGAATCGCCATGTCTCCGACGTGCTGTCTATATGATTCTTTTGATATTTTATTGATATTAGAGGAGTTAGTTGTAAATGCGAGGAAGAATTTTTTAGTTAAGAAACGGTATAAAGTGTAAATCAATATCATATTGGTAAATTAATTATCTTCTGAATACATGAATTTCTAATATTATCTGACAATAAAGCCTTGATCCTGAAAACTGTTTAATTTACGTTTGACAAATATTTTCAATTCATCTATTTTTAAAAAAATGAAATTGCCAATAAAGCTAACATGAATTCAAATGCTTCGAAATCTTACAAATCCTTTGATTTAGATTGAAGTTAATTGAGCAGGTGAAAGACAATCTCTTGTGGACGAAAAGAAAACATGAACAAGAAACAAAAATTCCTTCCATTGAATTTGAGTGAAGCAGATCTCATATAAGAAGTATTGATGATTCTATCAAGCATACATAGTCAAAATATGATGATGACAGCTTCTAAGTCACTTAAACAATGCTTCTAAATATTTTCTTCTTATACTGACGAAAATGAAATCAATTAGCCACTCTACGTTATTTTTTCTGTTCGCTAACCAAGGCGAAATTACTACTTGCTAATTAAGAAAATACAAATATAGTCTCATTGAAATTTGATGTCGCTGAAATATTAGATCACTCCTAGCTGAATCAGTACTTGATTCAAACATTTCTTGTTTTAATAAAAATAAATTCTTGTTTTGATAAGGATAAATCATGCGGCTTTTCAGAATTATAAAAGGCAAGAATTCAAATGAAATTGCTGTAGCTGATCTCAAATTAAAGAAAAGAATTTCTTCTGACGCTCAGCTGAAATCCACACAAATATTTTTTATTAATTTGCAAATCTCATTACCTCTGATCCTAGTCAATATGTCTCTCTGATCCATAACAACGGAAATCGAAATTCAAATTAATAAATTTATGGACTGAAAAACCTCTATATCCTTCGAGCTTGGCCCCTTGCGGGTCAGTATGGAATGATCACCTCTAATAATTGAACTTAGTATATTATTCCCAATTTCAATATGCCAGAGATGATGCCAAAATAACAATGGTCTCATTATCTAGAGAATGAAATTTGTCTCATAATGATGCAGAATGTACCTATCACACCTGTAATATTAGTCATTATGCACCAAAACATGTTATATAGAAATTAAAAAAATATATTTTCACGAATGAAGATTGGGTCCTTCATACTTCTTGTTTTCATTTTTCATTATCCATTTCGTGATTTATATTTACACTATCTTTTGTATGGAGCGAATGCCTCACACAATTGAATGATATTATCTCAAAATTAGTTTTTTCACAGAGTGTGTTCCAAAGTGAGCGTTGCGCAGCACAGGACGTTGTAGGTGTTCAGATAGGACAATCGTCAGTATCCATATGCGAAAAACTCGTTTGATATTTGCGAAATACCGGAATTAGTATCGTTACTAGATTGACAGACCTGTAGGATATTCTGATACAACTTGATGCGCTCTTTCAGAGCATTATTTTCAGACACGACCTTATGAAGCTTTTCCAATAAGAAAGCCTGGTCAATAGATCCGACTTCTCTCTGGTTGGGAGAACATTGAACCAAATTGATGGCTATTGGTGGTGGGTGTTGATACGGCATTTCGGACCAATCAGGTGTTTCGTCACTCTCTAGCATAGTCACTCTTGAGTTCTGAATCTCTTCTATTCCCAACGTAGACACTGAAGTCTGTCTTTCTGTGGATTGATTTTGGCAGAGCTGCTTTTTGATCAAGGGTTCAATTACGTGACTCTCTAATATTCTGGGTTCGTCTTCGTTTAAGTTTGTATCAGATCGTTGCTGAGAGATTCGGCAAACACGACTCTCATGGACTCTTTTCCCTTTCTTATGCTGATTTAAAAGTGAAAGGGTCAAGAAAGATTGGTTGCAGTCTAAAATAGATGAGGGAGTATATTAGTCACTTCTATCTTGGCAGAAAAGAAAATTTACTTGGGAGATCACACTTGTATTTTTTCTCATTCTTATGCTTAAGTATATGATATCTCAATCCAGCCTTGGTTGATAAAGCCATTTGGCAGGACCCAACAGGACATTTGTACGGCCTTTCACCAGTATGGATTCTCATATGGACCGCTAACCCATCTTCTCTCTTGAAGGACTTTCTGCAATTTTCTTCAGGGCAGACAAACGGCCTCTGCTTCGAATGAGTCATCAGATGTCTCGAAAATTCAGATTTGTATCGGTAGATTTTTTCACAGTCAGGAAAATAGCACGTGAAATGCATGTTCGTAGAAGCTGTCGATAAGAAATTATGGTGAGTGAATTGAATTTGGTCGTCCATTCTCAGGAACTGAGACAGTTTTCCTGGCTATTTAATTTAATATTATTGAGATTGTCATCCCCCGAACTTAAGAGTCATTTTGTCATATAGTTTTAAAACCCAACTGATGATCAGAATCATTACTGATGAGCAAAAACAGTTTATCCAGGGAATTTATGATAGAGTTCTAGAAGCAATAGCATGAAATAGTCATATCAAATGCCACCTCATCGTTGCCCTAGTTTTTTTCTAATAATTTTCAATTTTTTTACCGCTTTGTTGACTCCTTAGTGTCGGAATATTTTCTGATTGCTGAACTTAAATCCTTTAAAATATCTTGTGAAATTAGCAAGCTCTCAATACTATCCCCTCCTCAAAGATGTCAAACAAGTCTCTGCTTTCTATCTCCAGATACGAAGCTCATCAGTTGTGCTTTGCAATGGTAAGCACATTGTCTCACATTTCTGAACTTCCTGGCAAGAAGGGATGGATTTTTCTTCCTCAGATTATAAGCTTCTTTTAAAAGAAATTTCAGGATATTTTCATTTATTACAGACTTATTCGGGAAACCGAGCGTAAAGCAGGAAGGCTATCGGTTTTGGAGAATATATGTCTTTCATTTATAAAATGATAATTATTATTGATAGATGAGACTTGTTGACTTTTCAGTAGACCCGATGTTGGTTTCGAACATAGAGTCGATTAAACCTCTCCAACAAAATGCGATATTAAGTTATTAATACTTTGCAAAAGTTTTGAGTATTAGAACGCCCTTAATATAATAGATTTGCGAATAAAAATAAAAAAAAAATACAGTGTTAACCGCTTCATAATAGTGAACTAATTTCACATTTTCCAGTTAAAGCAAAATCCAAATGTTCCAGCGATCCTTCCCTCAGAAATCTGATCGATTTGGCAAAGAAAGTATCGATCTAAAAGCTACTGATCGAACAACCCGCGAACTCTCAGATGTAAACACATCAAATCCAATCTAATAAAATATTCAATATTTCTGCTTTGTTTCTCCACCAGACGATGAACAGCGTTATCTCAAAAGAACACTACCACATAGGAAGAAAGCCTGAAACCAGATATGGGTACCAGATCACCTCCAAGCCAACTGATCTATCAGTATAATTTTACCTGTGATCATTCTTGCTGATCAGTTGTTTTAGTACAGCGATTCAGTTGTTTCGATACTTGAAACGTTAAAAGTAGCATAATTGTCTTTCACAGATTCAGCAACTTGAAATATTAGACTCCAACTCCAACCCATGAAGGAGGGAATCCCAAGTTTTTCTCCAGCAGGCCTGTTCAAAGCACTCAAAAAGAGCAGATCGTAATTTCTTTGTTCGGCTGCGCATAACTTGAATGCTTTAGAATGTCAAGGAGTTGATAGCTGAGATGAAAAGCAAATATCCAACTACCCAGAACAAAAATGATTTAGATAGTGCTGTGAATAGGCAGCTTCTTCAACCGAAATCTGGCCTAAAAATTATTTCTGAAAAAGAAACTCCGAAAGACTCACGAATTTTCGTATCTTCTAACTACGAGATCAAGTAACGTGCTCTCTCAAGCCAAATTATTGAAGTTTTTGTACTAATAGTATAAATCCACCTCAGCGACAGATCCTTGTGATTGAGGATAAAAATTTTGAGCAAGTTGCATTTCTTTTCCGTTATTGCTTGCTGACTGATCGTTTAAGGATTATGACAGTAACTTTTTGACAAGCCTGGAACAATTGCCTCAGTACTCCTTCAAAAATGATTATGAAACGAGAGGCTACACTTCTCATCAGGTACTTTTTCAAGGGTTGAACTTATTCGAATCTTACTCTGTAGCCTCAGATCTCTGGAGCATATTCTTATACTGACAAAGCCAATGGATATTATAATAAATTCTCTCATGAGGGAGTGGAGCCGAGAAACATCGCTCAAGAAACAACAGGAAGCAATTTGCATGTTGCAATCAAACCGGATTTTATGAAATCTATGCAGACGCCTACCTCTTATTCGTCAGTTTTTCTCTCAACAAATAAGTCGCCTCAGTTTGCGAAAACTCCTTATGATGCAAAGAGAGTAGATGAAATTATACAAAAAAATTCTGAGAGATCGAGCTCATCCAACTTCAACTTTGGCCGAACTTCCTGTTGAAAAAGATAATTTCCATCAAAGGTCTCCACAAACAGCGACGAATATCTTTTCGACACTATATAAATCACCCGATAAAGGTAATTGGTCCGTATATGGAGACGTTAACATTTTGGATATCAGGGGATATTGTTTCGCATGAAGAAGAGATATTTAGATTGCGAGAAAGTAGTCATGCTAAAATCACTCAAGATAACTATAATGGAGTTCGCCCTACTCCCATGTAAACTTTCTATTCTTCTCAGGTCGTTAGCAATATAAATGTTTGAGGTAGCCCTGAATTTGCAGGTGAAAAATCACATGGGAAAAACGCAAGGCATTCAACTCCTTTAATGGACTTTTCAGCTGAAAAGCAAAACAACAAGCCCTTAAATTTTTTCAGCAGTTATGCTATGAGCCATGAACATGATCTGACTAGCAGCTTTGATCATGCGATTGAAGAAGAGAAAAAGGAGAATCTTGGTGATGAATACCAACACAGTCAGCTAGAACCTGATAATGATAGCATGCATATGGAAACGAACGGAAATGAAAATCAGCGTAAATTAGATTTTCTTCTTGGAAATATATTAATTTTTCAGTGCAAGCGTCATCAAGAGAAGCCGATCTTAGCAGTGGGAATATTTCACCTGATAACAATCCACCTCTGAATAACGTCGGGGAAGCAGAGCAACAGCTAAAACTCAAGCAAAAACCTCATCGCCCACAGGGATCTAAGACTCAGAACCCTCGCATTCCTCAAAGAACAAAAGCATCTAAGCCAAAACTACAGCAGAATGATCATAATGCGGACGTAATAGAAAAGAAGCCTCCGTTGGCTTCAGGAAAAAAAGTTTTTCAAGAAGACCTGGTTATTAGCATAGGGCAGGAATCCGAAGACCCAACTACAGAGAATAAATTCGCAGCATTAAAAGCATCAAAGACAATTTTCACAGTCTCTTATGATTCTCAAAGCAATTCTCCAAAGAAAGGAAACGATAGTGAGGTTCAAGAGCTAGTGTTGCTGGAAGCTCCTGCTGAATACACAACGGCAAAAGATAATAACCCTCAGGATCTTTTTTCCGACACCGAGAGCGAGTTTGACTTTAACAGGTACCGAATAGACACTGATCGTTCTCCGAAGAAGACTGAAAGTTTTGGTGTGCCAATCCAAAGTAGGGAGCTTAATAAATCAAGGGTGCAGGACAGGGAATTATCTCATTCAATACGGAGGGACAACCTCAAAACAGCTGAGGTCTCAAATTCTGTTAAACCTCAAGCAGAGCATGCTAAAAGTACTCAAAAGCGAGAAAATTCGGCAAATCCAATGGCAAGGAAGGTTCAAGAAACACCAACCATTTTCAGCAAGAGCTATTATGAATTAGCAGTTTCAAGCAATAATGAATAAAGCTGATTTATTGCAATTTAAGTATTATCCATGAAATGAACCTGATAGCTATAATAAACATAATTACAATCAACCATGATAACAAAATTTGAATGAAAAAAACAAATAAAATTTTAAAAATACCCGCTTGCAAAGCCATAGTTTGTTACCAATTATACATTCAGAATACTTGAATCTTCAATAGTTCTTGGAAAAATGTTTAATTACACCAATATCGAATTTAATGTGGACTGGTCGGATTCTATGAACTCAATTTTAAAAACTTTCAGAAAGATCAAAAAATGCTTTTTGGGCAAAATAAATTTCACTGATCACTGTAATATCGTTTCGAATAGGTCCAGATCAGTATAAGAAAACTATCTAGATAATTTGGTATATTTGAAATATTGATAAGAAATAATTTGATTTAATTAAGTTTAATACAATATATTCTTTTTTTGAAGAAATGAGATTCCACTTCGATTGTTTTTTTTAATAAAGAAATGGAGAGATCTTCGTGTTTGGCAACAAAAGCAATTAAAAATTCGTATTTTTAAAATTTATAAGCTAGCTAATGTGCCAAATTTCGTAAATATAATTGAAGGCTAATAGTTATCAACTACTCTTCTTTGCTTCCATTTCGAAGTCCCACGTTTAAAGCAAAATTTTCTTAAACGTATGCTAAGATTTGAAATCTGGCTAACTGTTGTGCTATTGTTATGATTTCATTTTGTCAAACTTTCAGTTACCAGATAGCAAAGAAGTCAGAAGAGAGGTTTTCTTTCATACATTAAAGTTACTAAAAAATACCAACTAGATATATATGACTTTTGAATTTTGATTTTTGTTTGAGCCTATCCTATCACCTTAACTCAAGAGCTCGAGAAATAATAAGTTCAAAATTCTCAGCATGTTAAATTATAGTTCAGTAAAAGACCGGGCCAGGAGTGCGTCAAACAGCATTGAAAGGGAAATACAATTTTTCTCTTCTCTCTCTTTAAACCTTGATTTCCTGAATAAAATGAACCTTGAATTTATGTAGCTGTGAGCTATAGTATCATATTGATAATGGAAATTAAATTCTGGTCTAACATTTGCTGAAGTAGGTTCCTCCAACAAAAATTTCGTACCGATATATTTAACAATCAGCAGAGTTATAAATTATTCCGCAGAGAAAGTTTAGAAAATGGTTGAAGAATCCGAGAAGATTGATTGTGAGATTCCTTGTGAGTACTGTGAGAAGCCCATAAAGTTCGAGGAATACGACTCTCATACTAAATCATGTCCCAAAAACCCAGATCTGATAAATCAGGATAAGGTTGGTATCCCATGCGAGCTTTGCCAGCAGGAGATACCCTTTGAGGATTATAATAAGCATTTCGAGTCGCACTATCAATCACAACCTCAACGTCAGCCTGGAGGGTTTCAGGGGGATCCAAGATTTCCAACTCAACAACAAGGTTATCCAGGTGAATATCAGGGCTACCCAGGTCAACAAACTTTTTCCATCACAGCAGCAGCAAGGGTTTTCTTTCATGCCTATGTATCCACAGAGTCAAACAGCCGCGTCCCTAGGGCAATATAATCAAGGCATGATGCAACAGCAGACTTATGCAGCTGGCCCGACGAATATGCCTGGAGCGACGATTCAATTCGGATCACCGGATCTCTTTAGTATGATGATGGGACCTCGAATGATTACAATTAGGTCTGGTGGTATGGAAGAAGGACCAAGGCCACGAATGATAAATTTGGGAGCTCTTCTCACAGCTATGATGAACCAAGACGAAGCAGGAATGGAAGCATTATTAACGCAACTTGGAATAAGACCGGCTGAAACAGGTTTCAAGAAAGAAGACTTGGACAAAAATTTTTTTACAGCGAAATTTGACAAGTCTAAGAGCGCAGGACTCGAAGAAGAGAATAAAAAGTGTGCGATTTGCTTGTCTGAGTTTGAAGACGGAGATGAATTAAGGTTTTTGGAATGTTGCCATCGATTTCACACCGAGTGCATTGATAATTGGATGAAGAGCAAGACAACTTGCCCAATCTGTAAAAAAGATTTCAAAAATTTTAATGCAGAAGGAGATGATTCTGATTGAGAATGCAATATTGTACAACGTTGATAGGTTTATTATATCACTAAGTCATTTTAGTTCTTTATCAATAGCAAAAAATGTGCATGTGAATTGATAAACCAAATCTCGAAAAATCAATTTCATGATTAAATATCATAGTTATTGAAGTTTCAATTAGTGAATGAGTTTAGTAAGTTCAGTCTCACTTCTAAGGCTTCTAGTCTCTAATAAGTTAAAATTAAGAGTTATTAAAGCGATGAAAGGCTTGAACCTTTATTACAAGGAATTAAAATAATTAATCCGGTGGTTTAAGGCAGAACTTTTCAATCGAACTGAATTCTCAATTTGCTAACTTTAATAAGTGAGAGAAAGTACCATTCTTAGTGATTGAATTTTAAATAAGTTGTGGCTTCATAGTGTCTTATTCCATGACGAAAAATGAATGCTTCTTGGTAAAATCAGGGAGATTACAGTCAGATTGGTCTCATTTGGCTATTTTCTTTCATCCACTTTTTATCGAGCTACTTACTTTCCAAAATTTTACAGAGAGAGCCGGAACGTTTATTTCAGCAAAAATCCAAACTTCTGGATCCTTAAATATTGAAGTTGCTTAATTTCATTCAATAGATCCTCGAGCGTTCACATAGTTATCCACTCCAACTCTGCAAAAACAGCTTTAATCTTCTTCTTCTCTTCATTTATCCAAAAGAAAGTATCATGTACCCAGTTTTTTGAAATTCAAGATTTCCAACTTAATCCACATATAAAAATTTTATACATTCAAAACTACCCCTTTTTCTGTTTTAGTTCGCTGCTTATAAATTTCCAAAAAAAACAAAATATATGGAGTTGCAACCTAAAGAAACGACCAAAATGAACTATCCGCTGAGACCTCGCCCCGTCGAGAGTTCTCGCTTTACACCTGTGCCTCTGGTCTCCAACCATTATTGGGTCAAGTTTGATCCCTCCCACAAGATTTTCATCTACTCAGTTGATTTTGATCCAAAAATCGGAGCTGACGTAAGATCAGTCAAGCAGCGCATTTTGTCATCCCCCGACGTCGTCAAGACCTTGACAGCAGAAATCGGCTTCTATGTCCTCACTGGCTCAACCGTCTTTGGTGCCAAAGTGCCTTCATTTGAGGAAAGTATTACATTTCCCACAACTTTTGGCGATAAGGCGTACACTCTCAAGGTTACCCTCAAGCGCTCATTTTCCATTTCGGATATTTACAGCGAAGACAAAAAATCGACGGCACCTGCTTTCAAATTCTTCAACATTTTGGTCAAGCACGTGCTGAGATCTATGAAATTGTTGGAATTTGGGCGATCATCTAAATATTTCAATTTAGAAAAATCAGTCTCGATTCCAGATACTAACCTTCGAATCTTCCACGGTTATCTGACTAGTTTCAATCATTACGAGTGCGGCTTTTTCCTCAAGATTGATGTTTCACATAA
>ENA-UOTZ01002082-UOTZ01002082.1-compost-metagenome-genome-assembly--contig:-NODE-2082-length-11344-cov-8.624479_pt1 | contig 11344 bp, 8 predicted proteins | sample MGYA00238144_ERZ746983 | MGnify/ENA primary metagenome ERZ746983 (study PRJEB28759, sample SAMN06268863) | compost metagenome | isolation source: single cell | place: USA: California, Emeryville, Joint...
AATAGGCTTGGGAAAGTTATCTAGATGGTTGCCGGACTTCTTGTCTTGGTGTGTATTCTAATTTTTTCCCTCTCTAATTGCGATTTTGGCGTTCTCTTTTCGTGCTATTTACTAGAAAATCGATACCGCGCGACAGTAAAAGAGATGTAGCAGTATTTCAAGCGGATTTTTTTTGAATTATCGGTATATCTGCAGAGCATCTTAGAGAATTCATTTAAATATATGATAATCTCTCAAAGATTTCTTGCGATAGCTCGTTTATTCAAGCTTGGTTTAGGTCACTTTCATAAGAAAAATAAACAAAAACTCATATTTTAGCTTGTTGTTATGTGATGTTTCTGGAGTTTCGTAATATCCTTTTCTCTTCATATAGTATTTCGTTAAAATAAAAACGTAACCCCGAAATGGCATTCCTAACTTAGTAGAAATGGAAATTTGGGAGGCAATTGGATGTTTGAATTTTTTCTCTTTTGTATTTTACATTCAACCTCCAAAATTACCTAATGAAAATGCCTCTGAATTCTCATGATAAATATCCCAGAGTTAAATTCGATCAAACATTTAGTTTACTTTGTAAACTTTCTCCTATGAATTCGAGAAATAGCATATTGCTCTGAAAGTAAGAAGTGTTAAATAACTGGATGATTTGCCTCAAAAAAAATTTAAATTCATAACTCTACAAATCAAAAAATTCAACAACGAAAATATGGGGAATTTTGAAGAAAAACATCTTTAATAAAAAGGGAGTCTCTCAGCTTATTAATGTTTATCTGAGCGCTCTTGCAAATAAAATAGAAAAATAAGTTTGTGTGCAGTTTGTGTGTTAAACTCCTCTAATAATCGAAAACTGGGTCTGACTTTATTTTATTATGAGAGAGGATGTATGTAAGTCGTGCCAACTAAGAAAAGACCTATCATTACATTATGCTAAATCTATATTCTCAAATAAAATTCTCTTTTTGACTCGTTCTTTAACTCTCTGAGAGATTCTCGGGCAATTATAGGATTTCATGAGAAATCCTTTCATATTTGATTTCCTATCCAAAATCCATTTCTTAGAGGCATTAGGTGATGTCCTCTTGGGTTCTGGAAAGATACAACCTCGAATTATGTAAACAGTGCTACCAAAATGGAAATACTGCTTATCCAACTGTTTGTATCAAATGTACTGACGGCACAAGCTCTTCTTGTCAATTATTTGGTACTCCTGCTCTCTTATGTAAATATCAAGCGATGTATCCTACAGAGTTATGTCCACGAGTCACCACTCCTCCTCCTTCTTGTACACCCTCAAAGCCTTGCAATAATCCTTCTTGCCCCGCTCATCCACCGGGGTCTTACCCAAATCCTTATACTAACCCATGGGCCAACCAATCCCCCTATATTAACCCATGGAATAACCCAGCAACTTGCCCAAATCCTTACAACTCGTGGACTAATCCCTACAACTCATGGAGTACCCCACAATCATTCCCTTCGAATTCAGCGACTTATCCAGCAAATCTTTTTAACTCATATAATCCATGGAACTCGATGAGCTACAATAACCCGATGATGATGAGTGGATACAATCCGATGGGCAGCTATCTTCCTGTGAATTCAATGCCTAATCTTTATTCAATGCTTTATCCTCGTACTAATGGATATTGGAAAAACGATAAAAAATCAGGTCTTAACGAACATGGCAAATGATAGTTTTATTTGAATGTATTAACACTTAAGAACTTTGAATAATACATATTTATTTCATGCTTCATTTGTCATAAATATTTATTGATTTACACTTATCTTACTCTTTTCTAAACTTATCTTTTTCTGTCGGAAAAATAAAAAGAATCGGTCTAAATTATGTACCCTTACTTTCATAGGCAAGAAGAACTATATATATATAAATAATTATCATGGACATTTTGGAGTGAATCACTTAGTGAAGAGAGTTGAATCGAGTGAAATTTCACTCTAATCCCAGTTCTCGCACAATCCTTGAATTTATTAGCATTGTGAAGAGCAACTTTTTTTACCAGCGTATCTGCCAACAGATTACATTAACTTCCAAGGTTATATTCTCTTCTTTATAATAAATGTTTTACATTAGTTAGAAGTTCTCCTCTATCTCAATATTTAGGAAAGAGGCTTCCTTTGGAAAAATGAAATACATATATCCTCCAAGCAGTGCTTCCGGAAGACTAGCTGAGAGAAAGGTGCAAGTACAGTATCCATACGAATTTAAGATTTTGTTATTTCTCATCGTTTGTCGACGATAAGCTCAAATTTGCTGATCAATATCAAAATTCTCTCTCTTCAGGGTCAAAATAACTCTCTTCGAAAGTCTCATAAACCCAAAGCTATTCAATGGTCTCAGTTTCTTTTCCTACTAAGCAGTAACTTAGAGAATCATCACGAATTCTGCTCTGTTTCAAAGGAAAACGCCGGTGTTAACCTCATTGAAATTGAATCTAGCCGAGTGGATAAGCTTTCTTGAATTGAAGATCTCCTTCAACGTCAACCAATGAGGTCAAAATCTGTATCTATTGAAATTATCTACTTCTTTGAAGCAGGTCGATTATCCTCCTGGCTCTTGATTATCCTTCTGTAACTCCTGGACTCCACTCAAAATGCAAGCTTCTAGAGTCGTGTTGTATAAAGTTTTCTGAAACTCATCAAACTTAAACTTAGCAAATTCCGCAAATTCCAAAGAAATAATATTTTATTAACAAAGTTTCAAGATCAAATAATTTAGAACAGAGAACCGTTCTAATGATTTCGACTCTTGAAATATAATAAAATGAGATCAGAAAGAAGCTTTTGTCGGAACACTCTGATCGAGGACTGAAATTGCTAGTTAAGACTTAAGAATCCATCGAAAATGGCTTTTTGAGGGTGCCAATTACGAAACAGTCCCAGATTAGATCGTGCCAACAAAAGGGAGCCCAATGAATACAGTTAGGATACCGAAGTTGGATTTTATTAGAGATCTACTTGGTGTAATTTCACAAGTTTAATTAATTGTTATTGATCTGAGGATCTGCTTGGAGAAAAGCAGCAGCGGACCTGCAACCCAGTATGCAGAATAATATAAATCTCGGCTACTCAGATATCATGAGCTGACTTTAAGAACTAATGTGCAACCAACTTTTAATGTTTAGAGAGAGAGAAAACAAAAAAAGAAGAGCGTATTTATCAGCTACAGCGTTTCTGTTCTGGTATTCGAGAATTTGATGAAGATTATATCTCTTGATCGGTGGGTCTGCACGATGGATTCTCAATAACTGATCTTTCTTTATGCGTTTTGATCGAATTATCGACAAGGTTCTAAAATTCGGAAATTGAAAGCAGCATTAAAATTGCATAATTTATTCAGTATATGATACTCTCGACTCCATAAAACCCGAAAATGTGGAAGTAATAGTAAAGTGGTAACTTCACAGGAGTCGGTCTGTTTGTTGATGTGAAAAGGCGACTGCTCTGAGTATGAAAATTCGTTTCTACCAGCGTAAGTCATGAGTTTCGATTTTATACACAAAGTTAAGCCTAAATTGCTTCAGGCCATGTTTCTTGATTTCGAGGGCAAATATTTCATTATGAGATAGTGATACAATATATTTTCTTTCTCTCACTAATTATTAGAGACGTTTTTAATGTAAATTAAGAGGTTATATTACATTACACATTATCTTAAATCGGTGTTTTTCAATACTTGACCGATGATTTGATTCTGATTTTACACCAAAATGATGAAACTAATGAAAGAAAAGTTCTAATGAGGCTGTGATTGGTGTTACTAGCTCTGGAAGAGGAGGCAACTTTTCTTTTTTCGATTATTAATAATGAAATTGTTATCGTTATTATTATTTTCTGAAAAGCAAATTATTAAAAGGTTTACTGTTAGAGTTGTTCCTATAAAGTTTTCTATCGAAATGAGAAGGAAATTGAGAAGAACAATAAAAGGAACTCATTATTCTGCCTCCAAAGACATTCGGTTTCATCGAGGGATAGTGAGAGAGAACGGCCTACAGCTATCTCTTCAAACACGAGACCTGATAATAAGAAATCAGGTAGTCAAGATATATCATTATATCATCAGGTGGCAGACTGATAACTTGCTTGCTTTGGGAAAAAGGGAAAAATCTCTTTCACCAATTTTGCGAGTCTGCAATTTCTAAACACTCAGCAATTCGTTATAGAAAATTCAATTTCTCCCATGGAAACATTTAATAGCATCTCAATGGTCAAAGAAAAGACCTTGAGATTTCGCGAAATTTTTTTTGCTCATGCTTTCAACATCTAACCCTTAACTGAAAGTTCTTAGAAAGAAATTAATTTCTACAAAGCGTTTTAGTGAAAGAATGTAAGTTCCGGAAATTTTTATCGGTTACGCGAGATGCTTTAAATACTCCCAAAATATTATTAGTGCAGGCACACATAATCATATTTTCTTAATACACCTTGAACGAATGAAGAAACAAATTTTATTGGTTTTCCTACTGGCTCTTTTCATCGGACACTCAGCAGTCAAAAGTAACTTCTTTTGTAGTTGCCAGCAAGATAAAAATTTGCATAGGGGATCGGTGTGATCCTGATCAGGTGTACAATCTTACCACAGAAAGCTGCCAGCCAAGCTGTAACCCTCTCGATTATGTTCCGAAGCCAGCTTACGATCACATCTGCATGTGCCAGTCATCGTCCGAGTACTATAGTCCCCTTGCGGAAGATTGTGTCTCTACATGCCCTTTGGGATCCAATAATAACAGAGATAACCGGTTATGTGAATGCTGTACTGGTTATTTTGATTCAGGCACGCGGCAATGTGTTACTACATATCCCGAAGGTAAGTTTGCTGATCCTTCAATCCGCGTGTGCGTTCGTAATTGTCCTGCCGGTTTCACGGAAGATCCGGAGGCTCGTGTCTGCGTATGTACAGGCGGAGAAGTCTTTGATCCGACTATCCTGCCATCTACAAACGATACTGCTGGTGTTGCAACTTGCTCGGCATCAACTACTGCAAATACAGAAACTCACCAATGCGAATGCAATGATGGTACATATTTGGATTCAGTTGAAACTCCGAAAGTTTGCGTAGGGGCATGTATTAGTTGTGGAGGTGAAGTAGTTTTTGCAAACCCAGAGACCAATGAATGTTCTCTTGAGTGCCCTACTGGAACTACTCCAAACCCAACTACTCATTTATGTGTTTGCCCTGCTGGCACGTATTGGGATGAAGCTCTAGAGACATGCGCGGATTGCCCAGCAGGTCCCTCTCCTATTCCATGCCAAACTTGCACTGCAGCTGGTTGTCTGACTTGTCCTCCGAAAGCTTTCTTATTTAATGGAGATTGCTGGGATCCATGCCCTACAGGAACCTTTGAAGATACCACAGATCCTGAACACCCTACATGCTTCTTGCCATACAAGCGATGTCTGCCCGTTCACTTGCACAACCTGCAGTGGCTCTGGAAACTCCAATTGTCTATCTTGTGGGTCTGGATCATTTTTGTATCAAGGTCAGTGTGTGAAAGAATGTCCTCTTGGGTTCTGGAAAGATACAACCTCAAATGAATGTAAACAGTGCTACCAGAATGGAAATACTGCTTATCCAACTGTTTGTATCAAATGTACTGACGGCACAAGCTCTTCTTGTCAATTATTTGGTACTCCTGCTCTCTTATGTAAATATCAAGCGATGTATCCTACAGAGTTATGTCCACGAGTCACCACTCCTCCTCCTTCTTGTACACCCTCAAAGCCTTGCAATAATCCTTCTTGCCCCGCTCATCCACCGGGGTCTTACCAAAGTCCGTATAACCCGTGGACCAACCAATTTCCAGACCTCAACCCATGGACTAATTCAACTACCGATAATCCATGGACGAATCCTTTCAACTCCTTTAACTCTTTCAATTCAATGGCAAGCTATAATCCCTGGAGTTTTAATCCTTGGAATGGTTTTTATTAATTTATTTTTTGATATTTATTTGGAAAATAAATATATTTTTTGTAAATTTGATTGCTCTGGATAATTTGTTGGAACGATAATTCATTTTACATTTAATTTATTCCAAGTATTCATAAACTCCTGATTTGATTACGAAAAATTTACTATTAGCCTGTTCTCTGCAGCTTTGTATGATATCTCAGCAATGGAGAATGGTATATTCTTCATATTTCGCATGAATATCAAATATATTTTTACCTTTTTCTCAAGTAGAAAAATCACTACATGAGGAGTAGTTTTGTAGTTTAAACTAGAATAGGTCAAATTATTTATCTGAAATTCACTTATAAACTTCTCTGTTACTGACAAAGAAGCACTGCCGATAACTGTTAATGGTCTTACTAAGTATTCATTATGAAGATTTTATAGATTTATTCTCACTTCTCACCTTGAGTTCTTTTATTTTCGGACCGCGAAACCTTAAAACCACACTAAATCATCACCATCATCATCCCTGTTTTCGCTTTCTATCTTGTCACCTTCATTGTCGCTGTAATACCCGCTATTTAGGTTATCACCATTTCTACCTGATTCACGTTGCAGGTAGTTCCGTGTGCTGTGAAATCTAGCTGACGATATGGCTACCGACCAAGCCAATAACACAAGCAGAATAATCAGCTTTGTTTTCATTATAAATTGACGTATTGTATTATTTTACAGGCGTTTGTTAATTAGTTTTTATAACGCCATGCTTTGTATGCTATTTATATTCGGCCCTGCCAAAAATCAGTGATCAAACAGTTATCGATGAATAATCAGCACTTAGAATTTTACTGATTGATTGTATTTTTCATTAATCATTAATGGTTATCAGCGAACGTGTATTTTCAGCAGAAGGATCCATGAAAAATGTCATATTTACGTTTATTGCTAGACTGTCGAGTCACTGACTAGGAGCGGTAGTCGATTTGACGACATATTGATTGTAACATGAGTGAAATGGTAATGGAAACAAAATTTAACTACTTAAATTCATATGCTTGTCATTCAGTAAGTATAATGCTTGCCTGAAAATTGCGAATTTATTCTGATGATTAATGGAGTGAATCAGTAATTCAGATCAAATTCATGTGAGATTGAATGGAAATGACTGCATCGGAGTTATTCTTACTGCAGTTATAAATGTACTTTTCAGTTCCAGTTTAAATGATTGATGATGCTCTTCCTTAATTCATTGAATTAACTCGTTAATTTTCGAAATTGCAGTGAATCATTAAACGTATGAAGCTGGGTAAAAGTTATGAAATCGAGACTTTTTCATTGAAAATGACAAACAATGCCAATATGAATATGAATGCTAATATAAATGCTATTCCTAAGTTAATCTCTATTTCTTTGGAGTTATAACTTTTTGTTCTTATTAAAATCTATATTATGTGATTATTTTTACATGAGAGAGGCTTAACATGCCCTTCCAAAACCACCATCGCCACCATTGCCTCCATTCCCACCATTTCCACCAAAACCGCCGTTGCCGCCATTCCCACCATTACCGCCATTCCCGCCATTACCCCCACCACCTCTAGAAAATCTTCCATATCCACTAGAGTATCCGCTGTATCCACTGGAGGATCCGCTATATCCACTGGAATACTTGCGGTATCCACTGGAGTATCCACTATAACCGCTGGAATATCCACTATAACCACTAGAGTATCCTCCAGAACTACTATAAATATCCTCCAAAGCCACCATTCCCTCCATTTCCTCCGCCATTTCCGCCATTTCCAAAACCACCACAAGAACTACCTCCACTAGAGAATCCTCCATTACCACCATTACCTCCATTACCGCCATTACCTCCGTTTCCTCCGAAGCCTCCATTGCCACCATCACCACCGTTACCTCCATTGCCCCCATTACCGCCACCAAACCCTCCATTACCACCATTTCCACCTTGGCCTCCATTTCCTCCGAAACCACCATTCCCTCCATTTCCACCGTTACCCCATTGCCGCATGGAGCTACGCTTGACGCGCGATGAAGTTGATGATGCGACAAGCACCAAGGCTATCAGCAAGATCATGATAGTAAACTTGTTTTTCATCAGTAAAGTAGTGTGATGTTTGTGATTTGTCTGAATTAAAGATTGAGTTATTTTTATGAAATCATCATCATCGACTTCTTATTTATAGTTGAATATGCCATTTAAAGTCACACGGCAAGCCTTGTTGCCGATAGATGAACAACAGGCAACGAACCTCTGGGAAAAGCTTTCGAGAATAATTCGACTTTGTGTTAATTATGTGGGCTATGGTGCTGCTCTGCCTGCTTGCTGTTTCCATTGTTGATCAATGGACTGAAAAGAGAGTGAAGCTAAGTGCCAAGCTTATCCTTGGCACGATGTTTACTGAGATCCGATTAGAGCGAAACTGATCAGTTAATTGAATCGTTACTTGTCCATCAGTAAATTATTAACTCTTGTATTTATCTTAAGTTTTATTGATAAGAGAGTTATTTGAGTCAGTACCTAATAAGCGTTTTCTGAGGCAAATTCAGCGATAGTCGCCTTGCTGCTTATTGCTAGTGAAAGCGATACAGCCAATCTCATGTCTTCCTGATTATTCTTTCCAATGGTATAGTGAAATTGAACTTGATTTTAATCGCGAGGAGTGATTAGAAGTTCTATTAACGCGTTAGAGTTATGATTGTCAGCTGTATGACATTACTTCTTTCTACTCAAGATATAATTTATAATCAGTTCATTATCAGATAATCCGTTGAGAATGAATAAAATATCAATATTCAGGTGCTGCTTTTTTATTGTCCCTTTTAATACCAAAAGTCTCTAATAAGGTTTTAGGATTCATAGTGAGATCTTTGATAAACCTACTAGTAAACGGTTTCATAAAACCGAAAAGTTGAGGTTTAAATGTGGTCTCACCAGCTTTTAGAATTTTTGAAATGTAATTCATTCATGCTTTGACACTATGGAAATGCATAAACTCAAAGAGAATTCTCAGTATTACTAAAATTTAAGGCTGTGTATCATCAGCTCTATCCTCACCTTCTCTCAATGGTTACACTTAAAGTCCGACACTCAGTTCGAAATGATTAGATTTTGAATAATAATGAGATGAAACGCATCAAAATATAATGATACAACTACTTTCAATATCCAATACGCTTTTTTTATGGATAACCAAAGAGATACAATAAAACTCACTTTCTCTTAAGGTTGAATTAGGGGGTATTGGAATAGGAATTCATTCAGAGCAGTTTCCAAGTATGTGGCTTTGGTGAAATATTTCGCTCTTCTAGAGCGCGGTATTAGCAATTGTTAATGGAGCAACTATTAGCAACCGGGCCGTACTCCGGCAAGTAACACTCCAACGGAACATTGCAAGTTAGTGCAGCATTGCATTCCAACGCTTTTTCACACGATGCCGCCACTTTGCAAGATTTGGCTTTTTTACAGTTCTTAAAAAGACTCGTGATACAACCTGAAATCGTATCCCATCCACACTGAGCTCCGGAAGTGATAGTATTCCATCCACATTCAGCGGCGTCAGTTACCATTTTCGTGCCACACTGGGAAGCAGATTTTACCAACCCCATGCCGCACAGAGCAGCATCAGTAACTGTCTGTTCGCCACATTTGGTAGCATCTTTCCAGTACTTAGTACCAACTTGCACAACTGAAGTCCCGCAAGTTTGAGCATCCGTGATGAGTTTATAACCACAGATTTGTTTGGCTGCCCAGGCCGCTGCGTCTGTGGTATATCCTGCAACTGTAGTAACCCCATTTTTAATGTTATTTGCTGTGGTTTTGAGAGCATCGTCGGTGAATGCTTCGAGCTGCTTCTCTGCGAAAGCAATCGCTTTTCCTGTCTCATCGAAGAACTCTTTTGCTTCTTTGATCACCCAAACCGCACCGTTGAGGAACCCTGTGAAGAATTGTGTCAATGAAGCGAGATTTAATTTGCAACTGAACTTGAAACTTTTGTATTTGAAGGTACACTGGAGAGAAAGCTTGCTGTTGCTAGGGATAATGGAGGTGAGAGCTGCTACTGACGTTTGAACAATTAAACTGATTTCTTCAGAATCCGCCATGAAACCGAACTGATTTTCTCCAATTGTCCCCGTTGGCTTTATGTTCGAGATAAGATTCGGGACGCTCACACCGAATTGTTTGAGAATGGTGTTGAGAATGCCGCTCGCCTTGTTCAAAACAGCCGGCATGATATCAAACATCAAGTTTGCCAATAAATTGTTGGCTGCGACGTAAGCGTAAACACCCATCTTGAGATGTTGTCCAGAGGCTAGGGTCGTGGCGGAATTAGTTGTAAAGAGAGTTCCCAAACCTAATTGGTAAGGTCCCAAATCAGGAAGTAATCCAAAAGTATGCACTGCCAGCTGAAGGGATATGCCCATTTCGAGAGCGATAAGCTGAGATCGATCTCCAAACTGGGAAGTGATATCATCAATATTTTTCGCACTGTTGAGCTTTGAAACCCAAGTCGCTGCATTATCTGTGACCTTGATCACACGAGTGGCGGAACCGAAGATTTCGAATAATGCTTCTGGGAGGCCGTAGTCAATAGAGGCAAGTTTGAGACTTATGTAATCGTAGTAATTGCCGCTTATTTCGACGTTTTCAATTTTTCCCGTGTAGATAGTAGTGCTTTTCACAAATGAAGCGGTGAGGGAGACTCCTAGACTTACTGTATCGAGGCCAGCATCGAGGGCCGTTCCAATAACGTATCCCACACCTCCACCAATGGCTGTTGTGAGACAAGAGAGGGCATCTGCGTTCGCTTGGATGCTGAGGGATGGAAGACCGTTATAATGGCCCATAGCAACGCAGAAAGCGGCCATACTGATGCCGGGTTCCGCTGAGCAAGTTCCACCTGGGATAGGAACGTTGAACGAGATTACAGAGTATCTAGATGAATCTGGCAAGAGCATTGCCGAACACTCGTCAATTTCGCTAGTGATATATGACGCATCGAAGTTTCCAAGACAGAAGTTAGTGGAGGCGACGTCTGCGGTGTCGTAGTTGTTCTGGACTGCAGAAACAATCGTATTGACAGTAGTGTCAATAATTGATTTTGTTACAGAATTGGCGCCTGATAAAGTTGAAACAGCCGAGGTCAAGGTATTTGCGACAGTGTTCAAATTGAGGCAACCATAGTTTAATTCGTTCGGGAAGACGCTTGAAAGAGAGGAGTAGCCCTTATAGGAGGAGGAAGAAGATGATGAGGAGGAGGATGATCCTGAAGTCGTAATAGCGGTACCGCTTGAAGCGACTGGATATTGCGAGATAGTGACTTGGAGATTGCAGATACCCCATGATTCGTCATCGGTACCGCCATTGAGGTTCGTAATAAAGTCAAGAACTAAATAGTTATC
>ENA-UOTZ01002083-UOTZ01002083.1-compost-metagenome-genome-assembly--contig:-NODE-2083-length-11338-cov-10.020247_pt1 | contig 11338 bp, 10 predicted proteins | sample MGYA00238144_ERZ746983 | MGnify/ENA primary metagenome ERZ746983 (study PRJEB28759, sample SAMN06268863) | compost metagenome | isolation source: single cell | place: USA: California, Emeryville, Joint...
GTATATTTCCATTACTCAGCAGTATAAAACTATCAACTACCAATTCATTACATGGAAAAAGGTCTAAGAATACAGACTCAAAATAGTATAATTACTATTGAAATATACTATATCGGGTATCATATTAAATGAGAACAGATTGCATAACATTAACAAAACTACTCAACTTCCCACCATTTATATTAAGAATACTTTTGCCATTTCCGAGTATTTTGCTCCCTCTCAGCTGTCTGAATGTTATCAAACTTTGGACTTTTTTTTTTTTCCAATTCATAACGGTAAAAAAAGATCTCTCTCTCTGGGTATCACGTTGTTTGCTACCTGTAATGATAAAAGAAGCTATTTTATTTTGCTAAATCCACTTGGTTTATTCTAAGCATTGGAAACAAACAACCAGAGAAAATTACACATATGAAAGTGAATTATAGCCCTATCAATGGCAAGCTTAGATTCATCTACTTCTTAGCAAAAGGATTGAACCTTCCGAACAATCCAGTACCTTTCTTTTTCTGTTTGTCTTCTTCCTCGGCCTTCTTTTCGATGTCAGGATAGGCCAGATAAGAATAACCCTAGCAAATAAAAGACACATTAGCAACTTAACTCCTCTTAAGTATTTACCAAATCCAGGAAGAATGGTTTGCAAGACATTAATCCGATTTTTGGAGGGAACTCAGTCAGTTGCATGTTTTCAATGTTTTCAGGAATTTCTGGTGCCACTGTTCTGTTTTCATTCAATTGGGCTTTGATAATTTGATGGAGCGTAGTCTAACAGAATATCACAAGTTAAATCAACACCACCAAAGAGGGAATTACGGTCTGAATAGCCTTGCCTTCAAGGTTCATGTCTCCCATCTTTTTAGTTAAATTATCTCTCTCGGCGGAACGTTGGTTAAGGATATTGATGCGAGTACGGATCTTCAAAATCTCGACCTTCTCCTTATGACTAGCGATATCATCAGCCAATTCTTTATCAACCTATATATATATTATCATTATTAACTGCATAAGCAACATTATGAAGCTACCTTTTCGAGGAAAATTGAGTGTTCAGATTGCTTAGCCTTCAAAATCTCATATTGTTGATCCCAATGGAACAACAACGAGTAGCCTTCGAGAAGCTTGCCATAATTAAGATGTGTGCAGATCACGTAGAACAGTCTCAGCAGTCTCAATGCATTTTCTTGGATCTCGATTGTCTTTACTTCTTTAAAATCAGGATTTGCTCCTTCCAAGTCTAAGAGCTGCTTCATAATCTACATTGTATTATTAAAAGCAGGTTAGTCTCAATATGAAACGCGCTAGAACTCACTTGTAAGGTGTTATCGTACAACTTAACCATTTCTTGTGGTGTAACAACTTTAGTTTTTGCTGATTTCTTCAAAGTCCAGATGTTTTCAATCCCACCGTCCTTCATCAGCTTTGATTGCGCGACGTTGATCTGGATTCTGTTACGTTCTATAATCTTCTTGTATTTATTTGATAAGAAGTAATTTCCAAGCAGAATATAAATCTGTTGGGTTGACTCCACGGCTTTCTGTTAAGCGAATGATAAAACATCAATATAATTCAAATCGAAAATAGTAGCATTACATTCTCTTCCTTGTCTTTATTCGCAAGACGAATAGCATCGTCATAGTTCGAGAAAAGCTCGATGTAGGCGTTCAACTTGCTCGATTCATCAGTTTCATCTTCCACGTCCATCTTATCAAGCTTTTGCTTTGCGATGTTAGCCACGCCTTCGTCGATTTTTTGCATGATTGTTATCAATTTCTCGTTTTTAACAGGGATATCTTTCCCATGGAATCGGATCTCGTTCTTCACATTGCCAAGGTTTTGCTTTCTGGTCTCATCGAGAATCGTCTATAAACACAAAAAACAAAGCGCACCAAAATTAGATATTTTTGAAAAAGAATGACTATATATACATCGATTTTAGTCAACATTGTTGGGTCATGAGCACGGTTCTTTAAATCAAGGAGGTCGCTAACACCTTGTCCCTTCAAACCGAGTTTATGGTTGCAGTAACGAATAGACTGATCCAGTTGCTCGATTCTTTCATTGTAGATGATCTTTTGCAGGGAATCTGAGATACTAGCCAGCTCAGTGAAAATTTTTCTTCCTGTGTTGAATGCGTCCAGAGCCTCTTTCCATTTCTCGATTTCAAATTTGTAGCATCCTGTCATGTATTCAGCATAAGCAACTGCCTCAAGCGCGCTTCTCTAGAATTTTCATTACATCACAAACTCCATTCATGTTAAAATACTTGCTCGCCGTGTTTTTGGCAGATTTGCTCGAGGGTCTTGGCCCATTGCTGTGCCTTTGCTAATTTTCTCTTTACATGTTGCAACAATCTGTTGTTCTTTGAGCCCGTATTTGAGAACTCTTGCTTCAAGCTCTGAGCATAAGCCCAGTTTCGCTCAGCATTGTACAGGAGTACATAAAGGACTCTGGAGTCCTTTATCTCGCGAACAGTATCCAAGCTAATTGGCTTTTTCACAAACTTTCCTTTGCCATATGAAAATTTCATCGATTTGCGGATTCTTTTCAGTCTTTTTGCGCAGTATTTGCGGTAACGGCTGTAGTCGCTGTGCTTGAGCCCGTTCTGGCTTTGAGAATTTTTCACGGTTTGCAGAACTATCGAAGGAAAAATAGCTTTTATTGCAATGATAGGAGAAAGTTCAAACTGTCAATGGATTCGAATTGAAGAGGAGTTGTATCGGCCATTTCCTCGTCTTCCTTTTGGTTAATCTCGTCTACCTTCTTGAGATCTTTGTTTGACATGATAACAAATAACTTTGGAAAATTTTATTTCTTTGTAATAGATCGAAACTCGATTCGCTTTGATTACTTAAAAGATCTTACATTAATCCACGTAATCAACTGTAGAACAAAGGTTAATGCAAAGTCAAAAATTTCAACAAGTCTTCTTGAGAAAAAAAATTATCCTGTTTGTTAATTATTCATTGAGATTTTGAACACGGCTAACTTCTTTGCCTGTTAATTTTGATATCATTTAACAAATTACGCATTTGTTCAATGTGTAGAACTTACTGGGCAGAAACAGGGAATTGTTCTTTGCTGAATGCACCTTATCTGGTTTTCATTGAAAGGTATTTTCTACATACAGCAAGTCTGAAATGGTGGGATAGTCCGGTTTTAATTGATTGGTGATTTGCTTGATTGGAATATGCATTTTCTGTGCAAATGAATCATGTTTGTACATAAGAAATCATTGATTCTCTAAATATAGAGAGGTATATAGCTATCTCGAACATACATGCATCTTAATCGAGTGACAAGCAAGATACATTGTTTACATTTCCATTTAAACATATTCCCAAGCTAGACAACTTCCTCAGTTTGCTTTCTATAGAATATGTAAACAATCGTCAGCAAATATGTCGAAAAATAGTAGACAAACAAGAGCGTCGAGAACATCATGTAGTAGAACTCGCTATGGATCAGGCCATATTTGTTCATCTTCTTAATGACGTCCTTCGCTTCCTCATAGTGATCAAATCCAACGAGTTCTGAGCTCTCAAGGCCATAAGACAAGAAACCTTGTCCTGGAGTCACCTTCGCGATCTCAAGTCCTGGGTTTAGTGGGCATCGGGTTGCTTGAAGCACAATGTCTCGAGGGTTGGTCATCGCTACACAGTTCCAATCGAAATATGATGTGTCATTTTTATCATACATATGATACTGGTTGAAAGCTGACTGCTCGATGATAGCGAGTCTTCTCTGCGTTAGCAAAAGCAAGAGAAGCGCTGGGACGAGTATCTTCGCAACCACCTGGAAAGACATGAGTCCGAGCACATGAATGTACGCGCGGGTCTTTCTTTGCACGAGGACAAGGTTCTCCGAGCTAGGGTTGTGCACCAATGTGCTGATGTAGTCATAGGCTCTTGCCATATACTTGGAGATTTCCGTCTTGAAAGTAAGCAAGTGGACGATCACGTGAGCGCCAATGAAAAAGAAACGCAATCCGTCGATTATCAGCGCGTAATGAGGGGAGATATTCATCCATGGAGCTAGCAGAGGACGGACCCACAAGAAAAGGATGATCATTTGGAGGGTCAGCGAGATATTGAAAAGTCTCAGTGTAGACTTATTGGCTTTCAAGGTATCAGCGTCTTTCTCGAGCGATTCGTTGTCTTTCTCCTCAGCTTCACCTTTCTCTTTCTTCCTGCGTAAATGCTCAATTGATTGCTCTTGGAGGTAGATATCGCGCATGATGTCGACGTAGCAGTTTCCGAACTTGATCACAACAGGCACAAAGCTGTAAACTACAGCAAAAGTCACGAAGATCATCATGGCAAAGAAATAATCTTTTTTAAAAATCGAAAATCCTTGGAAGTATCCCAATGTCACGGAGGTAAAGTGCATGAGAGCAAGTTGCATAGTTTTGTCAAAGTCAACGAACAAGTAGTCACTGAGAAGGAAATAGATAATCGTCAGCACCATAGTGACCACCACTGCTGCAAGGATTGATATCTTTGTCTCATAAGCGTCAATCCCACCAGCGGATGTCATCCTCCAGAGGTTGTAGAAAACAAGCAAAAGCACCGATAGCAACAAATAGAACGATAGATTAGGAGAATAAAGACTGATCGGGACGAGCTTCAACATGCGAATGGGCTCGGTTATGGCGACTAGGATAGCCAGGGCTATTGTGAGCATGATCACGAGCTCTAAGTCAGCCATGTATTTAACACTCTCGAATCCTTTCGAAGTGGCTTTAACGATCTTTACTGGCAATAGTGTCCTTTTCTAGATGTTACAGAGGAAAATAAATGAGATAATGTTAGGAAAGTTAGATAGTTACGCTTTCAAGCAAACCCTTTTTGAATTTGGTGAGGTTTTTTTGTGATGCGGCTTTGTAGTCGCGTATCGCTTTTAAATCTTCTTCTTCAGGTGTCAAGAAGACGGTGACGCCGCTGGGCGGGAAGAACCAATTATGCCGTCTTTTCTTGAAGTTCAGACTGAGATATACGGTAGAGAGGAAGATAATAAGTTCAAGCGAAAGAACAGCCATTTTCCTGTAGAAACTTAATTGGAAAAAAATTTAAATAGATACTCGAATAAGAGTCCTTTTATTGCTGGAAGTATATAAAATCATATTGAAGCAAGACGAGTTATGTTTTCATTCTTCAAAAAATCCGCCCCAGTCCCAAGACATTTGGTTGACAACCACAGCAACCTTACCAAGGAGGGCGAATGGCAACTTCAGAGAGCCACTGGCCACTTTAAAAAGCTCGGAGGCCGCTATCCAAACCTTTGGTTGATCGCTGGAGGTGCTGGCGCTGCATGCTTCTTGCTCGGCGTGAGAGAGTTTTATCTTCAAGGACAAGCTGAAAACGAAATCAAACTCAGAGCCAGCAGACTCGCTCAGGCTCCACGTGAACTGAAGGGAGACGAGGCCGTCAACTTCCCTTGGAATGCAGGCAATATCGATGAATGGATGTACAAACCAGTCATTATCACCGGCAGACCTAGACATTCCCAAGCTATGCTCATCCCTCGCAAAGTTGATAGTAATAATGCGTTTTATTCGTGTGCTAATTCGGCTTTTCTCCTATTTTGAATACAGAATATCACGGTTATGACTACATCGTTCCACTCATTACAAAGGAAAATGACGACGGTACTGAAGAGTACGGTATTCTCTTAAATAAAGGATGGATTCCTCACGAATACAGACGTAATGACCACCGATATTCGTCTCTTTTTCTTAACAGAACTTACGCATAGATGTTGGAAACCGTCTCAAAATCGAAAACTCTGACCCTCAAACTTTCGTGGCATATGTCAGCAAGAACACTGAGCTTGACTACAAGCAAAGCTTTTTCAAGGATGGTAACTCACCAAAAGCAGTCAGAAACCACTGGGATCATGTTTACCTCCCTGACATGGCTGAGGCGACCGGATTTAAGAACGCAGACCAAGTGAAAGTTGCCCTTTTGGAATGCGTCGATACTGAGTCAACCAAGCTCGATGAAAGAGATCCAAAACACTATAAAAAGAACCTCACTGTGGAAGAGGATTATCCTTACCCTAAGACCTACGCTGGTGCTCTTCAACTTAACAAAATGCCTTGGCATTACAAGAGCAGCGCTTATGAATATTTCACCTGGGGAGCCGCCTCATCTCTCATTGCTGTAGGTTTGAGATTTTTGTAATGAGTTTTCACTCTTGACAATTTGATCTCGTATCATTGATTCTTTAAGGAGTACTTCTTAGGGATAAGATGTATTCGCTAATCCTTGAAAATCCAATTTGATTCACAAAAGAAACATGCATACAGAGAGTCAACTTAAAAGAAATAGAGCAAAAGTTCGACAAATGCGAAATTATTTTTATTTTCTTATTTCTTCTTAGCGCCTTTCTTGCTATCTTTTCCTTTGATAGCGAATACTGGCTCTTCTACATATTTCTCATCCTCTTCAACCGTTCTTATAGCGAAACCATCCAATGCGACTAATTCTACAACTTCGTCTGGACCGCCTGCAAATTGATAAGCATTTCAAAGAAAATGGTAAGCATTAAGTACCAGCAGGGTCAGGCGTCACTCTCGCTAGTCTGTAGGAAAGTTTATCTGTAAGGAACTCATTCGCTTGCTGTGTTAGCTTAGCTTTTATATATTTTCTTTCACCCAAAGGATCCAATAATTCAAGGTTGATCTCACCCAAACCTAAATCACATTGAATATTTTGCATTCTGCTCTGTATGGTGTAATGCTACCTGCTAATCTCGCCTTTTCGGTACCTAACTTCTGTAATTTTGTAGTATACGTCTCGACTGCTTTCTTTAACTTATCCAATTCCTGCGAAAGTTTCAATTTTTCTGCTTCAAGAGGATTCGAGGGAATCGGCTCCTCTTTCTTGCCGGGTTTCTTTGTTTGTTTTGCTTCTTTCTTACTTCCTTTTGCGTCTTTTGGAGGTTCCTGAGATAATAATTCCGATTAGTTTGGATGCTAAATTGGGTACCAATGCGTACTTGTTTTGTTTCTTCTAATTCTTTCTTCTTCTTTTCTTCTTCGGCTTTAATCTGCTGATCCAATTCGTCAATCTGCTGACTGATTTTCTGAATTTTAACTTTGATGTTTGAAACTTCTTTAATGTGCATATCCTCGCGAGTGATGAGAAGCTTTTCCATGTCCTGTTTGCAGAGCTTCCATATGTAATCAACGAGAGTGGCTGTTAGACATTCAATGCAAAAGATTCTGTATTGCTTGTAACCAAAATAAACTAAGACAAACATGTTTTTTAATTTATTCTTTGATACTTTATGTAACTTTCAAAAAATAACAGTATGGATTCTGATTCTTCAATCCTCGTAATAATAGATTTGGGACATTGGAAATGACGGGAGTAATGGACCTGATTGATATGGGGTTTATCTATGAGGGAGAATTAAATTTTCTTCCTTTATATATATTGACAAGGAGGAAGAAAGAAAACATAATCATTCGAAAGATAGTAAATGATCTTAATACATTAGAAAAATGGATAACTGTCAATAGCTTAAGAGTTTCTGATTGTCTTTTTTGCAATTACGAAATTAATTGTTGCAAATATGCGAAATAATGAAATAATACTTTGCTTCTGAAGAGATATCAATATAAATGAGGATAATCAATCAATAAGCAAAAAGTAAAAAAAATACAATGTCAAAATATTTAGTGATGTAATAATAAATTTGTTGCGAATGAATTCAGTGATTAATTGAAGGAACTTCTTGTCATCTGAGTGTATGAAAGGGGGTTATCCTTTGTCTCTACCAACAAATCGTGATAGACTCTATGTCACTCGCTGACAGAAAGGATCTAATTGTAATGATAGTTTACCCGAGTTGAGCCTCTATGCTCGATTTTCAATAAAAGTGCAATAATCTCTATAATTGACTGTCACATGTTTGAACCTTGGAGTTGAGGCTCGTGTGCCATTGGAGCATTCATCCTCCTGATCGTTGCTGTTGGCACTCATGCGAGTTTTAAACAGCTTGTTGTTTTGTAAGTTTTGTAGTTTAGGGGCTCTTTTGTATTGCTTCTCAATAATCACTGGTTTAAGTGCAGATTTAATTCGTCTCGCTGAACCACATGCAAAAAATGCTAAGCACATTCGAGAGAAGAGTGAAGACATGTTTTTGAAGTAATGACAATTTATGTTATATTTTGTAGTAATTGTTATTATGATGATTATATTGAAAAATCTCTAAGCTATATAAAGCTAAAATGTCAGCTCTGATGTGCATTTTTTGATCGGTTCTGGTGATGAAAACAAGCAGTAAAATAAGAAGTAGTGAATATATACCACCAATTTGGGAGATAGATGAATAAGCAGTAAATTCAGTAGCTTCCTGATCAGGAAATGAAATCACATTTGATTTAACTAAAAAAAATTAGGTAATCAGATTTTCCATAAGCTTTGGTTACTGAATGATTTCTCTTCACGGTGATTTTGAAAAACCATAGCATGTTTTGTTCGTTATTGTGGTGTTTTATTCTCTCATCATACACCTTCAATAGCTTTTTCTTGTTTGAGACCGCAATGGCTGTAATGAAAATCGTGATCCAAGTTCCAACTTTAAAATTATAGCGCTTCGGTTCAGTAATTTTCTTAGAATTTCGGGATGTCTTCGGTTTTTATCTGAAATGAGGCAAGAGGTTAATTAATATTAGACTTGCCTCTTAAATCTTAAAGAAAAGCCGTTAAATGAGTTTCAAACATATTTTTTGGGATTCTGGAGATTCGAGCTGGGTAATAGACAATTTTTATATCTTCTGGCGAAATTTTAGAGACTGTTCGTTCAAACATCAGTTTACATTGCATAGTCAGTACACGCTTTTATATCAAACGAAAATAAAGAAAAAAAATAGAGCAATCTCTAGACTTTAAAAATCTACTGAAAAGTTTGATTATAAGCAGATAACGACTTGCTCATTTTACTCCCATCATCGATTTATTTTCATAAGAGAGAACATATCCAGATTTATTCGAGACCGAGACCTCCTGATAAGAACTCCTCTTCTTCAGCTTTTTCGTAGCCTGGTTCAGTTTTGACAAAGTCCAGCTGAGCCATGACAGGTTTATCGAACCTCCAAGGAGGATACATTTCTGAATGTCCTGTAACTCTTTTCTCAGTAGATCCATCAATAGTATCCGTGAGTTTCCACAAGGTGAGCGGCTCTCCATTCACCTGAACATGAATATCTGTGTCCTGGAAAATATAATCACCAAAGCTCGACTTTTTCAAATCGAAAGTATAGGTGAATAAGCTTCCTGGTCGGGAAAAAAGACCAAATCTGTCATCAGGGTAAAACCTGTAAGTTTTATCGTCATACTTGAAGAATGTTATGAAAAAGGCCAAGAGATTATACATAGTCCCCGCCAATTCATATCTTCCATAGATTTTATATTCAAAGAGCGTTCTATCAGAGATGAAAAGGGTCCAATCGATTCGCATTTGTTTCCCTCTTGTAGTTTCATGGAAATCGTCTTCATCAAGAATCTCTGGGTATTTTGCGAAGAATTCAGGTAGCTGAGAATCTTTGACGTGCTCTCGGAGTAATTTAAGGTCGATTTTTTTAGGATCGTTGATGTCGAAGAAACACATTTGTACAAATCTCATGAGACTGGCTTCATGACAGTCGGTGTATTGAATCGTAGTCTCTTCAGGCTCGGTGATATTGAATTTCATGGTCATTAGTCTGATAGGAGAGGGAATGACATCTTTAAGCGAAAATGTAACTTGATAATCCTTTGGGAATTTTTTATTGGTAATGAGATAAGTAGGTGATGGTTCATTGGCTTTCTTAATAAGAAGAGGCGTCTTCTCGATAGGATTGCCAAATCTGGCGTTTGTTAGAATGCATTCTCTGGTGGCGGAATCTTCTTCCATTGTGATAATTTCTGATACTTTATATCTTATTTTGTGTTGGCTCGGTATTTAAGATCAGGATCAGCAATTATTTCAAATGAATTTTGTTGTTCTGATGTGTTTTGATCAAACAGATTTTCATTGGTTGAAATCTGCATCAGGAAAAATATCACTGTCAGCATGTCGTTTAGTGGCATAAGCACAGAGCATTGCCATCTAAAGATAAGCTCAGCAAAGTGCTGAGTAAGCTTTTAAATAGCTAGGTTTCTACATTTTTGGATTTATCAATTTTTCATAGATGATGTTAAGCCTAGTGATATATTTTGGTATTTACTGAAGCTCTACGGACCTCTCTTGTCAAGTAATGATCCAAGATAACTTAAAACATGCGGAAATTCCAATTTGTTCGAATATTTAATGTACTTCTTTTTAAGTTCTGACAAGCTATATTTGGATGTTTCTTGACTGCACCCATTATTGCAAACTATTCCTACAATGAGTCTCATAATGCCCTTGTTTTTTTTCAAGGAGAGCAAATCTGCTACCATTCAAACAATCCTAAATCACTTGCGAATAAGATTCATTCATAATCTCTTCCTTCTGTCAATTTCCATCACTCTAAGGAGACAGTCTATTATGATCTGCCCTTAAATGAATTTAAACATCGAAACAAGTGCCCCTTCCGCTAGAATCTCTGCTTCTGCTCTTGCAAAACCCAAAACTCCACTTCATTTAACTCTATTTGTAGATAAAATAGCATTTTTTCCTATTCATATAGCTAAATGAGAATTTTAATAGAGAAAAGCACATTAATAGATATAGCTAAGTCTTCTTAACAATCAACACAGCGACGACTTCCGCAGTTTCTTGAGCTGGTTGGGGATGAGAAATGGTCGTTTGATTATTTTTTCCAAATATGCACACACAGAGGCAGCAACAAAGGAAAATTGTGCCTAGCGCGATACTCCACCAAGGCCCGGCATCATCACATTTCGTCGAGGAAACGCCACTGCGGTCACAATAATAAAATGCGTCAAGTTGGCATGCTTTAGATCCTAAAGTTGAGGATGTATTGAAAACGTTTCCTGAAGCACATGTGCATGTACAATTCTAGAGAGGATTATGAGGCTGGAATGATATTATACTTACGATGAGGCCTTCTGCAGCGGCGAGGCTAAAGAGTAGACTCAGGAAAATAATTTGTTTCATTTAATAAATTATTATTTTCTGGATGAGGTGTGAAGCATAAATATCGATAAGCACCAATATCTGCTTACTGCGAAGTACTGTAATTGCGATTGAGAAGCTGAAGAGCTTACTTCTGCCAATAGAAAGCGTTGAGCATGCTGATCGGATTCATGGTTTTGAGCATAACATTGAAATGATTAATATAGCATTCTTATAACAAAATCAAATAGAATTTTCAGGTTTAATTTCTGCAAGAAATTGATCAGAAATG
>ENA-UOTZ01002084-UOTZ01002084.1-compost-metagenome-genome-assembly--contig:-NODE-2084-length-11331-cov-35.323174_pt1 | contig 11331 bp, 14 predicted proteins | sample MGYA00238144_ERZ746983 | MGnify/ENA primary metagenome ERZ746983 (study PRJEB28759, sample SAMN06268863) | compost metagenome | isolation source: single cell | place: USA: California, Emeryville, Joint...
AGCAAATAATCAAGAGCGTACGTGTAGTAGTTGTACAGGTAGCGGGCTTTATCTTTTTTGTCGAGCACCACTTTGAACTTGGACAGCGAGCGCGTGACTTTCTCTTCCGGTCTGGTCACGACAGCCTGAGCGTCTCGGACCAAGTGGTAAATCTCAAGGTCAGCAGGAGAGGTAGATTGGAACTCGGTTTGTCTCACCTTTTGGAAGTACTCTGAAAAGAATTTCGGGTTAAATCTGTTCATTTTCTCGGTTTCTTTTGCGAGGAATTTCACAAGGAATTTATTGCCATTGAGCAGAAGACCCACATTATTATCAACTTCGATCCAGACGTCTTTTAGAATCTGAATTAATGGGATTTTGAGTAAACTGTAAAGCAAGGCTTCGTCTTCCTTGTACTTTTTATCGTACTGTGAGAAGAAATCATTCTTGGCCAATGTTCTCAAGATAGTGTTTAGAGGAAGCGCATTTCGAATAACAAAGCGGACTAAGTTCTTGTTTGAGGTTTTAGCGTAGAGCTTAATAAGCACGTTTAGAGCGCGCACGTGGTAGATGAAGGGGTAATCTCCTTCTTTCCTCTCGAGAATATTCAAGTTAAACTCGTACTGAGATCGATTATGGTTGAACTCCATGAAAAGGAACTCATTTCTCCGCTCTGGGTCGTTGATTATCGAGATGATCCTGTTCACGTTGTCCTCGAGAAGCTCAGGGTTGACTTCATCCAGGATCATATCGAAGAAATGCATGTAGCTTGGGTTATGTCCCTTCGTGACGATTACCTTGTAGAAAGTGTTGATAAGCTCATCAGAGATCGATGTCCTCAGGTTAGACCCTTTCAATATCTCGCAGATAAGCTCTGATTGACCAGCCTGGAAGAAAGGCAATTGCATTGTGAAAATGTCCAAGGACTTTGCGAGTTCCTTACGGCCTTTCTTATGATTATTCTTGCACATAAAGAGCAGAATCGTGTAACAGCTTCTGAAGAGCTTAACTATCTTCGCGTTGATTTTGAGCTCGGTGTTTGCGTCTTCCGGCAGAGTTTCCAGAATATAGGTCGACTCCTTGATCAATCTGAGGATGATTTGATGTGCTTTGAGGGAATGAACCATTGATTGTCGAGAATGACTAATTCTGTTGTCCGCGTGTCCTGGGATTACGCCTAAAAGACGGAAAGGCTTCGAGTGGACATCGGCTTTGGTTTGTCGATAGAAGCAGTTGACCAGGTCATTCAGGATATCGCAGACCGTGTCGATGACCTTGGGCTTTTTATTCTCGCAAATCAGCCAGAGCTCAGACTGATCGATATAGAACTGCAGCTGGATGATCTTCGCTGATATGAAATGGAACATATCGATCTCTTCAACAGTAAACATAATGTCCGTCTTACGGAGAATCTTCACCAGCGACCCTCTCTGATAGAAACTCGAGAAGATAATATTTAGAATCGATGACTCTATCTCCTGGTTCTTACTCTTCATTAAGAGGAAGAGCATTTGTTTAATCGAGTAGGAGCCTGTCATCTTGTCCAAATCTTCATGGAATCGGATTTCGTCGTGGATATTATCAGGTTTCTGCTTTTCGGTTTCGGATTCAGGGAGCTCGGATTTCATCAAGTTAGGAAGATAGCCGCCTTTATCAACGATTTTCAGGAGAGTAGTGTCTTGTCTATGATGAATGTAAACACTGATGTCGAGAGGAAATGAGATGTACTGTGGTGAATCTAGGATAGGAAGCACTTTCTTAATGAAGTATTCAATGGTGTTTTGTATCATGTAGTTAGTTCTGATGTTTAAAGCAAACTCGATAGCCGCGATGATCTCCTTTCGAACCAGTGTCTACCAACGAAGTTACATTGTTAGTACAAAATGCCAAGAGGAAGTAGAGGCTGGTTACTTCGATTTGATCAACCTCATTGCGTTTAGTTTGCATCATTTTAAGAAGACGATCTCGGACGATTGCTTCTTGCATTTCACTTTTTGCTAGAATAAAAAAACACAAACAATGATTATTTTCAGTCTCAAATTGATAATGAGTACCTGCACCGAGTTTCAGCTCTTCTCCACGTCTAGCCCCCTCTTTCTTCGCTATATCGCTTTGAAAATTGATTTATTAATGCTTCTAATGATGAGTTTACGGGTGTCCTGTCTGTGTTTTCTTCCTTGCTCTTGTACCTACTGTCGGCGCAAACGATATCATCTTCGTGATCTGTTTAGAAGCATTTTCCATGCGCTCTCCTAAATCGCCGAAAAAGGTGATCTGTCTCTCTACCAGATCGAGGCTTTGGTCGGGAGTATGCCTGCTTCTATCATCTTCTTCGTCTTCAATATCAATTTTTTTAATTTCACTTCCCTCCATAAAGAGAATAGGAAACAGCACATATATCAGCTGCGCGAGCTCACTGCGAGCTAAGAACTTGTCGCGCTTCTCCCTGAACGAAAAGTTCACTGTTTCTTTCTGGAAGACGCCGGCTCCTCTGAGATCGGTGAAGGTACGACTGCAATAAAACCCAAAGAAGGCCATCTTTTTCGCGAGGGTCACAATGTTGAGGATGTACTTATCGAATTCAACAATTTTTTGAACGTTTTGAACCGGCTGCTGCTTCTTTTTTGATTTCGGCATTGCGGGACTTTCGTCTACGCTGGTGTAGATATCATCGTGAAGGTATTTAAGGATGTCGGATTTCAGTTGAAACGCGAGGTTTGTCTCTTCTTCTGAAGCTCGGACATTAGGCAGAGCGTCATCGGCTGATGGTCCTTGCAATTCTTCCTGGGCTTTGTCTCTCCAGATCTCAGTATCAGGTGTGATGTTTTTCCATTCACTTTTTTTGGAGTGCTTGCCATCAGCACCGGCCTCAAGCAAGGTTGGCCGGACTAACTGAGGAGCGATCTCTTCTCTGCGGGGATTGACATCAATATATACGTTTAATAACAGCATCACTAGCGCAGCTCTGATACCTAAGGAAAAAGTTTATAGCGTTCTATGAGGACGATTAAGCGTTACCCTTTGAAAGTTGTGGATTCCAAATGTTAGTCATCAGGGCCGACATCGAAAGCGATTCGTTAATGGACTTTCTACAGATGTAATTTCTCCCGAGACACAGATTGCTGAACAGCTCAAACTGTTCAGTCAGAGTTTCGATTTGACCGTGATGTCCGTCGTAAAATGTCATTGCCTCTTGCAAGCCGAGTACCTTTTTTTCCTGGTAATAACAAGAATAAATAAAACGATTCTGATAATGGAATAGGGTCTTACAGCTTGATTGAACTCAGGAACTTCAATCGTTATCTTATTGTCCGGTCCGCAATGGATCTTTAGTAACGTATTGTTTCGAACTACCTGGTCTTGGATTACAAGCGAGTGGATCAATGTCTGATTGACCGTAATTCCCTGGTCCTCGAATTTGCATGCGGCACTGAGGAATTTCAGAATATCCCTATGATATGAGGGAGAAGCCGACTTAAACTCCCGTACGAAATGGTGGATGGTTGAATCCTCTTGCAGCATCTCAAACATTTTGATCTCCTCGGTCAGAGATAGATTTTCTTGTTTATCAGCTTCACTGTGTTTGCATAGGTTCAAGAGCAGTTTTTCGTTCTTTTCGATGATTGAGATTATACAGGCTGTCGCTCCAAGCTCATATCCAGACTGCTTTTTGAAAATTTCAATGTAATTGAAGCACTCTTCCTCGTTCTGGTGGTTGTCTCTTGCGATTGATTTCAGCACTTCGAAGATCAGCGAGCAGATTTGCGATAAATACGCGAGAATCTTGACTTGATTACGTTGCTTCGAGATATTCTTACCGCCTCTGATATTTTCAATCTCGTATTTAGCTTGAAAATCTTGCCAGAGGGTCCTTCTGCCGACTTTAAAGAGTTTAGGTCCTCGTTTTTTAATGCCGCTTTCTTCTAAGATCCGTAGTCGCCGAAGGCTCTCTACAGTTGGGAAGCAAGCATCCAATATATCCACAAATCTTTTAATAAAACCCTGCTCTTTGAGGATTTTCTGCCTCGAGTAAATTGCATGATTGAGCAAGTTCAGGTTAATTGAATCAGAATTTTCATCATGTAAAAAGTGCAATAAGGACACAATGCAGTGCTTGATGATGTTAAGACCATATTCCTGAGAAGCAGTGAGCGTATCGAAGAAACCCTCAGAATCTAGACTCGAGTTAATCTACAAAAATTTTCGCTTCATAAAGGAAAATGATATCTCCTATTGTTACCGTAGACACTAACTTCGGAGCGCTGTTAAGGACAGGATAGCAGGAGATCAGAATGTAAGTTTCCCATACGGCTTTATCTTTGGCTTTTATCATTCTGAGGACGTCCTCTTGCTCACCTATAGAGAGAGGAAATAACGAAATCATTTAGTGTGTTATTAGAAAATGTGGTCTTACCTTCTGACTTAAAGACTGCTTCCAGATGGAGAGTAACGGACTCTTTCGCTAGAAACATAGCAATAAACGTTGTTCGTAAGGAAAGCCTTCTTACCTGAATCCACTAGATTAGTCTCCTTATTCGCGATATCTTTAGCACTAAGCCAAGTATTTGTCGCCACATGATTCACACGAACAAGATCTTCCACAGTAATGCGTGTGCCTTTCAAAGAGTCTCCCCCTTCCGGCTTTGTAGCATATTCATGATTGACTAGTCGAAAGACTGCATCTTTGGTGGGGCTTTTTTCCAAACACAGGGTATAAACGCCTCCAGTCTGGGTCTTTTTCAGAGAGAGATACAAACCCGTGCTTTTTTTTAAAGCATTATTTACTCAGAATCCAATGCTTTTTTACCTCAGATGCCTGAAATGGAAGTTCGAACCCCAATTAAATCTCTCCGCTTGGAATTTGTTCAACGACTCTATTTTCCACATTCCGTTTGAATTTTTTATTTCTCCCTCGCTCGACGAGAAGTAAAGACCGTAATCTCCTGGCTTATAGTTATCAGGAAGCTTATCTGCTCAGTTATATATAAATTAGCCTGTGGAAATCCATATATTATCGAATACCTTCAACGAGGATATTGCTTATTTCTTTTTTGTTGTCAAATAATAGACAGTTCTCTTTCTGAATATGCTGCAGCCAGACAATATCACCAAATGAGATCGTTTCCTCCTCGTTCTCAATCGATTCTAAGAAAAGCGAGAGCCTATACAAAATGTCTATCGCTCTGTTCCAGTCATAAAATAATAATTACTTTAACTTTGACGATTTGTCCAATGAAATCAATATCCTGTCATCATCATCAGTTTCTGTGTTGCTAAGAGTTGCTTGAGGCGCGGTATTATTTAACGAGGGTCGATTCGCAGTGTTAGTAGTGGCTGAAGATGATTTCAAATCAACGTACAAAAAGGAGTTCCTTGCGGTTATCTCTGATCCTGATGACAAATACACATGATCATCGAATTTCACGAGTTTTTCTCTCTCAGATTGAAACTTGTAGCTCGGCAGCACCTTGAATAGAGTGTCTTCACTCGAACCATCCACTAATTTGAAGCTGCAGGGTATATATCCTTTACAATAATACTCAAAAACTGTTGCGTTACTTGAGATGATCAGACATGGATGCAGTGTGCTTATCATCAAGTTGAAATGAGAGGAATTTATTTGATTTGACATGAAGAAGCTGAATAGGCGACCCTAAAGTGATCGGTTTCTTCTTCATTTGGTTTGCTAGTTCCATATTTTCTTTCATTTCACGCTCAGCAGCATCCATCAGAACCTGGTAGTCAAAGCTGCTGATACCACCATCTAAATCAATTATGAAAAGATTATTTCTCGAAATTGATGCTCTACCATGCAAAAGCGCTTCCTCTACCCGTTTCTGCGCGGTGTAGGACATCGGGGGCATTACTTTGAATATCGTGGCTGCTGAGTCTCTTGTCTCAAAAGCTTTGTCCTTCTTATATGTGATTGTTTTTGTAATAAATCCGTCTCCAAATATATAGCCAGGGTAGTTGTAATCCTCAGCAAGAGATATGCAAATGAGTGCACCATAATGCAGGACCTTTCGCAGTTTTGAATCCTGAGTGTCGTTGCCAGTTGCTACAGTTGGCTTATCTGGGAGCATCTCAACTACTTGAATTACACGGCTTAAAAATTAATTGAGTTAAAAGATATTGAGCCTTGACTTGCTCATTTACATTCTTAACTCATCCCAAAAAATCGGCTTGTGCTCGTGCCTATGAGTAGTGGAAGCTAAATTCTTTGAGGGTTTTTAATCAAAGAACAATCCCATCCACAATGAAGAAATAATACTCGGCGTATTCTGGACGAAAATGCGTATAAATGAGGCAAAATAAAATAGTAACTCTTTCGAATATGTAACATCCAAAGTATTTTGGCTCGCTGCTATAGTATGAGTTGTGAGGATACATGCTCTCTTTTGAAAACTAATGAACTCAAGGTTTTTTTTTTAAAGGTGCGACTTATTCGTTTCTCTTCACCATTATGTTCCACAAAGCCTTTGAATTCTGGTTGAATTCTAATGCATTTATCCAAAAAATCTCAGTTTGAACTTACCTGAAAGTCTATCATAAAAGAGTTTTGCAAAATGATTGTGACTCAACTCGTTAATCTTCACATGACTAGCTTCACATAAAAACATTCTTTAAGGTTTTTCAAAATAAACCCATTGGCACAAGAGTAGATATGCATATAAACATATTTCGAGTTTATACTACTTTTATATGTAAGGTTTATCAGCGATATCGAATTTACTCATACCTTTGAAAACTCACAATAGGCTTCAAACCTTAACTAATTTTATTTAATGCAATTTGCTTCAACATGTACCAAATCTGAAACTTTTCTCGCAAAGTAGACCCAGAGAATGTCCTCATAGAGAAAATTCTACACTCTTAATGGTAAACGCTTTTGCTAATAATATTCTCTTGATTTGGATTGAGAAATCAAATTCATAAGACAGATATTTTTTAAATATATTTTCAAAGAATAACGTTAACTTCTCCACTTCCCAATGGATTCGATCCCAATAGGTACATAGCAGCTCATTATAGCCACCTGACTTTTGATCACTTCCAAGATCCTCACCATGAGAAATGGTCTAAACTCCTGGTTCCTAACAAAGGCGTCACCGAAGCCGTCGAGCAAATCGATAAAAAGATGAAAGACTACCTCAAATATTCAGGCCAGCACCTTTCCGGACTAAATATGACTCTTCCAAATCAAACCTTCAAGGATGTAAGCAAGCAGAATGATTATCTCTCAAACTATCGTAAGCCTCTCTTATTACTCAGGTCATTTGACCGTTCAATAGACGAGAAAATCACTAAACAGTACGAAGAACTCTTGCGCAGGAAGCACTTTCAACCTTTTCCTAAATATGGAAGCGAGAACATTTCAACTGGCTATGTTATTCCTCCTGACCAGATCAACCCGCTCCTGAAAGCATCAGAAGAGCGCATTAAAGCTCTAGAGGAGGAGGTAACTTTACCACATATGTGCTCAAATCTAATCTCAAGTAGATGTATCTCCGTGAGAGGGAACTAAATAAACTGGCAGGAATGATTGACCTTCTGATCGATGAGAACAAATATCTTCGAGAGCACATCGCGTTCAAAAATAAGTATTCAAATTCGTTTTTACCGCGACTGAATGTGAATATCTCAGAGATATTGCAAAAGTCTTGGAAACGATCGGGCTGAATGATGGAGAATCCATTCATGATTTAAGACACAGGATTAATTTGTTGACCGAAGAGAACAATTTGCTCCTTGGGCACTTGGAAGAAATGAGGGTATGTTAGATAATGAGATTGGAGTATTAAGGCATGAAATGCTTGTAGGTTGTAAAGGACAATTTTGATCGTTTTACCAGAGAAAAGAATACGGACCTCGAAAGAGCGAGAGAAATGTATGAGAACGTCAAAAACAGTTTGGAGGACGCATTGGTAAGGGCTAATATTGGGAGTGCGCGGGTTTAATCACAGTAAAATAGAGTCGAGAGGAAACGCTGACGCATCAAAAGCAAGTTATCGAGACTAGGTACCACGACATGGAGAACAGAGTAGCATCTAACAAATCGTGACTTATGTGCTTAAATTTCGGGCTAGATGCTTGAACTCGAACGAGATGTTGACGATTTGTCTACCGAGCTCAATCAAACCCGCAATGCCTTGGCAATCGCGCAAAATCAAGCTCAAAATTACAAAAAGTATCTTCAGATTATTGAATAGTTTGGAATTAAAAATTTTCTTGTTACAAGGGCATACGAAGACGGAGAAACGAAGAAATCAATCGAGCAAGATACGCAATTACAAGAAATAAACAGTCTGAAAAACGATAAACGCGAGTTGCAGAATCTGCTTGATCAAAGAGAGCGACAAATTGATGGTATTGAGCTCCTACTAATTAACTGTTAGAGGGCTAATCTCTTTTATCCTAATCAGCTCTGAAAGACGAAAATCGCAAATTCCAACGGGCTGCTGACCAAAAACAGAACGAGCTCGATGATTTCATGGACACAATCCGCGAATTAAAGGACCAATACGAAAAAGAGAGAGGCAAAGTCTTGGGACTTCAGCAAAAGGAGCGCGAATGGAAAGAGAAATACGATCAAGCTATCAACGAGGTCAACTTAGCAAATATGAAGGCCCAACAAAGTGAGAATCAACTTCGAAAATTGCAAGACACTCACCGCGTTGAGTTGCAACAAAGACAAACGAAATATGAAAAAGCGCTTGAAAAGTAAATTGAGTTACTGAGAAAGAGTATGTTATAATAATGTTTAGCATGAAGACGGGCAAGGAGGATATCCTGGCAGAAAAGGACGCTGAAATTCAGAGCTTGAATAAGCAGATCGTCGACATGAAGAAGGTGATGGATAGGCTAAGAGAGGAGAAGAATCATTTGACTGATCAGGTCAAGGAATACAGCCTTGGCGAGCATACAGGCAGAGCAAACGAGGAGGAAATTCTTCGCTTGAGACTGGAAAACGAGCGTCTGAGGGAAGATTTGAAAAAGGCCGAGATCTTCAAGCATTCTGAAGAAGACCAACGCTTTGGGGATCTCTTCAAACAAGCGGATCAGCTGAAAAGAGAAAAAGAAGAGCTGATCATTGAGAATCAAAAGCTCAGGGCCGCATCTCAGAAGATCAATGATATGAATAAATCATTAGTCGAGGAGCTGAAAGTCAGAGAAGTTGAAATAAGGGCAAGGCCAGTAGAGGAAGAGCAGAAAGGGCCGGCTGCTTATGAATCAAGAAAAGGCGATAGAGAAGAATTCACTCTTAGTGCTCCGGAAAACGAAACGAGGAGGATAGCGCAGCAACCTGGAACCTCTGTAGAAAACCAAAGAACATCTGTTCTTGAAAATCAGTTGTTCAAAGAGCTTCAGGATGAGAATCAATATCTACGAGAGATGCTGAAGAAAGCTATCGGCCGCGAAGAGGTTAAAGGCGCCTCTGCAGATGTGCGACAGTTAGCAACTCCTTACCAGCAGACGGTCAATTTCAGTATTTCTTCCCCATTGCAGCCTGATCAGACGGAAAGCTCGAAAAAGATCTATAATCTACAGCCAGCCTCTATGGATTTAGGCCGTCAGGTATTTCTTTTAATCCCTCTGTTGATTAAAATGCATTATTGTTGTAGCCAACCGATCCTTATGCCTCAAGAGAGCAGAATATTGACAAAGTCGTGAAGAATATCCTTGAAAAATACAATTTAGCTTCAGTCCCAGATAAAGGAGAGCTTCATAAGGTCTTTGGTAGCCAAGAGACCCTCAGAGAGCGCTCAGCTTTTGTTTCCCCAATCCAAAACCCCACAAGAAGAGCTTATGAGGATGATCCGTATATCAGAGGTTCAGCTATGAATTTCCTTTCACCAATGGTCTCAAGCGCCGAGAAATTTGATGGCAAAATGCGTAGCTATGAAAGTTCTGGAGGAAAATAATTCTTTTGATTTTACAACATCTTTATCGTTGCATATTCTGTGTCAATACGCTAATTTCTCAACAATTTATTGTTAGCTTCATTGATGCCAATTTTATACCCCAACGAATTAATTAACCATCTTTCCTGGAGTCAGTTGAGTTGAATTATAGAGTAGTGTTAGTTAGGCTTATCGATGGTTGTCTCAAATTGTCAATATACGGCTCCAGTCACTTTATTCATTTTTTTCTTGATTAATTTAAGATCAGCTAGAAGACGATTTTCTGATTGACTCTGTGAGGTGGTCAGGTGTAGAGACACCAATATCAATTACAAATACGTAGTCTGCACTTATGGAAGAATTAAATTGGTTTTTAATTCTTCGAGAATTAGTATATCCTATTGTTGAATTATGTAATTGAAGTTCAATCCCAGGTTCAATCTCAAATATTATTATGAGAATTAAATAACTTTAGCCAAAAAAATTCACTATGCACCTCAGGATAGTCTCAAGAAGGTCCTATTAGTATAGAAAACTCTGCAATAAAGGGGATTTGTAGAGTTGAATATGCCTTAGTCTTTATTTAGAAGTAAATTTTATTGGAACGCCAGGTTATAACCGAAATTAAATCCAAATAAATCAAAATTTTAATGGAAAAGCTGTTGACCATACGACAGCTCCTTACGAAAACAGAAGGGAAAGAAGAGAATGAAGAGGAGGATCGGCAGTTCGGAACTCAAAGGAAAAAGGATAACACGGATCGTTGGGTGGTATAACACCAAAAAGAAGCAAATTGAGCATGATTTAATTGAAAATTTGGATTATTAGATCGAATTGATCCGAGGAGATGCTACTTTTCATCGTGAGAACCAGCGCAATATCATACGAGTCACAAAACATAACGTATAACTCTGAATATCTATTGCTGGTGTACTCATGGGCAAAATATCTATTAGATTTTTACTTTCCTGCCAAGGACAATTTTAAGAAACGTCATCAGATCAGGAAACTGTGTATTATTAGCGGTGGCTTTGATTATGCTAATTAACCCGGATATCTCACCATTTTATCGGTAATTGTATGTAAATTCTGAGCTAATCTGGTTCCGTGTAGCTGGATTCTCGCATTCCCGTTGCTGTGCTACTTTCTGTTGAATGGTTTAAAAGAGCTTTTCTTTGACTATGTGCGGAAACAAGAAGAAAAGTATATGAATAATCTTCCAATCGAGGTAGGAAAACGCTTCATTTCATGATTTATCATTCTATAATCACAAAATCATTCAGAGAGCCAGGAGGTTAGATGGAAAGCTGGGAACCATTTTCTTTCCGAATCGGAAGAAAGAAGTTCAAGGGAAAAGTTCAAATGCGAATGAAGGGTTGGAAGGAAAAAGCAAAACTCGTTGGGGAGATCTAGAGGTATTTATTATTCAATGAATTAGGTTGTTTGAGCA
>ENA-UOTZ01002086-UOTZ01002086.1-compost-metagenome-genome-assembly--contig:-NODE-2086-length-11323-cov-8.933754_pt1 | contig 11323 bp, 2 predicted proteins | sample MGYA00238144_ERZ746983 | MGnify/ENA primary metagenome ERZ746983 (study PRJEB28759, sample SAMN06268863) | compost metagenome | isolation source: single cell | place: USA: California, Emeryville, Joint...
AAATGCGAACCCAACTTTTCAATTATTAGTGAACACTTACTACATAAGAAACATTAATTTTGGCCGAGCCACAAAAAGAATCCCTTTGAATAGGAGGAAATTGAGACCATTTCACCTTTAGGCTATTGTCAGCATTTCAGGTACATCTATTGACTTCAAAGAGACGGCAAGCTAATTTTTTGAAAAATGAAATCGCTCCAATTTCTCTTTGTGAGTTATAAGTCATATTTTCATAGTCAGAGCTTAAATCTACTGCTTCATGTCGGGATATATGGAGTCATGCTTGGCCGAATGAATTAGACTGTGGTCCAAAAATTCAAATTCTACCCACATTGTGCCGAATGAATGTGCAAGGTCACTAAAAGAGCACACAGATTCAAATTTTTCAGAGTTTTTGGTTGAGATATGAATGCATTGATAATCAGAGATCGGTTTAATAATTAAGCACCCAAAATAAAAGTCGAATAAAATTGAATTAATGGCCTGCAACAACTAACAAAGGTTCTTCTAGTTTAAAATCTACAGAAAATATCAAGAGAAAGGAGTAGGCTTTATACTGTTCGCATGAAAAGCAAAAGACTTTCTATTTTCAAGCGTTTGTTCGTCATTTAAAGGCTAATTCCGAAAAGGAGTAGTCTAAAGCTCGTTTTAATTTGTACAATTGATTCCTAAGACATCAAAGATCAAATTTGAAATGTTACTGGTAATCTACTCTTAAACGCTTACTGATGGAGTGGGAAGTTGCTTACAATGAGCTAAGCTCTTACTCTCAAAGATACTGAGCTTCTGACGAGAGTAATTCTTGAAAAAGTCACAGCCAATAGAAACTAGGAAAAATGCATCCAAGATAGATATCTGACAGAAACAAACATTAAATCGAGTTTGATCGTGGCTTTGAATCTACTCTGAGAAAATTTTTGTTAATTCTACATAATAGTCCATGAGTGTCATGAAATGATGAAAAAATATATAAACGGGATAAATCCGCTAACTCACACCTTTGAGAGAATACCTAAAACTACTATTTTCATTCAAAATAATTTTTGTTGCAACAACTTACAATATACCAAAAAAAAAAAATTTAAAAAAATGTGCCGAACAGTCCATTAAAATTGACCAGAATAACACAACAAATTGTTACGCAGTAGCTTGGGACTGTTCGAGTGGCAGCGCACGCCCAATCGGAATCCATTTGTTCTCTTTCGCAGAGTACAACGAGAAGACGTAGCTCTCGATATCGGTGAGATGTATCGCAGAGACCTTCTCTTTCTGACACACATAAATCAAATAATAAAGGTAGTTTTTCGGGTTATGCTCTTGTTCGACATGCACGTCGAAGCTGGCTACTCGTTCGTATTCGTCCCGATTGATACCGCAGATGAAGCAAACGTTCTTCTTATCCTCCTGATAGATTTTATTCTCATCTCTGAGGTTCCCAAAAGAATCAATGATCATACCAAACACCACATTCAACAGCAGCACAATGACCAAGAAGAAGAACGAAATATCGTAAATCACAATCAGCAGGTAGATTATTCTCGAATTTTCATTGTAATCCGGTGTTAGGATGGAGTCTGCGATACCTCCTCCTGCTCGCAAGCCTTCGCTCAACGTTTCGAAGAAGCACTGAAACGCATCACCGCAAATCGGCTTGTCATCCACATGGAAATACTCGTTTAGGAAGTAGTAACCGATCATCGAATAGATATAAACTGTGATGAGAAGCAAGAGAAACGTCCACCTGAACTGTTTTTGATTCAATGAGATGGCTTTTCCAACACGTCGCACGGTGTCTGAGCGCACTGTCCAGTTGATAGTCTGCAGTGTGCATAAAAACCAGTGGAAAAGCGAGCCAATGCAAATCAACAAAAACAGCACTTGCCAAAAAAACATAAAGCGCCTCACTAGAAACCCAACTTCGATTAGAACTCGCTTTAAACGAATGTATCGAGACGATTTGCTTAACATCTCGTATTCTTCAGAGATTGGTCCTTTTAGGTCCAGAACGAGATCACAGAGCGATCTTGTGATTTTATCACTATCGATGTTCCCAGCTCGAAAAGATCGCTCGAGCTCATTTATCGTTTCTCGGCCGTGCTCCAAAATTTTTCGATTGTTTTTTTGATTCCATTGATCGAGGATTATCACCCGGTGCCGTGTGTGGAGGAAACCAACGAGCTGTAGAAGCGCCATGAGAATCTGCATCGACAGCAGTGTGGCCATCACGTAGTCTTGATTTGTTGCCTCTGTAACCCCAGGCGTAGTATCATCTCGGCGCAACTGTAGGACTAGATAGATGTTAATCGCAGCACCAAGCGCGTGAGAGATCCCAAGGATAATTTGGAATATGAGTAGATAGTTAATAGAGGACTTTGTGGTGTCTTGGAATTGAAGGTTTGTGTTGATCTTCCGGCTCTCGTTCATCAACCCTTCGATTTTGGTGTGGATGTTGCTTCTATCAACTTTATTTAAAAAATTCTCCAGCATAAATGTTTTCTCGAAGCCCTCGTACATCGTCAGCTTCGGGAAATATACACGGATGAGATCCGGGGTTCGTTGAGTGACGATCTCGACACTGAGGAGGTACTCCTCTAGGAAGTTATGGACATAGAAGCCAAGCTCTTTCATTTCTGACTCAGTGAAGCCACACTCATATGCCTCTCGGAAGAACCTTTGCTCAAAGTTTTTGAGATTCTCTCTCCAGAAATACTTCAAAAATGAGTAAATCCTCAGAGCTGACCGCATTATTCCAGAGTTCTCCCTAAAATTCAAGCGGCTGAGTACTGCTCGGAGCTTTTTTCTGTTTGCATTCGACTTCGTCGAGAACACAAATCCCTTCGAACCGAAAAAGGTGTTTAACAATCTGAGGAGCATTCTAATGAGGAATTTGAAATTAATCTGCTCCTGCACGTAAGACAGTTGTTTTGGATCAGCGCCTTCAACGAGATCTCTCAAGAAAATGATCACTCTCTGTTGGATCGAAAGGAGAGCCGGATGGGTAATGTCTCCTTCGAACCCTCTCGCTATCAAATCAAATTTCAAGTCGTAGGTTCCCAGTAAATTCGTGAGATCTTCAAGCGTTGTGTTCTGAAGTAAATACTGCGAGTTTCCTTTGCTCTTCGATTGCACGAATTCAGTGAGCACATCCAAGATGCCGAGCCCCAAGTCCACATTGTATTTGCTCATTATTGCAACATAATCATGCAGCATGTACTTGCAGGTTTTCACCAAGTTAATCGACTGAGGATGCTTCTTTCCATCGATTTTTTGAGCTCGGAAAAACTCTTGAAATTTAGTATAATGGCTCTCGCAGAGGTTCTGTATCAGCTTTAAAATCATCAGCAAAGTAGGAGCATATTCAGCAATCTCACGCGTTTCTTCAGGAGAGAGTGTTGCGGATATCTTCTGAAGCATAGAGCTGTCCTTCTGCTGCAGTTGGGTAAGCATTTTGGATTGGAGTTGTGGATCTAAATGGTATAATTTGGTTTCGAATTCTGTGTATAATTTTTGTACCCGCTGCTTCTCGTAAGCCTTAGCCACGTTAAAACTAGCGGTTAGGTGCTGATGCAGGATTTTTATGAATGCGTTCTCTGGGTCCTCCTCGACCAGGCTGAACAACGCTTCCTGTACTATCAAATTACCTCCAAAGCACAAACAATTCATAAGCTCAAGTAAGTCGGTAATTAGTGCTTTATCATTCGTTGTCTCAAATATCTGCATTATCTGCTGGATGACCCCTAAATTACTCAAATATGTTTGAATACTCTCTAGAGAGACACAATCGGTTTTTGAGAGTTGCTTCCATAGGAATATTGGCTGCGCTTTATAAAGCTCGTCATAGCAGTGAGCCTTTATAATCTCGGTCATTAGTTTTACTGCGAAATGACATTCCTTTGAAACATGCGAGTTCTCATTTACGGATCTTTTGATGAACTGGACAATGCATTTGGTGATAGCTCTATTCTTGTGGAATCTCTCCCCTAGATGCTTAATTTCTTTGAGTTCCTGATTGAGGTCGCTCTTTTTTTTGATCTCCTCAATTTTGGTGGCTAACGTTCGGCCAATGAAGTTAATTCCGTATGGAGAAAACTCCTCCCGTTCAACTCCAGAATTGTTAAGGAATATTGTCGTGAGCTTGTGATGTACGCTCCTCGCAAGATTTGTGTTTTGGTAAGCCACCTTCACGAGCGCTTGTTTCCAAAAATCGTATTCTTTTAATGCGCTTACGCTCATTGCTAACTCGTATATTTCTGTTTGAATGAGGGAACTTAACTCGTCAATGTTCACGATCTCCATCAGGAGAGCGATGATATAATCTAACGGCTTGAGAATATTATCTGATAAAATATTGCGTTTCTCGGAGAGCAATATTCTCAAGAACTGAATACAGTCGGCGAGGTACGTGCACCAATCGTCCTGTAGGGATTTTGCTTTCATAAAGTTACTAATGTAAATTTTCCTTAGGGGAAGGCTCTCAATGATTTCTCTATACTCTTCACACAGGGCATTAATGCTTGGGTCGTCGCGAACGATGGGCGCAAACCATGGCGTGTTTTGGAGTGTTTTTAGGAAGTCTGGAGTAGCTTTTGGACTTTCAAGCCAAATTTCCGAGCGACAGCTAGCTCTATGTTTAGCAAAAGCGGCTATTTCCATCAATAAGACTCCTAAGAAACGAAAAAGGTCTTTTTGTTTGTTTAAGATTCCCGGTTTTTTGAATTTATTGAAAAATAGATCTTTGAAATTTCTGAGGAGCAGGGAACGGTAGTTGAATTGAAACACCAGGTCTTTGTTTGCAAAGAGTGCGAGCCAGGCCTGTGGAAGGATTTCTTCTTGAAATAGCGCGATTTTGAGCGGATCACCTATACTGAGTAGACTCGATATCCCTTGTAAAGTCTCCAGCACTAACTCATAAGTACTTGGTGGTGAGACTAGGACTAGCGATTGTGATTGGATGTTAGCTGCTTTCACCATTGCCTTGAAAGAAAACAGATCCTTCTTCGATATCAAGTCGAAGAGTTCTTTCGTTTTGGTCATGATAACTTTATAAGGGTCGAAATATTCCTGTTGGATGTCTGCTAGCACAATCACCTTCAGGCTTTTCTCGTAAGATAATCGCCAAGTATTGTCGATCTGACTATCCAACACTAAGGGCTTTTGCAGATTCTCAATGAAGGTTCTTCGCAAAATTTGCAGGATATGATCGTGGTTGAGCTTCAATAAGTTCAGGTTTCCTCTGAGCATTTCGATGAAGACGATATTCTTGTCAACGCCGATGATCCTATCTCTGCGTGGGTTGGGTTTCAGGAAAAAAGACATGAATGGCTCGTAGTTAGCAAGCAGTTTCTGGTTTTCAGGAAACTCATAGACGAATATAATCATCAACACAAAGATCAGTCTAACAGCCAGCAACACGTTGCTATCCGTATAATAATATTCCATGTAGGCTTCCTTTGGATTCAGCAACTTCTGGCACAGAGGTATTAGCAGTGTATGGATCTCAAAGGCTCGAAGCACCTTCTGCCAGTGCTTACTGATAGCCTCGCGCTTCACTTCAAAAGCAGGAGGGTTGGGATCCGTTTTGAGTTTGCGCAGACTGTTAAAAAAGAGAGCCTTTGAATGCGAGTTTGACCAATCCGTCGTGGTGTTGTGAACGTGCTCTTTGCAATTGTAAACAATAGAGATTATTTCCTCTAGTGCGAGTACGAGAGTGCCCATTATCTTGTGAATATAGTCAAACTCTGCCATGGTTACATCGAATTCCTTGTACATCTGCAGCTCTCGCTTGATCCTATCGATTTCGTTTACCAGCTCGAGAATCCTGATCAGCTCATCAATTAGCCCAGGCTCGTCAAAAAACACAAAATTCTCAAAGATGTTGAGTATCGTCGCGTTATAGCGAGTCGTTTCAGCCAAATACCGCAGCACTGTTTGGAGTGTTGTGTGCTCTTTTTCAGTCTCCAGTACTTCCGCTAGCAGCGCAAACGTAGCTTCTGAGTTATACTGACGGCAGCTCGCGGATCCATCTTCTGACCCCAAAAATTCGAATAATTTTTTCTTATTTTTCCATTCAGAATTCAAAAGGTTTGTAATACTCGTCTTCAGTCCTGTTTCAAACTTACTAAAATCTTTTTTCGACTTGTCCTTCATAATCTCGAATGCCGCAGCATCACGTTGAATTTCCTCGAGGGTGTGGTTGACGTAATGCGCCAGGATTCGATTCTCCACTACTGTTAGCAGCGAAATCGCTCTTGCAATCAATTTGGTCGTTTCATTATTATGCTCACGGTGTAAGAGAGTGTCCAGCGTACTCCAAATAGTGTTGTTCATTAAAGCCAGTTCTTTTCGCTCTACGTGTTTACCTTCTCCAAGTCTCGAGGCAATGATGCTTAAAGCCACTGTGAATTCCTGAAAACTGCACCATTGGAAATCCAAAGACCGGAGAAACCGTAAACCTGATGCTATGTCTTCCCGTTCGACTCTAAACGCATTACTGTCCTGCGACGCAATTAAATCCGCTTCGATCTGTCCGATGAGATTTCCTTTTGCTTTCAAGAGGATTTCGCTGGCTTTGGCTTCCGCTGTCTTCTTGTAAAGGCCGAGTATTTTGATTTGCGAAGGGATATTCTCGCAGCGAATGGCTTGGTATTTTCGATGGACCTTATCAACAAGCATTCCTATCAAATTTCTTATCTCGTAGAATATCTCGCGGGAAGCAACGATTCTTTTGCAATCAGAGATAAGGTAGTAGGTCATCAATCGTTGCTTAAACCGAACAGAATCTTTATCAGCCATCGCCACGATCAATTTGAGAATCCATACGAGATAAGTGGTTTCTGGTAGCCCTTCCTTGAGCTCTGCGACCGCGATTTGCGAAGGATTTCTTTGGGAGCGTTTGAAAACGCAGTATAAACTGCCATCGTTCGCAGAGTATATCTTCGGGAACAGATTCTCAAATTGTTCTTTATTCGCAAGCAGATTTTGCATCAATTTAGTTCGAATATAGGGATAAAAGTCGGGGTGATTGCCTCGAAACGCGAACTGTAACAACTTGATGAGATGGACACTGAAATCTTGCTGATTCTCCAGAAATTGAAGCGTCTCTTTGAGGAAATAGTTGATTTGGTTGAGAGCATGGAGCTCGTTCCCTGAAAAAAACTCAAGGACAACGGAAAGAATGATGTCTTTCAACTCATTCTCTTCGTCTATGGATTTAGCGACCTTCTTATATAACCCTTGGGGCTTGATAATACTATGAATGTACATTCGGACATACTGGCTGTTGTATCTGTTATTGACTGGATTATGACGGAGAACTGCGAGAGTGATCTTGACTAGTATTTGGACCAGCTCCCTCATAATCTCAGCTGTGTTGTTGAGAAAAGGATGATGGGTATTTGCTTGATTGTCAGGGTTTACGACGAGATAAAAGAGCGATTTATTGCAGAGATCAATAATTCCGCACTCCCTTGCGTAGATTTGCTTAAGTTTATTGACTTCGTCAAGCTCAAGGCTCGGCTTTTGAAATTGAAGAAATTTGGTAGCAAATGGATCTTCTGAGGTGCTTAGGAATAGATAGTGATAGTATCCCTCGCATTTTTTAATCATCTTAGACAGCTTTTGAGCTTGGACGAGCTCGTTATTCTTGACGCAGTCTACGAGATTAAGATAAAATATCTTGAGTTCCCTTGCAAAACTCATGTTCTCGTTCATCACGTGGATCTCCTCTGCTGGAACTTTCATAAATTTCATAGCAGAGGGCAGTTTCTGCTTATTTACGGGCTTTTTCCGCGTGATCCTCAGGTATTGCTGTAAATTATCTTCAGGAACCTCAAACCCATCAAAATATGGGGTTTCTTTGGGAGTTTTGAAATCATCGCTTTTTATTTGCTTGCCGTCATCAAAAAATACTAATTGTTGCTTCTCGGATGATAGCCTCATAAATGTGGCTCCTGACTTCGAAAGCATCTCTTCTTGACTCGAGGATCGACCATACAAGTGAATCGTGGAGGTAGTCTCTCCCTTTTGTGAGTCAAGCTTCCTAAACGGTTTATTCTTTCCCGGATTGTCAAAAGCAAGTCCAGTAAACAGATGCTTTAGCATTATCCCCTTATTCTCAAGCTGATGCTCCAAAGCGTTCTCACTCGAGAAATATGTTATCGGTTGTCCCAGTGGCAGGGCGGAATCATTATGCCACTTCGGGTCAAGATGAATCACTTGGAACACGCTGTGGATCAGACTGAAACTATGCTCAGTATAATTATACTGCTCATAATAGCATCTCTCCTCGTTATTTGTCTTTGATGCTGTTAGCACATGATTATTTGTTTGAATTCGTACATAGTCTCCGTTCTTGATCACTTTGGACTTCTGGACCTCTAATTGGTCTCGATATGTACAATACAAGCTTAATTTGAAATGAAAAAACACTTTTTTGAGTCCACTTACTCCAACCGGATATGAATCATCGAAAAGCTTGGTGTTGTAGTCATTTCTATGCATATCACATGGAAAATAAGCCTCGCTGGGAAGCGAGTTTTCCGTCGTTTGGTTCAAGTCGACCAAATTATCCTGATACAAATTTGGCGAGCTTTTATAAATATCCTTCAGCTCACGTCCTCCAACGTCAATTACATTCCCTTCAAGAGTTATCAACTGCAAAGGGGTCTCGTATTCTACTGTATCGCCGAAGTTTCCAAATTTCGGAAGGTTTTTAAACTGGAAATAGCTTCGATCGCTAATTACTCCCTTCAGTGACAGCTTTAAAATTGAACTATCTAATGGATTTAACTGCTCTGATGCAGTGAGGAACTGCTGGCTCTCAGGATGATAGAGCAAAATACGATCTTCATACCGAACCGGTTTGCCGAGATTTTCCTCGAGAATCCGAGCGTTCAGGAGCCGAAGCCTTTCCTCTTTGGAGTCTTCAACAGACTGCTTTTTCGCGAACTCCTCTTTGAGAAAACCGTATAAAATTGAATATTCTTCACCCAAATTATTTTGGGTATATTCGGAGAAAGTAACAGTCTTCTTTGACCTCATTAAGGTGTTTGTATCTGACTCTTGGGCATAAAAGCTTGCTCGTTCTGGACTTGTATCAATAAGTTTTTTCTGTTCATCAAAGGGATCGGCCATTTGATTTGTTTGCTCACGAAAATTTGGAAGAGTATTGTGAACCGCGCTTGCATTGAGCAGATTTAGCTGATCCAGAAGAGAAGACACGAAATTCTGCCCTTCTGAGTTGCAAAGGAGGCAGGGTAACACGATGAAATGCGATGATTTGAATGCTGAGTAGCATCCTGCAGCTTTAAACTTTCCTGCAAAAATTAAATCCTCGTCGTCCGTTCGGTCAGCGTAGAAAAGGAGCTCAGTTTGAGGAGCTCGAGGAATGTAGTGGATATATACAGTATCTCCTAAGGAGAGAGGAACATGCTTTTGGCGCTTCATTGTAATGGACATGAAAGCAATAAAATAAATCGGCTGCCTTGGAAATAATTTAATTGCTATTAGGAAAATCAGTAAAGGATTTCTTAGGAGTAGTTGGGAGGGAAAACCCAATTTTTTTTATCTTTTAAATGAATAAAGGGTGCTCGAAACTCTCCCGGGTGATGAAAATTCCCTTTCGACAGGGGAAGGAGATACTATTGTTCTACAATGTTTTCTTTATGCAGTGAAAAGTTTCATACTTATCAAACCTATTACCAGGGTGATCATAACTTCCTTATAGATCAACTGGCAGCTAAATCTTGTTCTTGTGGTATTTTCTGGAGGTTATAATCTGTGGGTGTTTCCTCCTGATTCGAATATACCTATTTTGGAATTAAAATTTATTCATTCATTGAGTGGTTTTACATCTTAAAAAAAATTTCTGATCATTACACTGCGCTCGAAATAAAATCAGGAAGAGAAGATATGAACCTTAAAAGAAAATGTATTGCAGAGATAGATGATATCCGCGGAAAAAACAAAGGAAAGGCTTAACAGCAACCAGAGTACGCTGGATAGCACCCTCATGGACAGATTCTGTGGTTCACCAAGAGCAATCTATGGAAATTTTCTCTATTGTAAGGAATTTTTTTCAAAGTCAACTGAAAAATGACAAATTCAAAGAATTAACTTTGAAGTGGATATTTGGAAACTATGACAATACGCTGCTACCCATGGGTGAAGTCAGAGCACTTTTGTGGTTAATAATGTGATGTGTTGAATCCAAGTATCAGCTTCGAAGCTTCTTAGAATACTTATTACAGCTATTACTGACAACTTTGATTAATTGACAATCTAACAATATATCAAATACTTGAGTGAATAAAAATAATTCTATTGTCTCGTTTTGCCAATCCAGAGCTCATCATGATCTGGAGAGGTAATCTGTGTTACATTGCCGCATGATAATGATTCATCTTTGTTGTCTATTTGTTTATAGTTCGACAACTCTTAGCAAAGTGAGATTTCTCACTTACGAAAAGCACGAATGAGAACAAAAATATTCAGACTTAAGGATGATTAGAAGTCCTAAGGTCAGGATTACTTAATCTAATTCACGGACTCATTATCTGACTTGTGCTGCTTGGCCGACATTCTTGAGAGTAATTCTTGTTCTCTGAATCCTTTGCATTTCATGTTTATCTAGATGAAGCAGACTGACATTGCCCGCTCTGAAAAGTGAATGATGATTATGTATTTTGAAATAGATAATTTACCTCCATCTGAAGTGTCGCCAGTATAGAACACTTTTCCTGTTTTGAAGTCCAACAGATTTATTGTTTTATCGTCCGAAGCACTCGCGAGCATATCGCCACTCGGACTCCATCGCACACAGTTAATTTGGTCTACAATAAATATTCAAACATTAAATCTTTGTTTAAACAGATCCAAATTCGGACTTTCGTGAACACCTTTAAAGGTTTGGATAATCTTCGATACTCGCTTATCGAATATCTTGATAATCCTATCCCCGCCACCAGCAGCTAGTAGATTCCCATCGTTTTGGCATACATCAATCCAGATAGTATATCCTTAGCAGATTAAATATTATCAAGTTTAAAAAATGACATGAAGCGAAGATAATCAGATATTTTTGTAATGGGATTACGAACATATAATAATCAAATATTTGCTGTTCTTACAGAATCGACAAACCAAAAACAAGAGAAGAACTTAACAAATCATCAATCTTGAATATTAGATTCTCATTTCGAAATAACTCAAAATGAGCCAGATTAGGGGCCATTCTGACTGTACACCATTAATTATACTTCCTAAGACTTCGCCAACAGAATAGATTTCCTTGATTTGATCATTTTTTGATATATCAAACACAGAC
>ENA-UOTZ01002087-UOTZ01002087.1-compost-metagenome-genome-assembly--contig:-NODE-2087-length-11322-cov-69.644642_pt1 | contig 11322 bp, 10 predicted proteins | sample MGYA00238144_ERZ746983 | MGnify/ENA primary metagenome ERZ746983 (study PRJEB28759, sample SAMN06268863) | compost metagenome | isolation source: single cell | place: USA: California, Emeryville, Joint...
ACGATAATTTGTATCAAATTATAATTTCAGAATTGATAAATCTATTGTGCATTTATTCACAAGGCTTTTGGTAACTAACTCACCAAAATTTTCGATACAGAATTTTACTAAACAAAGTCCAAACAGCTGTTAAAATCTTAATCCTTTTTTTCCACCTTGTACTCCAGATTTTAATCGTCCTTTCCAAATTAGAAGAGCAACGACTAAACCTTTGTCGAAGTTAAAAACTCGACACAATTTAACGTAACCCTTTCTTTTGATTTATTCCAGTCATTATTGGTACATGTTGTATTCCTTCATGGATTTCCATGGTGACACTTGATAAATTGCTAAATTTCTCAGCTAACCTGCACACCTCTCTGCTACCTCCATTCGCATTTGTATTATTTCTTCTCTGACCCCTCAGCACTTCATGATCCCTCTCCTGGGTTGCTAATGTAATATCAAAGTCGGTTAACTTTAAAAAATTTGCTTTTATTTACATGTGATAGTTTTTTTGGGAATCTGATGTTTATTTTCAGCAATTTGATGCCTTTCTAGATTCTCACTTCGATAGTTGGTATTCAACGTTGGGAAGGCAAGTTTCTTGACTCCTTTATAAGCCTGTTGTTCCTCATCGCTGTTGCTCTTGACATTTTCTTGTTCCTCTTGAATATTTATTGATCGAATACCCAACGCTCTATTAGATTTTTGAAGCGCGTTCAATCGAAGGTTAATGTCCTCGGGATCAATTTTGCTGTTTTTTCCGAGCGTGTTTACTGTCTTTGTCGCTGAAGCAAAAGGTGAATCTGTGTATCTTCGGAGCTGGTCCTCTGCCTTTACGTCAGACACACAAAAATTCTCCTTTTTGCAGAAATGGCATGTTGCTTTCTCGATTTTCTTCAATTTGATGAACTGATTTATCTCCTGAACACAATAGTAACAGATATAATTGCCACAACAATCAGCTTTGAGCATATCTATCGAAAATCGTCTGAATAAAAAGAAGCGAAGATATCGTATTTACGACTGAAGTATCTGAAGCAAATAGGACAAGTATATTTCAAGTGTTTCTTCATAGCGCTCTGCTCGGGTTTAAAATCGGCCATCTATATTCGATAAATAAGTTATAGAAGCAGCTTTTTCAATTGATTGGTTACCTTAATATTCTCTTTCTGAAGTACTGTGTTCACTCTTACATAAGGATATTTTGGAGTTTTTGTAACTGGAATCGAGTTTACTCGAATTGGAGGAGACTGGACGTTCCGAATGCTAGTGGCTTGCACTACTTGCACCACTTGCCTTGTGGTTGATTGGGTGTTTTGCGAGCTTGGGCTTCGAACTGATTGGACAGTAGGGCGGTTTGAAATTCGCAGTGCTAGTGAAGGTTCACATGAGAATTCTCTATATCAAGTTACTTGTTTCCTGTTCCTCAGGGTCATTTCGCTCAGTTCGTCTAATAGTGCTCACGCTGGAGACAGATTCTCTTGGCCTTGGGGGACTTTCTTGGGCTCGATTGCTTTTGCAGGCGAAGAATGTGAGGAAATTTTGGAACTTGACCATGTGGAATAAATTTCAAAAATTAGTTGTTGAGTCCAATTCAAAATCAAAGCCAAACTCAAAAAAAAAAGATTGATAATTTTTGAATTTTATTTTATTTAAATATTTTACAAAGATATGATCTCGCAACAAACGGATATCTCAGAAATATTCATGAGGTCTTCAAATAACACAAGTAAATGTTACAAATACATATGAATTGCAAAAGTAAGCGAATTGATTAATCACAGTAAAAATTCGTTGGTGCTTTAGCTGGAAAATTTGTATCTATCAATGATACTGTAAGACCCTTTTCGAATGATCCCAGAATTTGTAGCCACAGATCCTCTGAGAGCGGAATAAGAGGGCTTTTTCTTGGTTATTAAATTCCGTTCATAAAGTTGCATTCTTGTTTCATGTGTGATTTTTTGAATTCCTTGTGACAGTTCATTTGGCATTCTTTCAACGCTTGAATTCCGCGAAGTCTTGCCACGAAAAGAAGAATTTGTTTTGAGAATATTGGTTGAGCTATGCTGCATCCGATTATCAAAAGATTTCATCTGAGATTCTCGCTCTTGGGATCTTTCTGGAGAGCGTTTGGTCCTATTCAAAAATTAGCTTCGAGTTGTCTGCTTAGCAAATTTACGCTTCAGTACGATTCATTGAGTTCTTAATATAATGATCAAAGGTGGGCTCTCTTGGCTCTTTAGAATTCGAAAGATTGATGCTTTTTTTCTGGATCTCGGTTGATTGTTTGTGCAGAGAAACACTTCTCTATTGTAAAAACAGATTAGTTTAAACATTTCTTCACAATGCGTACTCTGCCATCGATCTCACCCTTTTTATCGTTTAAAATCTTTTGGAGAATATGGAGTTTCGATTTATGCCTCAATGAATTTGTACTTCCGTAATTATTGCTAGTCTCCTTGCTAATTTATCAATAGTTAGTCATGGAAAACTGATCGTAATACTTCAACGAGGTTTGCTCCTGTTGCTTTCGACTTTGAGAAGACGGCGGTCTAATATTAACATCAGAGGCATTTCTGACAACTTGATGCTGGTATCTAGACTCATTGATTTCGTTTTGCCAATCACTAAATCCTCTGTCTTTATTCGTTGAGGAATGTTCCTGTGAACTATTGTCATTGTTAGCTATTTTGAGCTTGCTTTCTATCAGTTGAATCTTCTTTATGCTGTTTTCCTTCACGGCATTCAGCTCGGAATGCAAAATTCTCGTTTTATCTTCCACCGTCAAATTCATGGCAAGAATTCTCTGCAAATGAGTCACTTGCTGATGCAATGCTTTCAACTCATTCTCATAAAAACTCTTAACTTCATCCGGCGCCCTACGGGAGCCTCTTCCAACATGAAAGGTAGGTTTCATCTCCATTGAATTATCGTTTTCTTTGCTTTTTAGTAAATTCGACAAACGTACAATTTCGCTCTCCTTGTTTCTAACTAATTCAGCCAGTTTTACATTGTCCATTTTTAATTCCTATCGATATGTCAGCATCAGCCCTCTATATAACGTAGATATGAATTTACTTTTATAATTGCTTTTGAAGAAGTCCTAATGTTTTCCTTTTCTTTCTCAAGATCATCATACTTCGACTGCAGCGTCTCAACGCAAATTTTCAATTGTTGTTGAATCTAACTCAGTTCAAAAGGAAATTCCAACGAAAAAAGATCTGTACTCGTATATGCTGTCGAACATCGTTTTCAGCTTTCTGAAGCATTGCCTCCAGGATCGCTTCATAAGTTCCGTTAGAATCGTCGTGTTCGTCAGTCGAAGTTGCTGAGTTTGGGGATTTTTCTCTGAGCTTGGTGAGAGAGTCAATTGCTTGGTTCATAATCTGAACTAGTATAATAGGGTCATTCCTCTTGGCTTCAGCCAGAGCCTTCTGTAAACTATCTTCAAGACTCTTTTAAGCTGAGAAACCTGATCGCGGAGTTTACTTCTTTAGCAGCGAAGGAGTTGAAACTAGCGTACATTTTCTGGATGGATGCAGTCAATTCTTCGTATAACAATTTGTAATAGATGGGCTTAGAACCATCATATATCGTTTTTTCAGTTGCGATGTATATTTGCCTGTCATTCGTGGAGTCCAAACTGTCTTCATTTAGAGCTTGATCCATTATGACAGCTGTTATTCTTGAACTACGGTTTTTATTTTTTTTATTTTTATGTTATCATTGTAAAATAATTACATTAACTTTATCTTTCTTGAATTTGTTCTGTTTCGTTTCGTCTGGATGCTGGTGATTTGCAAACATGCTACCTGTATTTCAATATGATCATTAGCCTTTTTTATAGTTTTGACACCATTTCCTGACAATATTCCTTGATTGAACGTCATGATAACTCTGTTTCGATAGCAAAGTTGCTATGCTTAATCGGAATTTTAGGTTTTATTTTAGTTTTTGGAACTTCCTATGAACCATTAAATATCTATCATTGTTGGAACCACTTCCCATACTTTTTTTATGGTATGATTTTCTTTCCTATTTTCTGTGGCATCGAATCTCCTTTATTCTATCCCAGGCTTTCTTAAATGAATCTGCAAATTTTATGTATAAGTCCGATCTCTTAAGCTCTAGTTATCTCTCTTCCTGATTCAAACCGTCATTAAAAAATGCAACAAATCATCCTAACGATGGTTCCTTAGAAAAATTCTTTGATGCTCACGAAATAAAAAAATTAATTTGATCAGAAAATTCCAAGAAGATACTAACTTATGCTCAAAGACCTCATCAAAAAAGCAAAGTCCGAGAAAGAGAAACCCAAGCAACAACCTGAGGAAGAAGCGAAGCAGATCAAAGAAGCTCTCGCCCTCAAGTGGAACAAGTACATAGAAAGCGGCTCCTATCTCAAATCTCTCAAAGAGGTCGACTATAAGGAATATAAGATTGGAAACATAGCAAGCGTCTACTATATACCAAATTTCATATCTCGAGAAGATGAAGAATACATTCTTTATGAGATTTATAACGCACCGGAGCGCTTTATCTCTCTTAAGCACGCAAGACGAAGGCTTCAAAAATGGGGAGGCGATGTGCAGCCTGAAGGATTAGTCGGTCAAGAGCCTTTGCCCTCGTGGCTTGAATCAGTCTCGGAAAAATTGTGTGAGTTGAAGATCACAGAAAAGAAGACAAATCATGCTTTGATTAATGAGTATGAACCAGACGTTGGAATTATGCCGCATACAGATGGACCGCTCTACCATCCATTTGTCTGTATTCTAAGCTTGGGGTCGTCAACAGGATTCAAATTTTTTGAGGATTATGCGAAATACAAGGAGGACGATGAGCTTGCCCATCTTCTTATAGAGCCTCGAAGTTTGTTTATTTTTACGCATGATGCTTATGGAAAGTTTTTGCACTGCATTGAGGATAAAAAATTGGATATAGTGAGTTTCACGTTAGAAAAGGCAGATACAGCAGCTGAGCCGAAGATCCTCAAGTCGAATATAGACAATTTGAAATATACGAGTCTGTATGAGCAGGCGGTTTCTTCTTTAGATTCTGGTGTAACTCAAGTTACTAGAGAATTAGTGCGTGAGAAGAGGATTTCTATCACTATTCGCAACATCACTACGAAGAAATCGGAGACAGAGGCGGATGTAAAACAAGTATAATTTTGAGATATTTTTTTGCCTGGATGAAAAATAATAAAGCTTGCAAATTTGGTTTGAAAGATTCATTGTGTTCTTGTCTATATATCGTCTGAAAAGAGTCGCGTAAACCTTGGAATGCTATCAAAAATTCGTATTGCTATTGACTGCTGATTCACTATTATTCTGAAATGATGTCACATCCCCTCACAATCACCAGCATTGTTAGTGAGAATCATCGTAAGTAATTTCGAATATCTAGTGTTGTTTCTTTATAGTTAATGAAACAGCATACAGAATTCAAACTTCCCAATACATATGGGATGAATATATAACTGTATGTAAATTGCCTAACTGTCCAATATGCTTTGAAACGAGTTTAAGTTCTGTAAAATGCGAAAGAGCATTTACAAAATTCGTCAACCCTTTTCGGATTTGGAGATTACCAATACGATATGGAACCTAATTTGATTTGGTTACTGAAATGTTTTTTGATGTCTAATAATATTTTTGATCAGATTCTCACCTTTAATAAATAGCCGATACTCACGATTCGAGGGATATTTTAATCAAAACTGCAATGAACGCTCAAACTACAAAACTCATCACCTTACGAGAAAAAGGCTTGAATCACGTCTCCAAAGCCAGAGATACCTATTCAAAATCACATGACATCAAACAAAAAGAAGCCGCGGTAGAAGAATTCAAGCAAGGGCTTGGATTATTAATTCAATATATGAAAAGTAACCCTAAAAGTCATCGTTCCAGCGACTTCATCTTTATATAGAAGAAACAAATACGCAAGTAGTGGATACACTGAAAGCACATACAAAAAAATGGATGCTTGAATGCCAAGAGATGACAAACGAAACTAAATTGATCAAAGGGAATCTCGTCAATAGCAGCAAAAAGAACGTGAAGGCTCCGAAAGACAACCAAGGGATCGGAACTGAACGTGGACAAAAAAAGTACAAACTCGTTCTATTGTTTTTCTCATTCCTTCAAGGATTTCGAAAGAAGAAGCAGCGTTAGAATTAGCGTTAAAAGATGCGATACTATCAGAGAAACCGAATGTGCAATGGGAAGACGTTGCTGGACTTGGAGGGGCGAAGCAAGCTCTTTCAGAGGCAGTGATATTACCTTCGAAATTCCCTCATCTGTTTGATGAGCTGCGTCGACCTTGGAAAGGAGTTCTATTATATGGAGTAATTACTGCATAGAATCCGATTGCTTTGAGCTTATAATAATAATAGCCTCCAGGTACCGGAAAAACACTATTGGCGAAAGCCTGTGCAACAGAGGCAAATGCGACATTCTTTTCGGTTTCAGCTTCAAGCTTAATGTCAAAATATGTCGGAGAATCTGAAAAGTATAACCGTGTGCACAATTTATGTTGCAGCTAACTATGTTACTCAACTAGATTAATGAGGACTCTGTTTCAGATGGCGAGAGAAAGAAAGCCGTCGATCATTTTCATCGACGAGATTGATTCTATCCTTGCAAGTCGTTCAGAGCACGATAATGAGCACACAAAAAGATTAAAAACGGAATTTCTCGTTCAAATGGAAGGTGAGTCTGAATGCCGTGATAATCCGTTAAATCCCAATGATGTATACATAGGTATCGGAGGCGTTAAATCAGAAGTTTTTGTGCTTGGAGCTACTAATATGCCTTGGGATTTGGATAGCGCTGTCCGAAGAAGGTTCGAGAAGAGAATATACATCCCACTTCCGGGACTGGAAGCAAGAGAAAATCTCATTAGAAAACAGCTGCAGCAAACGAAATCAGCGCTAACTCAGGAGGATATTAGAACTCTTGCAATGCTCACAGAGAGGTAAAGTTCTCTTTGAACTAGCAGCATTTCATCTATTAATTCTTAATCAATTTCATAGATACTCAGGATCAGATCTAACGAACCTAATTAAAGATGCCGCTATGGAGCCGTTGAGGAAAGCTATGGAAGCCACTGCATTTAAACCGGTGGGTTACAACTCTCGAGGCAAAATGATGTACGAACCGTGCACGCAGAAAAAAGCCGGTACAGTGAAGCGTACTCTAAAAGATTTTGCTAAAGATGAAGTTCAGCTAGCCGCACTGACAATGGTAACTACTAATCATGGACGAAAATTTTGTTATTCATGCTATGCTAATTAGAAAGATTTTAAAATCGCACTTTCTCGCTCCAAGTCTACGGTGAGCGCAGAAGATTTGAAAAAGCACGAAATATTCACTATGGAATTTGGAGAGCTTGCATAAAGCTTGTACGGGTTGCTTCATAACATCATTTCTTTTGCTTGTAAAATTGAAACACTTTAGTACTGCTGCATGCTAAATTTCTGCTTTCATACGCCATTCATTCACACTCTCTATATATGTGCTTGATTTCAAGCGATGTATTTTATCAATCTACTCTTTATCGAATACAAATCAACTGTTTCATTTCTGTTTAATAATTTTCGGGTCTTCAGAAATTTCTGATGAAGAGCCAAAAATATTTTCAACACCAAATCGAAATCGATCAGCTGTGAGAGAAAAATTCTGATAAATCTCAATTAGCAGTCTCTTGGCTCGATGATTTCTAAAACACACTCTTATTCAATTTTTCTTGTCACATGTTAAATTAATTGAACTCTCAATTTTCGAATTATTGCTTCGAATCAGAGATTCAAACGATAAAATCCAAAAAGTAGAATTTTTGCATTAAGCTCTACATCCTGACTCCATCCTATCCAGTCCGACTAACAAACAGATCGCATTTCACTATTTAAATGATTTCCATTGAACAACCCGAACAACAGAAGGATATCACCCCAGCTTTTGAGAGGCGACTAACCGCCTATGACAGTACATTCCAAATTATCTTTTCTAGATAAGAACATTAACACCCCAGGCCGACCTGACGAAGATTCACGTTATCTAGTTCAAAGGAACCTTAAGCCATTGCTAGAGCAAGTAATTTTACCGGTTTTGTCTCAGCTTCAACCATCTGCGATAGGTTTGTCAAGAAATCAACGAGTTTACAACAACTGCCTTCCTGAAATCAAAAGCGCTCAATCAATTGAAGCATATTATCGTACTTGCTGAGGGAAAAATCAAGGAGTTTCTTGAACTTATAATGCGAACCATGAAAAAATGCTATCAAAGAGACGAGAAATCGCTTGTAGATCAGATTAAAGTTGTCGTTGAGCTACTGGGGTTCTATGTTGAGATCGACCTCTCCCTACAAATATTCTTAAAGCTGTTAAACGAAGAAGACACTCGCAATTCACCAAGACTCGTCAGCAATTTATTAGTAATGCGGGTTTTTTCTGAATGGCTTCCTTACAATGCAACAACAGGAAATATTCAGCGTAATCATCAAGAACGAGAATAAAGATGCTCTCGTACCGCACTTTGATACCATCTTGAAAACGCTCGAGGATTTAGAGAACGCGTTCAGGTAAATTGGTCACTGGTGATTGGATTGCTCATGGTGGTTTGATTGGAAAAATAGCGAAAACCTTGAAATTTTGATTTCGTGCTATACTGTAGCCGCGCAAATGGTGCTTGTCGCTCAAGAAAAAACCTCGATGTATAGAAGCCGGCTTTTCTCGCTCTTTTTGACGATTCAGTCAATACCAGAACTTCCAGTCCTTATCAAGGTTTGTTAATAGCTACTTGTTCAAGCGTTATATGAGATTTGCAGAAAGAGATAAACGAGTTGATGGAGAAACTTGCGACTTTTAATGGGTTTATGGATTTGAAAGAGCTGTATAGCGTTGAAGTCGCGAAGATAATGAAAGGAGTCTTTGAGTCGCAGTCGTATAATCAGTGGACACGTACTTCCAGAGAGCGTCATAAATTTGATGTGATGGTTAGGAACTGCGGATTGGGAGTAATTTTTCTCATTTGCTAGCGAAGAAATAACCCTGTTTCTCTAGCTTTCCCAAATTTTCCCTGCAATTCTCGAGATTCTTCAGTCTTTAGTTCGACCTGACCATGAAGTTGAAGTGAAGTATTGTTCAACGATTTGAAAATTTCGCTGATTTTTTCAATCTGTTTTTAGATTTGATGCTCTTGTATTGATGGAATTTATTCTTAAACTCGAGCATCTTTCTGAAGATATCAAACAACACGCTTCGATCATCTTAAATGTAAGCAGATTCATCACATGGGAATTTCTCAAAGGGCTTCATTGCTTGAAAATAGAAAATTTTGCTGCCTTGCATCCAATGGAAAATCGGAAAACCGCATATAAAAATCCGCAGAGGAGGCATTATGAATATGATTCTGCTTCTCCAAAATAATCTTATTTCCAATGCAGAGCTCCATAAAGTAAATAAATGCACGGGTTTCACCTAATCTAATCTAATAATTCCAGTCTCTGGGCGAGCTTATTCCTTTAGTAAAATCGTGTATGAATGATGACTGGGCACCAGATCTTAGATTCTCATCCTGCACCTTCCTTGACCACTTATTCGTAAAGCTAAAAGATGATCTTACTGGTACGATCAGCATTTTCGGAGTTTTCAAACAGCTTTACGTTTATTAGACTCTGAGTTGAGAGACATCTACCCTGCGTTGCTTGAGCGGCTTGACGATTCCCAAGATTTGATTCGTTTGGAAATCACCAAGGCGATTGGCAGTTTTTTCAAGTGCAAAAATGTGAAGCTGTCTCCAAGCACTTTCGAGTATGTGGTCAGAAATATTATGATACATCTCGACGACCAAAACCAGCAACTTCAGCTTGCTGTCTTTAATACTTTGAAAGAGGCGGCAGCTATCGATCCAAAACGAGTGCTGGATGAGGTAAGAATGATTGTATAATCGCAGTATCTCACGGGGAATTGAATTGTAGGCGAAGATCTCGTTACCGAAACAGAAATATCCTCTGCTTTGCCAAGAGTTAATTAGGTTCATTGAAGAGAATCTCTCTCATCAAATCAAGATGGATTTAGAAGAGGAAGCAAAATCATAGAGGAGAAGAAGAACAGCTAGGACTTGATATTTCAGTTAGTGCTAGTTTTGTGCATATAAAACTAAGACGACGTGGATTAAAACGCTATTCAATGAAATGCACTTCACGATTTCATGTTTTTTCTGCTTTGTTCTTTGAAAATCGATGAAAAAACGCTATCTCATTGCATTAACTGACTGACTCACTGATATTATGATAAAAATAAACTGCTGGAAGTTGAATAAATGGTTCTCGTTCAATTATATGGGAAGAACGTTAAAGACTGTTATTACCTATTAAGAGTGATGATGTTTCAATACGAAATATCTTATTTCACTTTTGGACAATCCCATTAACTAATAATTCGATCATACAACAATTTAATACAATTATCGGTAGGTTTTTGACTTATACAAGCAATGGCAAAGCTCATCGATGTGGTCCATCTTGTCAAATTGCATAGTATATTTTTTTTTAGTACTCATGAAGAAACCTGGCGTTTCTTCTATAATCTCGACGATATGTGGATTTCTCATCTCGATATCTCTTCTTAAAGACATTTGAGATACCTTAATGATAGCTTCAGCTTTTTTGCATTGCTTTTCATCAGAGCGATCTACCAGGACCAGATTTCCATCCAAAGTCCATATCAAATCATAAGGTTTAAAGCTTCTCCACCTCCCACTTTCAAGGAAAACTCTCCATTCCTTTAAAATCAAAGCTTTCAGTGTTGGCGGTTCAAATGGACAGTTCTGCAAAAACTTTTCTATTTGCTCATTGGAAAGCTGTTGAGTGCCCTTTAAGCTATCATCATGAGCTTTAATATATTCTGCATCTTCAGCAGCCAAGAGCGAATCCAAACTAAAGAGGTTTTGGACCTCATTATCGACCTTAAACGCATTGAGCAGCTTATTTACAGTCTCAGGCTCTCCATGCGAAGCACCAAACGTTTTTGTCATTAACTCAATATAGGCTCCGAGGGCCTGTCGGATTGTGCTCAACAGCAGACTTTCAGCTTCTTCAACCAATTTACAAAACTTTAAAACTTCTCTTCCAAAGTCTTGGTACGTCTCTGTCTGTATTTGAGCGCACGCGACCATCGAAAGCTCTTTGCCATAGAGATCCTTTGAGTTTTTCTTTGCTTGGATCTCATCTTGGTTGAGAATTTTAGAAACTAAGGTTGTGTATTTTATCCCCTTTCTGCCCATCTTTGTGTTAACTTTCGTGATTCTCTTACGGGTTTCTGTGATCTTTAAC
>ENA-UOTZ01002088-UOTZ01002088.1-compost-metagenome-genome-assembly--contig:-NODE-2088-length-11321-cov-20.964870_pt1 | contig 11321 bp, 8 predicted proteins | sample MGYA00238144_ERZ746983 | MGnify/ENA primary metagenome ERZ746983 (study PRJEB28759, sample SAMN06268863) | compost metagenome | isolation source: single cell | place: USA: California, Emeryville, Joint...
GAATTACTATGCACTCTTTCTGATTGCCCAAGGACTGCTGACGGTGACAACAACAATCTATTTGTTCGTGATAGAGAAAAACTCTCCTGATAGCTTACAGTTATGGTTCACAATTCCATTAGGAGTTGTGTACTTCTCTCTCCTGATGGTTATTGTCATCAACAAGATAGCAGTTAAAACTTTCTTGAAACAAGTGGAGGTTGACGAGAAGATCCCTATTTGGAAAGATTTCTTCCTCTGGATAATGAGCCCATTCATTTTCATTGCCTATTCACTGGTGGCTCTGTATGGATTATTCGAAGCTGCTTTGCGTGGGAAAAAAGTCTGTACTCATGATGCTTCTAAGAAAGATGCTCTTGTTAATGTCGTATGATAAATAATAATTGTATGGTTATCAGTAAATTGGGTTGTTATTCTCTCTTTTTTTTTTGTAGTCGTATTCTGCTTTTTTTCAATTTGCAGACAATTATTTCATTTTAAAGAGCTCAGAAATCAAATCTTTTTATTCAAATGAGAATATTTTCATTGTTGGTTCAATTGGTAGGAGACCAGCTTTAAAGTCTCCTTTGTTTTTCAAAATTATTCAATTTTCTTGTTGATTTCAAAGCAGATGGTTTTATATATATATCTAATTTGTGAATTTATAAAATAAATTGAATATCATTTTATAATTTCTCTATGAAAGAGGTCCAAATAAGAAGGTTATTCAATGATCCTTGATTGTAGAAATTTGCCCCGAATTTATAATTTGTATTTTCACTAAAGATATATGAATTGGACAATTAAGCATAGAAGATACACTCCAAGCTTCAATACAGGATTTTCTCTACCTTCAGAAACTTCAAAGCTTGAATGTTCTACTTAAGTGATTGTCAAACCTTCCAAACAAAATAATCATAAGAATTTTCAAAGTACTTCAAGTTAATCTTCTCAAATAGCTCAACCTCAGTCCGAAAGCCAGAGGTACACAAATTGAAGAATAATAGAGATAGAGGCATTTCCATTTCCATGACAAGATTAAAGAAAAGGAAGCGATTCAAAAAGCCATCGAGCTGAATAAGAAAAGCAAAAAGTGGTAAAGAAAATACAAAACCAAAAGCAAGTTTCAGAATATCAAAGAGAAATCCATGGAGCCTGGAGAAAGAACCTTTATCTAAATGAAAACATATATATAGATTTTGACCAGAGACATATATCTCGAAGAAATATACGAAAATTATACTCACTATTTTGAAACAAGAGCAACAATTAGTTCGAAAAACGATGAGCAGACGAGAGATAAGGGGAAAACCTCGCTAGGGATTGGCTTTAGGGAATCTCTCAGCATGATTACCGTTAACAAAGAAAATTTTGTTGCCTCAAAAAAGATAGACAGTAACTCGAAGAATTTCAACACATAACCCCCTCAAGGTGCAAAATAAGAAAGGATGTAGTTCAAATAAAATGAAAATATTGTTAAGAAAAAACGCATGTCGCTTAATTTTTGATTAAATATGTTTTTCTCAGAAATACTGATGCGTGCTGTAATTTACAGAAAAAGATATACTTTCAGCCAAGTCGTCCAGAAAGAGGTAAAGATTAACAGGATCGGAGCCGAAACAAATCGTTGAGGTATGATTTAGATCACGAAACTAAGTTATGGGAGTTTGGATGTATAGGTATAGTTTTCTTGAAGGAAAACAAGGGAAATTAAAAGTTTACTAAAAAAAGTATTAGTCCTAGAAATAGCAACGGAGGCCCGATAAACTGTTGTTCCGGAATAGTGCTGCCTTGTTGATATCTCGAAAACACGAATGTACAGAGAGGGAACAAAAACGCGTAAAGAAAAAAGTTGATACACTTAGGTTTTAAGAAGTTCTGTATCAGAATTATTGCTGTCTTCACTGTCCAATCGTTAGCTAGGTGTGAATACAATCTCTTCTTGATTTCGCAATGGAAATGGAGATTGATTTTGGGGCTTTATCCTTCATTATTTGAGAAAGAAAATTGGTTGGAATATGTACAGCAGTTTTTAAGTGTTTGAATGCATGTGTCATAAAAATGCCTTTAATTCTAACAGTCTAAGTAATTTAAAGCTTTTTACGAAGAACAGACAAACAACCACATATGTAAGCTAAATTCTACCAATTAGCGGAGAATAATAACCAATTTAGTACACTCGATAGACTCGAAATAGTTATTATCAATACATTAAGAAGACTGAATGCAGAAAAATACTTGAGAATTTGAATATAGAACTTTACAATTGCAATGTCCATCAGGAGAAAAATCATAAATTCTTTAATATAGCACTTGAAAAGAAAGATTTACGAGGTGCCGATCTACTAGCAATTAAATTTGCAAAGAGATTGGCATAAAATTGCTTTTTTATTCAATGCTAATTTGAGATGGTCTTGAATTAAGTTTTGGCAGCGAAGTCGATCTTTCAAAGCCTTTAAGAAGGTTTCTTCGCTTCAATAGAGCGGATGATTCATTCGACAATGTTAATTTGAATTTTAATCCAGATTCAAGGCTTAAGGCGTCGTCTTCTACATTATGGCTTATGGCTCTGGGTCTAGGATCCGTAAACTGGCTTTTTTTAGGCAGGAGCGCAGAGCTGCACTCGGAACAACTTATCTGAGTAAATCTAGTGTTGAGTGCCGTCAGCTGACTGCGGACAAAAGTTCTTGGCTGGAGAACCGGAGATGGAGAAACAATGTTCATATTCTCTCGGTCCAAGTACTCATCAGCTCCTTGGTAAATTTTATCCCATTCTGATTCGCCTTCGAAGCAAGAAGCAAAGTCTCGGATGTCTGAGTCAGTTGTTGTGGGCGTGCTCACTTCTTGGGTACTCTCTTTTCGAGGGCACTTGAATGAGAAGGTGCTCAGGGTTTTTGGTCTTCCAGGAAATCGGCTGGGAAAGCTGTTTGCTTTTGCTGTGATAAGCGATTGATTCATTTATACTCGTTGACTTTTTCTTTTCAATTGATTATAAAATCAGGGCATTAGGCTTCCTTAAAGAGAGTGACATATACTGGAATAAAATCCCACTGTGATTCTGCGCCAATAATTCTAATATTAATAATCCATTCAAAGTTCTATTTTTATTCGTGTGTTTTTGGGTAATTAAAGCTTTCCCGGAGAAGAATTTTTAACACACTGAAAAAGGCCAAAATGAAATTTTTTTAAGTGTATATATTAACTCGGAATTACCCTAAATATCAAAACCGCTATTTAAATTGGAGAATTAAATACATTGCAGAACATGTGTGTTTTTTATAATTTTATTAAGAGAAAAGTTCGGAAGGTACTCCACAATGGGAAGGATGGGCTTCGTGCCTTGATTCTGAATTTCCTCTATTTCAATTAGCCCATCACGGAGGCTGGTGCTCTTGATGCTCGACCTCTGCTCTGATCGAAGTAAATTTAATTCGATGGAACCAGTATAGTTAAGTGGTTCATGAGGAGCGTCAGTGATTAAATGACAAAACAATATCGAAGCATTTGCTTTCTGGTGGTTGTCAATATATTTTTATTTTTTAACTAAACGAAAAAGCCCTTGATGCTCAGAAGCATTGTTCGCTATTTTCATTACGCAGAAGTCGTTACAAATTTGGGATCTCACATTACCATTCACATAATGATCCCCGCAACAGTTGTTGTGTCGAGTGTTTCCAACCAGAAAAGGATGAAACTTTGATTACCTCTCTTAAATATGTTTAACTTTCTATGAAAAATCCTTCAAAGCAGTGCCTCATTCATACTCACGATTGAAAAGACTCGTCAACCAAGAACTAAATAATCTCGCAACACTCTCCTTTCTAGAAGCAATCGATTGTTAAAGAAACATGAAATGGTCAACTTCTTGAATATTATTTGTTTTGAACTCAGACTTTTGTCATCTTTTATGGTAGATGTTTCGTTGATACTACAGGCTAGATGATAATACATAAAAATACTACGCATATTTAATAAAAAAAGTGGCAAATGGCTATTCCCTTGAAAAGATCCCAATTCTCATGCGATTTATTTCTTCTTGCCTTTTATCAGTTGATGAGATTATTGCTTGCGACGCTGGCAAGGTAGTTAGCCTTGTTTCTATTGGAATTCTGTAATTGCCTCAGGATATAAGGGTTTTGAATGTTAAATGGCACTGGATTGTAAATTGGGTTATGCCCTCCTTTCGTGGCAAGGGATTGTATTTCTGCAAGTGTAGCTTTTTTATCTTCAATCCCAGGAGAAGGAAGAATCTGTCTGTTGCTGTTGTAAGGCTGCGGATTCAAATTTCGCACCGAAACTGACTCTGGCAATTGAGGGCGTTGGCTGGACTCCGTGGTATAAACATTCGTATACGGTTGAATTGAAGGATCATGGCCTATACTCAGCCCTTTGGTCGTTGCTGGGTGAATTTGTGGGTGAGGAGAGAAAGTTGGACCGGCTATCCCTGCAGGTCTGTACATAGTCGCCATGCTGCGCTGAGTGTCACCTAAAAAATTAGAATTATTTTTTTTTTGGACGGTCGCTAGCACTAATTTACCATTATTTCCTGCATTATTCATATTGAGCAATGGCTTAAGAGCCGGAGACCCATGAAAATCATGCTTAGTATGCACCATTCCAGGAATCAGCGCGTGAATAGTCGGTTCAATCCCTTTATAAGCCTAATCGATTGAAATCTTTAATGAATGCAAAAAAAACTTAAACCCACATGTAAATCATCAATATTTATATTCTTTTCCGCTCTGTTCATCCTATTGGCCCTGTGGAACTCCTCATTCTCTTGAGCTTGCCTATCCAAGAGGTTTTTATAAGACTGCTGCTGCAATTTCTTCTCTCTCGCAATTTCTTCAAGATATCTTTTGTATTCCTCACTCTAGTGTTAAAAATTTCAATAATTAACTTTAAAAGCATTCATCTTTATTTTCTAACCTTATTCTGGCCCTCCAAAAGAGTTTCTTGCCTTTCTAGTTGCTGCTTATGCTTCTTTTCATTTACTTGCATATCTAGAGTCCGCAGCATCTGTTGCTTGCTCTAATTTGAATAGATATTATGTTTTTTTCACAGCAACCGAGCGCTCTAATTACCTCTTCTTTTAGTGCTCTTTCAAATCTTAATTTTTCTTCATTTCTCCTCTGTACTTCTTCCACACCTCTGTCAATACTGTCTATAATTTTCTGTTCTTTTCTCTGCTGCTGTGCTAGCACATAATCCCTATGCATCATGGCTTTTTGTTTTTGATTCTCTGCAGTCATCTTGTAGAACTAGAATCCCATCAATAACATCAACTATAGAAATCTAAAGCGGCTACATTGCGATAATTCTCCTCTTTGAGCATCTCCCTTTGGTTATTTTCTTGGATCTGTCGCAAATAATCCTCTCTAAACTGCTGAAATTCCTGTTTTTCTTGGTTTTTCTTCATATAGTGATTGTCCAACTGCCCACTCAAGAAACTTTTCATCTCAAGCTTCCTTTGAAGTTGAGCCTCTCTCTCAGCTTCGATCTTTGCCTTATTATCCATTAATTGAGCCATCTCATATTCGATATTTCTCCTTCTCTAAGAAAAATTCAGCTTCTTTTGGGTTAACAAACAAAGAAAACCTCTTCGGCATTATTGGTCTGCACTTCTCTAATCTTCGCCTCGAAACCTTCGGCTTGCATGCGCTGAAGAGCCTGTTTATCGAGTCTGCTTTGATGTTCTTCCTAAAAGGAGCGTTCTGAGTCAGGAAAGCGCCATGAATAAAGCGTCATACCATTTCGAATTGCTTGATTTTCAGATTCATAAGCTCTGCATCTTTTTGCTTTAGTCGTAATTGGTATTCTTTTTCTTCAATCTGCTCTTGTAGCTGTTGGTCGTAAGCCTGTCCGAGTTGTCGAGCTCTCAGGTTAGCGAGCTCTTTCTCAAACGCGACTATTTGATTATTCATATCAGCTTGGTGCTTTATTAAAGCTTTCCATTCATTTTTAGGCCCTTCTCTGTCATGCGGATATTTTCTTCGGAGTTCTGTGCTGGTGAAGCTAACGTTTTGGTTGCTTGGATCAGTCTAAGCGAAAATTTAAAGATTTGTGCATGGGAGGAAGGTACTTGGAGCATTTTGATAGTTTAGGTTGTTTTTGTGGCTGATTGATTACTTTCTTTTGTAATTATTGCTGCGTTGCATAAATAAATAATTTATTTGTGCGTAAGTATTCAGAGTTGAAACACTTCTGCCCACATATGTGGATTTATGCCTCTGATGGCCATTAATTGAGGTGCAAAGCACTGATTGTTAGTTTTCATGGCATAATGACACACTCGATTATGAGTTGCTTTCTTCATCAATAAGAGTGTTTTAGATTGGTTAGATCATGTGCGCTGCGAAAATTTCGTATCACTACCGTACTTTCTTCTTCAACTTGCTCTAATGCAACAGGATGGTCTTTTGTCAATTCAATTTCTTCTTCCTGGCGTGCACTATCCCACCACACTATCAATTTCTGCATTTCAGAGATCGCGGGTAGGGTGCTTCTGTCGAAGACCTGAGACATTATATTGCTGTATGATAAATTTCGCTTTGTTCCAAACTCTCCTAATCGGAGAGAACGGCCAGTGATTCCATCATTCAGCTTCAACGAGCACTTTTTAGCAACTACGCCCGAGAGGACCTAGTACAGGTCTACGCAACAAAATGTGGAGGCTATTTTTTCATACAGATATTAGTTTTTCTCAATAGCAAGATATAATGATATTATGTTAGCACTGATAGTCAGTAGATCCTACTGAGCATGATCTATTTCTACTATTGCGTCCAAATAAGAGAACAATCCATTTAAATAATGATCCAATAAAGCTGCAAAAAATTGCTATCTAAGAGTTCATCTATGAGCTTTGGCCTTTTCTAAGCGATCATTCAGTTCAATACTCTATGGACATTTCAATAGAGTGTAGGTCTCAACACGTGTTAGCCTAGGTTTGGATTTAATGCTACTGTTGTACCACTGATAATTAAATCATTTCTCATTTCTAGGAGCCTCATTCAAAATAGTAAAACATCTAAAACAGATGGATTAGAACTCAAGTCTTTTCAAGAAGGTCAAGCCATTCAAAATTCTGAAATAGTCCGAAATTCCAAACTAATTTATTAAGAGTCGAATCCTTTGAGCACTAGAAAGCCTCTTAGATGTGAGTAGAGACTACCGTGCTTTATTTAGCTGCAAGAAATCATATTAAATGTAAAAATACATAATGTTGTTGGAGCTGTTCTCCGAATTAAGTAATAGGATAGCCCTACTCCTCATCTTCAATAAATGTGAGATAAATTGAGTTGAGATACCTCCTTCGAAATTTATATAGTTCAACCTGAACAAATCTGACGAGTCTAAGCAAACAAAATTAAGAAAATTTTCACTGACAATTATCGCCTTTTAATAAAATCATCAAATTTGAGTTGGGTTTTATCAGAAATTCACACTCCGAAAAATGAAAACACCTGTTATTTATTAAAAAAATGAACTCCAACTACGTAGATGCTCTTGTTTCAGGGAAAGCTGTTCGATATGGCTAATGTTGGTAGTTAAAGCTGAGCCATTTCATGAGATTACCTCGCAGTCTGCCTTAATAATTTATAGAATTTTCTTGTCATTGTTACGAAATGACTAAATTCGATTAATTTTTCGTCGAAAATAAATAATAAATCTGGAGTAGGGGGGCATTGATCCCCGTGCCTATCGCATGCTAAGCGACCGCTCTATCATTTGAGTTACTACCCCCAACTTATCGCTCCTACTATCAGGGATTCGTATGGTCTTATTTCTTTACAAAAAGCAAAAAATTAAATTTAACAGAAATAGTAACTCTTTATCACAAAAGCCTCCCTCACTCAAAGGTAATTTAACATTGTTGAGAATTATCGATATTGAGACCTGAGTAAGAAGATGCTCATTATATACAATACTATGAAGAATTGTTAGAATGGAAGAGCTAATTTAAATCAAACTAAAAATGTTAGTAAGATATAGTAACTTTTCGATGTGCTATTTCATTTAACAGAACATAATTCTGGATTTCTATCGAAGAAGAGTTTGAATCAGCAAGATTAATAAAGAAAGCATAATATTAGAATCCAAATGCTTAATAAATCGGGAATTGTTTCTAATTTTAGTCAAAAGGAGACGCTCTATACAATAATTAAGCTCACTATCAATAACCTTCAGCAATGTCTTCTATTTAAAGCAGAAGCAGAACATATTATGTAATCTAACCCCTTCATTGCTTCTCAGTCGGAAGAAACCAATTTTAAATGTGGCAATTTGGGGCTATGGAATGAAGTAAATTTTGGAGAATTGAGTGAAACGGTGAACAGATTAAATGCTCTATGATTAACATTTTTATGTATGGGCATCTCCAACAAGCGCTATGAGCTCTATACAGTGGTAGTTTGTCTAGGAAGTTGCTAGATCCGTGAATAGCGTTTTCAAAATTCCGCTTGATAGAGTAAGTGACTGAGCCACTGCTGCCTTAAATACCTTATAATCAACTAAATTAATAAAAAATAAATCAACACCTTATATCCTTTGTCGAAAATGGAACCAAACACTGCTCATCTACAGAATGAGCTTGATGATCTCAAAAAGATCAATTCCTCTCTTAAAGCACAGCTAGAAGAGGTTAGTAAAACAAAGGATGCTGAAATTGAAGCATTCAGAACTCAAGTCGAACAATTAGAGAAAGCATTGAAGAATCCATCAGCCACAAAAGAAAGATCTGATAAAGGATCTCTTCCATCCCTTCTAAAGATAAGCTCAGATATCTATGTCAGTGAAAAATATAAAGGTGTCTTACAGGTAATCAGCTCAGTTTGGAAAGGCATCCCAGGAATAACAAATTTGCTCTCCCAAATTTTAACAAATTTGGAAAGTGAGGAGGAACAAAGCAAGAAAGTTGCCGATGATAGTGTGAAGAATGAAGATCCTGACCTGAAAAGCTCTCTCGAAGTTGTTGATGGAAAATTGACTCTTAATTCAATCAAGACGATATTGAACAAGGAAATATCAGAAATAAACCAAAAGGAATATGAAGAAGCAATATACGAATTCAGAAATGGTAGGGTTTTCACTTAAAATTGAATCTTTATCATTGAATGATTTGCATTGATAGAAAGAAGAGCTACTGGAATCAATCAGGAAAAATACTACATGCTTGTTGAAGAATTTAGTTACAAACGACAAAATTTGAGCAACGAAATGCATGCTAAAACTCTCGAGCTGTTCGGGGTGGATGCCAGCTTCAATTGAATCACTGTATATGGAAGGCAACCAGGAAATTATGATGTTTATGATGGAGCTACCTCAAAAAGTCCAGTAAACGCTTAGACTGTAAAATATTATTACTCTGCTTAAATTGTTAAAGTGAGAATATTCCCTCTAAGAGGAAGGTTGACAAAACTCTGCTTCTTCAAATTATCGATGAGAAAGTCCAATATATGACAGAGAATCAGTCTCTCCTAAAGCAATGCCATTCTCCTATTGTATTTAACTTCAGTGAAACCTTCACTCATAATTTACTTTGCCTAGGATGGAGATGGTGCAATGATGTCGTATTTGCTAGAAGATAAGTCGCCGAAAAATTTGGAGTTGAAACAGAAGATATTGATGCTAGTCTGAAATCAAGTCCAGGTATTTGGCTATTATCAAAAAAGCAGCGTTACTTGATCTTCTTTTCTGCCATCAATAGGACTGTTGTCGGATCCCGAAGTCTTAGCGGCCCTCCACGGATTTGAAGAAAGGCTGTTGCAGTTAATAGCATAGAAGAAGAAAAGCTAATGAAGATAATAATGAATCAAATGATGAGTTGAAGTGACTTGAATTAATCATTATTTGAAGCATTAAGTACAAACTAAATCAATTGGGTTTTCATAATATATGAATAGCAATCTAAAGCATGTTAATCAAATGATACTGGGTCTGCCAGCCGATAATCTCTCTGAAAGAGCTTCTTGAAACTCTGCTGATTAGATTGAATTGGTATAAATCTTGATACTATGGCAAATTGATGCCAGAGTATTGAATGCTTTTGTTCTGAAAGATAGACAGCCAAATAAAAGACCATAACATTTTAATGATATTTATATAATGCAGTTTTGTCACCACCTATAAATTAAGATGTTCAAAGCAATTTTCTTATAAATCAGCTTCATTTAAGGTCGAATCAACTAATAATCTCTTGCCAATGAAATTCACGTTTCTTTAACTTACATTCATTGATAAATTGCGGAATCTTTTTTATTATTACTAATAGATATTCAATTATACCTTGAATTGTTTTGTGAGAGAGAGAAACAAAAAAAAACTGGAGTAGCGGGGCATCGATCCCCGTGCCTGTCGCATGCTAAGCGACCGCTCTACCATTTGAGCTACTACCCCATCTTGATAACATGCTTTAATCCGAAAGGAATTTGTTTAAGTTGGATAATGTCTTCAGCTGATTGTATATATAAAAAATGGTTACTATCTCCTGGGCTGAGAGGTAAAGTTTTTGAGAGAATTTATTCATTGGATTAACGATCAAACTATCTTGGTAAGCTTGGCTAATGTATCACATCTAGCCCAAAAAAAAAGGCAACAAAGACAGATAGAATGGCTGTATTTCCAATAATTTCTCTCAAACCGTGAGAAGGAAGCACACTCTATTCCGTTGCTTATGGCATGTTATGTCATCCGAACTCAAAAATTCAAAAAAGAAGAAAAAGTTATCAGCACGAGGACTTCCCAAGCGGTCCCCCACCTTAGTACTAACCTCGCCTTAAGCCGCTTAACTTCGGAGTTCGAATGGGATCCGGTGCTTTTGGCTTAGTATGGCCGATAACGAAATATACTAAATTACCCTCCTTTATAAACATTTCATTTTACTTTGTAGTAGCTAACTCCTCCTACTGATAAATTATTTCGATTTCAAAATGTCGATTCAAATGTGTTTCTGTATTTTGATAACTTTTGCTAATTCCATTTGTTAGAGAGGTAACTTGATTACAAAAACAGCTAGCTTAGTATCTAATTCAGTCTCTGAGATCTCCTGAAATCTGAAGAATTTGAGCCAAATAGTGTAATTATCTTTGGAAAAAGTTTTCATTGTCTCAGAGTATTACAATCTTATTATTCTTGGTAATAAATTCAAATATCAACGAAAGCATACCATTAGAAGAAAGAGAGGTTGCTAGACAATATCTTTTTAGTAAGAAAAATTCCTCGGTCTGAGACTAATGTGTCGATCGAGGTCTTTATAAGGGAGCATAACTTAATATATCTCGTTATCGGCCATACTAAGCCAAAAGCACCGGATCCCATTCGAACTCCGAAGTTAAGCGGCT
>ENA-UOTZ01002090-UOTZ01002090.1-compost-metagenome-genome-assembly--contig:-NODE-2090-length-11311-cov-4.706249_pt1 | contig 11311 bp, 14 predicted proteins | sample MGYA00238144_ERZ746983 | MGnify/ENA primary metagenome ERZ746983 (study PRJEB28759, sample SAMN06268863) | compost metagenome | isolation source: single cell | place: USA: California, Emeryville, Joint...
CTCTCTTACATTGCTGCGCCTCCTCTGGTCTATTCATTGATCCTCTGCTTTATCGTCGCGATGTCGTGTACAGGCCTTGATATTGTAACAATTTTTCTCAGAAAAAGTGCTAATCTTCGAAACTAGGCATGGCTCGTTTTTCGATTCGTCTTTTGGCTGCAATTCCTTATGGTGCTGCTTAAGCTTGACAATATTATTCAGTGGGATTGGCGAGGAGTGTTTTGGATTTATTGGTTTACGTTTTTCCTTGTCGCGTTCTACTGTGCTGGACTTTTGCTCATCCTCACATGCCTCATCTACTTTTTAGCAGTGGGCCAGATCCGAGGATATCAATGTAAATTTTTTTTAGTATTTACCTTGTTTAATCAATTTTCAACTAGTCTGCGGTCTGTTCTGGCTCTTCTTGTTCTTGGGTGGCAACGCTGGCATCACGTTCGGAATTATAAGTGGATTTGTTCAAAAGCAGGAGTTAGCTGATGCAACAGTTGGTAATTTTGAAATTTGGATGGTAGGAGAGGCTAACACTTGCGATAGATACGATAGATATATTAAATATCTCAATTTTGGGTGGCGTCCTCCAGCAGCTGATAATGATTCTCTTTTCCAACATTTTCAAGAGGCAGCTAATGTAATTCTTCAGTTTGAGTCAATAGAATTCTGAATCTTCATTTTCTAGGAACTTTTTCCTTCAGATACTTCGAGCCGATTCTGCAGAGGAATTCAAAAAGACAAGTGAGTTCAAGCTATTGCTAATCTGACATCTAACCGGCTGATATGTAGGAAAGGAAATAACATACGAGAAGGAGCAAAAAAATAATTATCCAGGCTTCTTGATCATGTTCTCTCCCACATATTTCATGACTTACGAGCAGAGGATGAAACTCAAAAAACACAAGCCCACGCTATTGGCTAAACTCAAATACAAGAGGATAGGTAAAATTGTGCGCAATCCCTCAAGTAATAATCAAAAACTCTCATAGAAAAATCCCTTGCGAAGAGACCTGAGATGGCAGCGATGAATATCCTCAAAGAGCTCGAATCTACCACCGGGACTCAGAAAAATCTGATGGCAACACAGTCGATTGGAGAGAGATTCGGTCTCCTTGGTGACAAAAGCAGCACGCTTGTATCTATGCAAAGAGAGCGGCCATCAATGAAAATGATGAATGAACTCGAGAAGTCTCCAATGGAGAACCCTACTCAGAACTCTGGGCTCAAAATCATTAAAGTCAAGAAAAACATCCAAAACAACTCCTATATCGACTCGCGAGTTATCGCCCAGGCTCAAAAGCAACTGAGACGTGAGAAAATGCTTGAGAAAATGAAAGAAAATCAAGCGAAAGGGCAAGAACCCCTCACAGAGGGCCCTAATAAACAGAACGTCACTAATATCAGCCAGGTTATCACTGGTGACGTTAAAAGGTATTGTCTTTTTGCCTTTGGCAACTTCATAACTGTATTTTCGTGTCAGTGTATTGAGCGAAGGAGACGCTGAGCTTGTTGAAGGTGAGCAGAACCTGTCTCAAATGTTTATAGGTTCGACTCCTCAGAAGAACCAACCTGAGGCACAAGCTAAAGAAGAACCTTGCAATGTGTGTTTCCAGAAAGCTCCTGATGGAGTTTTTATGAAATGCGGGCATGGTGGACTATGCTATGAGTGCGCCTTAGAAGTTTGGAAAAAAACACCTGAATGCTATATGTGCCGAAAAGTATTTTTCATCATTGGAATTGTGATTAACAGGATTTCTTTTTTAGCCGATAGAAAAAATTTTACAAATTGATTTGAACTCTAAAAAATGGGGTATCGCAAAGGTCAAAGGCGCGACGAAGATGGTGATGAAAGACGTCGAGGTCAGCCAAGAGAGCGAGAGCCAAACCGAAGGCACTCAACTTGGTTCTGTTCCTCCTACCAGACCACAGTAGGAACGAATAGTTATTGTTACTACATGTGGTGTAAAGTTTCCTTGAAGTCGATTTTTTATTCAGGAAAATCAGTCTTTTCGATATTTTAACTTTTCAGAGCTAGACCTAAGTAAGCAAGTTCTCTTCTCTTTTTTTTTCAAAGTGTAATGACTAAACTTGTATGTTGACTCGTGATTTATTTTACATTTTTAAATGATATTTCGATCTTTTCATGCAATTTGAACTTCTTTCGGACAGATTTTTCATTTTTTATTCTCTGTTCTCTAACCAACGATATTAATAGCCAATTTATAGCCTATGATGAGTAACACAAAGAATCGGAATATTCTGAATTCTTTTTTGAAATATTAGTCGAATTAATTGAATTCGCAGACCAAGAGTCTGGATTTGAGAGGAAATATATCTGATTTGAATCAGATTTATAAATAAAAATAAGAACACTCATCCTAACAAATTGAGAACCTATGAGCAAAGTGGCATTTAAAGCAAATGTAGCAATAGACTCTCTATCCTTGGCATATACTGACTATCTTCCCTATTACTTAGAACGAAAATGAGATGGCGAATAAGTTAGCACCAGAAGACTTCTCTGATGGGGAACTTGATGAAATCTCTGACGAAGATGACCACATCTCTCACCGCGTCCCAGACTCCGGAGTGAAAATCTTCCATCAGTTTGACGGCAAGAGCCAAGTCACAGAAGAAGCAGAGCCAGGTTTTTCCTCCTTTCGCAATCACGCTTAATTTCTAAATCAGCTCCTAAAAACCCAGTCACTAAGCCAGCCAGGAAAGAAAATTCATCCAGCCCAGGCGACAGAATCACCCCACCAAAAGCAAACGCGAATGTTTCTGCTGTTATCGAGCAAAATGAAATACAAGAGATCGAAAAGCAGAATAAACCAGTGCCCAAACCGAAAAAACTTGACATCAATGACCCAGGTAGACTATACTAGCTTCATTCGCTTATAATGATTGCATATTCTTAGAGGACTTGAAGAAATTGATCTTTACGAAATCTCCGAAGGAAGCCGCAGCGTTATATATGAAACAAAAACTCAATGAGCAGAACGCAAAGGTTTCTCCTAAAAGGCCAACCGCTTCTGGGAATAAGAAGGAAAAAATATCTCCTACTAGTCTCAAAGCCGATACGTCCGCAGAGAAAAAAGAACAAGGCGACGAGCCGAAAGTCGAATACGACTCTGCTTATACCGAGCTTTCGAAAAAATTATACATGGAGCGACTTCATGGCCAAAAAGGCGCCAGAAACATGAATTTTGGACACGGGCCAAATTATGAGACAATATTATCGCCTTATGCTGCCAAAGAAATCGAAAATCGCAAAACTGTCGCAAGCAAAGAGCTCCAAGACGCGATTGCTGAAAGACTCTACAAGCAAAACGAAGCGCTTCAAGAGCATAGTAAAGCTCTGGCTGAGGCGTATCTTGAAAAAGAGCTGGAGGAATGTACGTTTAATCCGAGAATTCACTCTGGAAGCGATAGTAAAAGGACAAAAGAGCAATTTCTTGAGGATCAGAAGAAATTTTTGGAGCAGGCCGAGGCGAAGAGACAGAAAATTAAAGAGAAAATAGCAGCAGAGCAGAAATTGGCTGAAGGAACGTACAAGCCGGAGCTCTGCAAAAAGTCTCTTAAAATTCTTGAAAAAAAGAAGAAATTAACGCCTGCCAGCGAAGAAGACGTGCATTCTCGACTATATAAGCTCAATAAGAACGCCCAGCAAAAGCTGATGCTGGATGTAGCCCAAGATGACAGCGAGCTTGGAGACTCGAATAATACTTCCTCGCAGTTTTTAGGAAATTTAAGCAGGACGACGTTGAAGCACCTTGAAGAAATTGAGAAAAACACGACGTTTAAGCCGAATATCCAAAAGAAATCAAAAGAGATGAAAAGAGAGATAAAAGTCGAAGCGATACTCTACAGCGACGCGATGAGACGACAGAGGAAAACGGTGGAGGTCAAAAAGAAACTGAATAAGAAGAAACCAGCGAAACCTCACATCTCCGATGAGTCTCGAAGAGCATTAGCGACTCGCTTTATTCGAGAATTCGAAGTGCATATTTCTGATATTCTCGGTGAAAATACAGAGAAGAAGCTTGATTACCTCGAATTAAATGAGTTCCTGAAGCGATTGAGTTTCCTCAAAGACGCCGATGACATCGAGCAGCCACAGTTCACTCCAGAGCGCGTGTTACTCTACGACACATGGTTCACTCTTTTCGCTGATAAATACAAAGGCGTACATAGAAGAAACCTCCTTGTGTTCTTATTGGCAGTCTTGGGACTTCATTTCGAGATAACCAAGATCCAGAAGCCCGAGCCCAAAGAAGGGGAGCTATTTGACCCCGCCAATAACGAAGGTGCAGAGAAATCTGCAGAAAGAGAGATCGTTGGACCTCCTGAGGATATGCCTCCAAGAGAGCGCAGAATCATCGGAGAATTTGATGAGGAGGAGAACTTGGAGCTTTCGCCTGAAGACGTCGATAAGATATACAAAACTTACCAGGTCTGGCACTTGAACAGATTAGCCTCGAAGGACAAGCTAGCGCAAATAGCCACGAATAAGAAGCAAGAAGAGCTGACTTATCAGCCAGCGATTAACGAAAATTCAAAGAATTTAGCTCATTTGTACAGAGAAAGAATTCTCGAAGAGACCTCGGAGCTGATCCAGCAGAATAAGATCCCTGCGCCGAAGGACGGGAAGCTGACTCATGCTGATTTATTAGTGCTTTCGAAAAAAGTCGTCAAAGAAAAGATCGAAAGAGTCAAGGCGAGTCTTGAAGGAAGTATGCTTAGCGACTGTACGTTTAAACCAGCCATTAATGACTATTCGATAATTTCTAAGCGAAAAGAGAGCCAACTTGATGAGGAAGATGAAGAAGGAAAGCGTAAAAGCCACGGACTAGACCGAAGTCTTGACCTGTATGCGAAAAGGAAGAATTTAAGGGATAAAAAAGACAAAGATCGCAATGAAATCGAATATGAGAAAAACGCAGATGAATGTACGTTCCACCCTGACATCAAGCAAAACAAAACAAAGAAAATCGATTCTATGCCGGTAATGGCGAAAAATATTGAGAAAACGATCCAAAGGTTAAGATATGCGAACGAACTCCGCGAACAGAAGAACCAAATGCTGAAGAGAGGGGTCTATCCACAGGTGATGGAGCCTGGTATGAGTTTCGGACTGGAAAGAGATTCGAAATTCAAGCAGCCAAGCCAGAGGTCCAGTGTAAAAATAAATACGGCGAAAGGCTCAAGGCAAGGAACCGTGGGCCAGTCGCAGTGGGAGAAGAACATTGAAGCGCAGTTGTTCATGTATGATACGACCGGTAATTTTTAAGATATTGAAGGAGTTAGTAATTATTCAACAATGATTTAGGAAACCAACATGATAACTGTGATGACAATCAAGTCGAACATCGGTATGTGGATGACCAAGGCCGTGAAATGGGAAATGGTGATGATATGCATATCAGAAATGCGTATGATGATGAAGAGGAAGGAGAGGAAGATGAGAGAGTTCCTCTGCTGTTTGTTGATGTGAACCTTGGACAAGGAATAAGTGAAAGGATAACGGTCTATGAAGGAGACAGAAGCGAAGTCTTGGCAAGGCAATTCGCTGAAGAGCATGGTAATTGAAGGAGTTTCAGGCCAGTTTCTAAAGTTTACCTTGTAGGTTTGGATGAGGTGATGACCGGCAAGCTGAAAGAGCTTCTCGATTCGCAGATCGCAGGGCTTTTGACCCGAATCGATGAAGAACTCAATTCTCTTCAATCAGAGACTGATAAGATTGATCAACAGGGGAATGGTGAGCCTTACAGACAGGGCCATCAGATCCAAGAGGAGGAAGACGATGAGCAAGAGGAGGAAGAAGAAGAGGGCCAGCATGATGGAGAGGAAGAAGAGCACTACCAAGAGGAAAATGAGCATCAAGAGGAAGATGAAGAAGGCCAACAACAAGAAGAGGATGAAGAAGGCCAGCAACACGAAGAAGATGAAGACGAAGACGCATAGACATAAATCTGATATATTAATAATTCGATATGTGAGAGAAAGGAATAACACCCTCTTACATTACAATCAAAATAAAGAGAAAAAAGCTTGATTTCTATTAAACAGCAGTTTTATGAGTGAAATTATAAGGCATTTTTTCATTGATTTTCCTAATTTTCTTGAACTTTTTTATTCAAAAGCAACACAATAACCAACCATAACCTTCATTTTCCCCTGCCCTGATTGAATTCTTTCAAGGATTTTGTTATGAGGCTTTAGAATCTCATTATCAACCTCAGATGAATTAAGATTTAGCATGACTACTAGTATAGAAAATAGCATGACAGAATTACTCTAGTATGCGTGTGTTTGTTAAGAAAAGTTTAATGAGTCTAGGTTGTGTACTGCGAAAATAAAGCTTCAATGGAATATCGGACCTACATTCAGACCTTCATAAAAAAATATTGCGACGCATAAACGAAAAGACAGATTCTATATTTGTTAATCAATCACTTATAATCAACTTATTTTTGAGTTTTGGTTTCCTCTCCAAATCTAGACGCTCCAGCTTGGTATCCACCTCCTACTTTTGGAGAATTTCCTGCTGATTTATTTTCAAGCAACGAATAACGCTTTCCAGGCGATATCAATTTCGACGGGTGTTTGTCCGGTGTTCCCAATGAGATTCTGTCTACGTTATTTTGAACCTGTGGATTCTCGTTCGACACATCCTCAATATTATCTGGGCTTTTTGTTCTGTCTGAGTTTGATTGGCCTGGGCCGAGCGAGCTGCTCCTTTCACGTGATTTATTCATTGGGCTTTCACTATCGCTATCATGGAATTTAGAATTTTTGAGGATTGCGGCCTTTCTGAGGTCGTTAGCGCCTCCTTTTCCACCAGCGAATTTAGAGAGCGAGTTTGGATTGGAGCCCATTGGGCCTTGTCCGAGTAAAAGCGAGTTGTTATTAGATCCCACACCGGCAGTGATCGTGTCGGTTTTTCCGTTCAGCAGAGGCTGGCCAACATCGATGTAAAGGGAATCTTTCTGCTCGTACTTGTCTTTCTGATACTTGATGGAGTTCGTTCTCATTATTGGGAACTGCATGTCTTTGCTTGTTGGGGAACTAATAGTTTTATATTGTCAATATACGTAAGATAGTCAATTGTTTTTACTCTTTGCCCTTAGAGTAGGTTGGACTGTCAACACCGCCGTTATGTACTGGAGTTGTTTTATCTGAGATAGGAACAGGGGTAAAGTATGGGTGCTTGAGAGCGTTCACGGCTCTTACTCTGTTTTTCTGTTCAAACTCAAGCAATTCGAGAAGTAATGATAGCGCTAAGGTGAAACAAGACGAAAACAATTAGCGTTGTAAAAGGACTGCCACAATACCTTCCTTATTGATCTTTGAGGTAGGGTTCTTCAATTCTTGTTTCACGGTGTTAATCGCCTCGAACTCGACTGTGAACTTTCTATTCATTCTTAAAATCTCAGAAGCATTGGATCCGTCAAAGAATGGATATCCGAAAAGCCTTTAATATAACATTTCGTTATGATGAAGGGAATGGCTGAATTAAAATTTACATATAAAAAAAGATACAGCCAGCTGAGAAAACGTCGCATCTGTCATCGTAACTCGTGGCTGGATTTTTCTCATCATATTTGAAGACTTCAGGTGCGATGTATCCAGGAGTACCGCATTTTTTGAAAATATAAGTCTCAAGATTGATGAAAGTCGCGAGCCCGAAGTCAACAACCTTCAATTTGTCGTTTTTATCAAGAAGGATGTTATCAGGCTTTAGATCTCTATGCATAATTCCCTTCTCAGCGAGATATGCCAATGCGTCAAGAAGACTTCTAATCAAGTTAGTGACTTTCACCTCAGAGTAAGTCTCTCTGAAAGTTGGTTTCTTAAGCACGTCTTGCAATGCCTTTCCTTGAATCAGCTCCAATACCAAATAGATAGACTTCTCAGTTTCATAAACCTCGTAGAGCTGGATAATGTTCTCGTGGCTGAGGCATCTCATAATATCGATTTCATTTATCATACTTGGCTATAAGGACCATAAGCATACTTATACTAGGCGTTTAATTACCTTTGCGTTATTCTTGTTAGAGAGAATAATGCCTTCTTTCGTAAAGGCTTTAACAGCGTATTGTTTTCCATTAGATTTGGCCTCAACGAGATAGACTTTCGCAAAACTTCCTTTTCCGATCATCTTTATAGCCTTGTACTCTTCGTGGAAAGTGGCCTGAACGCAGATTCCTTTTAATTGGTCAGTCCATGCCTTGATGATGCTATCATCTTTAGATGTAAATTCGAACGTGTTTCCGTTCTTTGAGAGCGTAAAACCGCTCAGAGGTCCATTAGTAAGTGGTCTCAGTTTCGAGTTGGAGATATCGAGCACTGCCTCAGGTTGTTTAGCTTGGCTGTTCTATATAATAGATAATGAGTTTCAGATTATGGCTCCTTTGAGGTGGTTGGATATTACCTTGAAATGCACGATGCAACGTGGGAAAAGTAAGAAGTAGCCGGCAGCGATATTCGAGGAATTTGCTTGTGCTTTGTTCAGGATACCAGTTATTAATGGGGTATGTTTCAGAATATCCTTAAATGGAGTCTTTTCCAATTTATCCCACTCGAATTTGATGTTTAGGTCATCATCGTCGAAGAATGACGTTCTAGCGTTGGTTATGGTTGCCATTGTTTATCCGCTTTGAGAGTATCTGAATGTAGTAGTTGGGTTGCTGCGAATTTTTATCAGCAAAAGTTTATAAATTAAATATGTTTCAGTCCAACAAATTCATCAAGGGTCTCAATGAAGATAAGTTATCTTTGTGGTAGTGTGCTTATATAAATTCCGATAATCCTGAAATTAATTTATTATCAGTGTAGCTTCGTAGCAAAACCTTTTCGTACCTCGAACTCAGAGAAGAAAAGAGTCTGCATACTAGTTGGTGGGTAATTAGCAAAGTAAGCACTTGTTTGCGTTCTTCTTGTCCATATAAGCAGCGAAATTGAAATGGATTCATTACTTGCATCCTTATATCACTTGGAGGTATAAAAGCCATTAGAGATTAAGTTGAGACTAGGAGTATCATAGATGCAATAGTATTTTTTTGGGGAAAAAAAAAAAGCGATTAGGTCAAGGTTGAGTGAAAAGCACGAGTAGAAGGGCCATTGTGCTCGATTATGAGAAAATCAATAAAAATTGGTGAACTGAACAATTGAATTGATAATTAGCTTGAGGTTGTTTCAGTCGTCAATTGAGATAACAATTAGTAAAGGAAGAAAAAATAAAAATCGAATTGATTCTTTCGGATTTAATAGGCAAAGATCTGACAAGAATCCCTTTCTTCTCTAAAAAGAAATCTTGATGTGGGATTGGAAACTAGACATAACAAAATTCAATTTGATTTCTTGTTAATTTCTCTTAAAGTTGTGAGTATAGAGAGCAGAAAAATTCGAATCTAAAGAATCTAATTTACTGATTGAATTAAAATCTCATTTGTTAGCCTCTACTAGAAGATTAACAATAAAAAAATGGAAAACGTGAAAATGCAGGGAAATCAATCCAGAGAATTCGAAATGATTCCTCCCAAAATCAAACTGAGTTACACAGATATCAAGCTTACCTCAACAACACCATTCTATAATCTCTTTGAAGGTAAATCGCTCTACCATCCTAATACAATTCATACAATCAGAGTTTTGAACTCCAATTCGCAATTCGTAGAGGATGACTTTGATAGCGCAGCTTCACTTTTCATCAAAGAGCTGCTACGTCTAGTCTCAATTCAGCCTAACTGCGTTATTGTAGATTCATTTGAGATTTTTAAAGGTAAGATTGCTTTTGCAACTCTACCATATGCCTCTCTGAGTTGCCAGGAGATTAAAAGTTTAAAGCAGACCTTCAATGGAATCGATAACGTCTCTGATATGATTGCAAATGTCCTCTCAGACGTTGAATTCCTTAGAAAGGAACTTCGAATCGAAAATTGTAGTAATATCTTGACTCCTCAGAGCATCTTCAAATTCAAAGAGAGTAATACATATTTTCTGGGAGATTGGTTGACGACAATTCTGCCCGAGAAGGTTTCAGAATGCACAATGACTATTGGTGACGCGACAACTTCTTCACTCCTTTATAGAGAGATTATGAGCCTCGTGCTTCGCATCATTGAATTAAATGGATTGGATCAGGGAAGAATGAAGAAACTTAGAAAAATGGAATCAAAGAACCATGTCTGGTTCGAAACTGTCATAGTAGGATTACTCTTTGGAGACGACCTTCCTCACATGTCGGAAGAGCTGAAGGAACTGTTGAAAACAATGGTACATAAAGAGAATAAATTAAGACCGACATTCGATGAGTTTAAAATGCTGCTGAACAGGAGCAAACAAGCCGCCCTAATGGATACGAAAAATGAAATAGAAACATCAGAGAAAAAAGAGCCTACCCCATTCTCAAAAAAATCAGACTCGGTTGATGGTGAAGTGAAAAAAGAAGCCGTTCAAGTTGAGGATTCAAGGCTTAGCAATAATGATATAATATGTAGGTACGATCAATATTTACAGTATGACTGATAGAGAATAGGCGAAATGAGCTTAACCGCAAGTAATGAATTCATTCTCATGACTATCATCCCGTCAAATTCTGAAAATGAAGTGAAAAAAATAACTGCTGCAAGAGACTACCTCATTGAAAATTTAACTGAAGATTTGGAAGAGATATTCACGATTGGAGCTGATTATACTATTTGTTTTGGAATTTATCCGGAATCTCCCGGCTATTTCAAGGGTGATACTGAACTACAAGAAATTCTGAAGAAAACGCAAAAGCTTTTTGTATTCGCTCGTCCCAAGTGGAGTCCAGGTATTATGAAATATATTTGTGTTTTCTAACGTAGCGAATTGCTTTGTTAGAACCCGAGAAGTTAAGCCTCACTTTAGAAAGCAAAAGCGATCAAGATAAAATTACCCTTGAAGCTTCTATTGACGTTAAAGTAAGAGATCTAATAGATTGTTACAAAACACACAAGGACCTACACCCATTGCATCGAGTTGAGCTGTATCGGGAGGACGTGGATCGGTGTTTAAACGAGAATGCAACTCTGGGAGAACTCGGGATTTGTAACGGTGAAACACTTGGCGTGATAAGAGTTTCTTGTGTTAAAAAGCCCAAGAAGCCCATTCTAGAATAATAATAATCATCATATCTCTTTTATTTTCCACAAACATGAAAACAAAGTCAATAATCTTTGTTGTTCTGTAACAAGTTTGTTTCTTGTTTATTGTCAGTTCATTGACCAAAGATAACCCAAGTGTTGTCTCTATCAATGATAAGCTGCATAACGAACCAATAATTTAAATGTTT